>Ga0302293_10000629_pt1 | contig 18546 bp, 17 predicted proteins | sample III_Fen_N2_2_FD_198758 | JGI IMG/M metagenome (GOLD analysis project Ga0302293, IMG submission 198758) | Peat permafrost microbial communities from Stordalen Mire near Abisko, Sweden - III_Fen_N2_2 | ecosystem: Environmental > Terrestrial > Soil > Wetlands > Permafrost | place: Sweden: Abisko...
GATCGACTTTTGCTTTAAATTGGCTCAATTGAAAGCCGATCTAGGTAACTTTTCAGCTGAGCGACGCTACTTGAAAGAAGGGTATGCATTCGCAGTGAAGTTCCGCAAATTCGACCAGCAAATTTTGGCGTTGAATAACTTGGGTACTAGTTATGCGAAGTGTCAGCAGTTCGATCAGGCAAACACTTTTTTTTCGAAAAGTTTACAATTGTCGAAACACTGCAACGATCTCAAGGGGCAGGGCAGAGCTTACCTCAATAGCGGAAATATTGCTTATTACAAAGGCGATTGGGTTACTGCCGTAAGGTGTTATACAAAGAGTGCCCGCATAAAAGAGAAACTAAACGATGTGGAAGGAATTGCACTCATTCACAACAGCATTGGCGCTGTGTATAAAGAGCAAAAGCGGTTTTCCAAAAGCCGGGAGTATTACTTGAAAGCAAGTACGTATTACCAGCAATCGGGCGATTCGATGGCATTAATTGAAACATGGATTAACAGGGCCATTGTTGATGTGCAGGCAGGTAAAAAGGAACAAGCCGTTTCAATACTGAAGAAAGCAATTCAATTCCTTGAAACAAAAGATGTTCCGGATGTTTTATTAATTGCACAAACCAACCTGGCATTTGCCTATACCGAAATGGGACGTCATCATACGGCTATTCATTACCTGAAAATCGCCGAAAAGGAAGCAAGAGAGTTGCAGGATCAGCATTCACGTACATTCATTACCAACTTGTATGGAGCCAATTATTTTTTCTTGAAAGATTATCCATTGGCTATCAGCTATTATCAGCAAAGCTACCAACTGGGGAAAGAACTCGGATTACTCAACGAACAGAAAAAAGCACTTTATGGTTTGTATGAAGCCGAACAGTTTCTGGGGCATTACAAACAAGCACTGACTTGGCATGAAAAATACCTGCAGACTTCAGACTCGTTGTTGAACTCTGAAAATTTAATGCACCTGACACAATTGGAAGAGCAATACGATACAAAACTGAAAATAGCTGAAATTGCAGATCTTCATTCGCAAAATAAAACCATTTCACTGGAAAAAAAATTGACTTCCAAACAGCTAAACTTTTCATTGCTGAGCATTGCATGTGTACTAGTGGCGGTTTTTTTCCTGATTACCTTTTTTCACCAACGCAATAAACGACAGCAAATGTCACTGATTCACACAAAAGAGCGAAACCGGGAACGCGTGGATCAACTCCTCAAGGATCATGAAATCAACACACTTGAAACGGTGGTCGTGACTCAGGAAACAGAACGTAAACGACTCGCTAAAGAAATTCACGACAATCTGGGGAGCTATTTGTCTACCCTGCGGTATCAGCACGAAGCAGCCAAACCCGTTGATGTTCATACGGATTTGCTGACGCGCTATTCTATAACTGCTCACCTCATTGCAGATGCCTGTTCCGAAGTGCGATCGATTACCCATCAACTCATTACAGGAGCCGATTTCCAATTCAGTTTTATTCCCGAAATAAGGAAATTGATAGACCGGATTCATTCGGCAGAACAAGTTGAAGTGTCTTTTTACTCTTTCCCGGAAACAATTCAACTTGAACGGGATGTAGCGCTGATGCTGTATAAAGTCATTCAGGAATTGTTGTCGAATGTGCTGAAACACGCGGCCGCAACGAATGTTGAGATTACGGTCAATCAGGATCAGCAGGAAATTAGATTGATTGTGGAAGATAACGGGTGCGGATTTAATGTACAAGCTACTTCTTCTGGAATCGGGCTCACCAATATACGAGAACGGATCGGTCAATTCAACGGAATGGTTGAACTCAACTCCATCCCTCGGAAAGGAACTTCCTGCGTTATTATTCTCCCACTTAATTTGTAGACACATGATTCGAATGGTAATTGCCGATGATCATCAGATCGTTATAGACGGACTGAAAGCCTTACTGGCAACTGAAAAAACAATTGAAATAGTCGGAGAATCAAACAATGGCGCCGATTTGATCCAATACGGTTTGCAAACTTCTCCCGACCTCATTCTGATGGATATCGCTATGCCGGTGATGGATGGAATAGAAGCTGCACGCATCCTCAAAAAAGAATATCCGGCAATCAAAATTCTGGTACTCACCATGTATGCTGAACAAAAACACATCAAAGACATGTTAAAGATCGGTGTTGACGGTTACATTCTGAAAGATTCAGGAAAAGAGGAATTTCTAAACGCTATCCATGCGCTGATGGAAGGTGAAACGTATTTTGACAAACGTGTATCAACCGTGATCATGAATAGCTTTCAACCGCAAAAAAAGCCTCAAAATACCTATACGCCGCTTACTGATCGAGAAAAAGAAATTGTAAAACTGGTTGCCGAAGGAAAAAGCACGGCAGAAATTGCTTCCCTCATTCACTTAAGTTCTCTTACCGTTGAAACACATCGTAAAAACATCTATACCAAGCTGGGTATGAATAAAATTGCGGGTTTGGTAAAGTATGCCATAGAAGAAGGGCTCATCGAATAATCAAGTTTGAGTTACTCTTTTTGCCCCGCTACCTACTTTCAGGTAGTCATCAAATTACCTGCTTGTAGGTATAAATCTTCGTCCCACTCTCCGCACATTTGTCAAACAGATTACGCAGGGTAATCTCCACTATTTTCTGAATCGGGCCGAGAATGAAAATCAATGATGTAAAGAACATGTTTGTTCACCAGAGGAAATACCCGTTTGGGATGATTCCACTGTAAAACCGTTTCGCACGGTTAATTGCGAAGGCGTAAACCGAAAAGTCTTAAGAGTAGGGAACTTAAAAAACAAACAGTATGGCATCAATTACAGGAGCAGATTACAATCAGGCAAAATACCGCACGCCGATTGTGTCACCGAAAGACAACGAATTACAAGGTAATGTAGTGGTCACATTAAGCGAACCACCGATCGGTCAGCCGAATTTTGTGAACGGTCAGGCAGTAATCGTAGTGAGAACGTATAATAACGGTACACAAACCATGCATGGTACTGTCGGAAGGGTCGACGGACCGGCAAAATACCAGATACTGGGCTTGGTGTAAGAACCGGTTTCTCTACCGACTCTACCAGTAAACTTCTTTTTCGGCCGATAAAGAATGCAGTAATCAATCAATACAGTTCCAGCACAAAGCGTAAGGGGAATTCCTATTCCAAAAATAACCTTCAAATACGGATTTATTGGTTGTAACCGAATACGATTGATTATTGAAATACCCGCAGTTTACCTTGCGGTAATGAATGCTCAAACGAGCGCACCTTTTTATTATTCACTTTAAAACAACAAGTTATGTCTAATTATTCAGTTAGTGTAAAAAACAGCAGCGGTGCAAGCCAAAACATCGCCATCTATCAATCCTACCCGAATCTTTCAACAGGTTTACCATTGGTTTGGATTGCAAAAAACATCAATTTCGAAAATACAAACACCTTTTCTTGGTCGGTTGACTGGGCATTGAACTGGGGTACAACCAAACAAGTGTTGAAACCGGGAGTTATGTGGGAATCGGGAGGTACGCCAAGAGCGGTTGAACCCAATCAATCAGGTGGGTCTAACAAAGTCAACGTTTTTTACCAAAATGGTGATTTTGCAAGTTCAGATGCCTACAATGAAGACAGTATTCCGGCCGGTTCAATGGACGTGAGCACAGATAAATCATTTACTGTTAGTGATGCAGCAAAAATGAGTATCTCTGTTTACATGAACGGAACGCCAACGTTTGCCATGCAAGGAAAACCAAACGGAACTTACCAGTTTGATACGCATCCAACGTATTATTTGTGTACAACCGATTCAAAACAAGGGGTTGCGGTTGACGGAAACTTTGTAAGCTCAGTAAAAGAGGTGGTTTTCGCAAACGGTGTTACCAGCTTGAACTTCAAGTTGACAGAAACATTGGATTTCGTTCAAATCTAATTTGAATGTCACTACTGTATAGTGTATTGGAAATGATATCGGTGCATGTTGCCGGTATCATTTTCCTTTTATTTTCACAAACGTTTATGAGTAAAGAGTTACAGCATCAGTTTGTTAGTTATTCATCTTCTGCCAAGAATCTGACTACGGAATCATCGGGGAAATACACCGTGAAATGCATCAATCAATCTACCGAAAACTGTTATTTCTACCTCTTTCAACGAACCAAAAATCAAAATTCGGTCATTGCTTCGCTTGTTTGGTTTGCAAGTCCGTATAAAGTACCGACGAATGGAGGAAGCATTACGTTTGACTGGCAGAAAACCTATACCTATGTTTGGCAAGGATACGGATCAGTGCAGCCAACCGTTGTTTTTGAAGCGCAAGGATTAAAAGCAGGTGCTCCGGAGACCCAGGTTACGTTTTTGATCGAAGATTCAACTCCCGTTTTCGGAGATGTTCTACAGTACAATACCCCTGGAATGATGGTTACCAGCAAAATGACCATTCCGGATAACACCTTCGGAGTCGGAATCGGGATGTCGGGACAAGCTACGCTGCTTGTGCAGTCAATTCCAAACAAAACACAAGAGTTTGAAGTAGAGCCAATCTATTGGATCGCCGTTTCAAAAGACATTGAAGTAGGTGAGGTTCTCAGTGAATCATCCAACGATCCGAGAGCCCAATTTGTTTTCCCAGCTAATACCTATAACCTTACCATTACCTATACCGACGGCAAATTTTACAACAACGGAAATCCGCTTTAAGCGAAAGTATGGGTAAATTAATTGATAGAGGCTTTAACGATGCGGTCTATGATGGTGTGCAAACGTTTGATTTCTGATCGGCCACGATTTTGTTCGTTGATCAAACAAGTAGTCACAACAATCAATTTTAAATCGGGAACAATGCAAATGATCTGACCACCGTAACCACTTGCAACAATTGCCTGATGACCGTTAGTCATTCTTCTCCACCAATAATAACCGTAACCATTGGCTTGCGGTAAAACATCCCATTCGTTCAGTTCAGCTTGTTCACTTGTCGACTCATTGACCCACTTCTCCGAAATCAGTTGTTGATCACCCAACTTACCTTTATTGAGAAACAGCAAGCCAAACTTCATCATATCGTCGGCTTTCATGGATAATTCGGCTCCGCCTGCAACGATTCCTGTAGGGTCGCAGGTCCAGTTGGTTTGTTGAATACCTAAAGGCTCAAACAATACGCTGTCGGCAAAGGTTTTTAAATCAGTTTTTACACAGCGACTGATAACGGCACTCATAACATGCGAAGCACCGGTACAATAGTTAAACGTTGTTCCCGGTATACTTGAATAGGGCAACTCCAGTACAAATTTCACAGGATCAGAAGATGCTTGAAATGCGCGATGACTAAGATTACTATTGTCTTGCCATTCAAATCCGGCTTGCATAGTAAGCAAATTGTGTATGGTTAAGGTGCGCTTTAATGAGTCTGTTTCGTTCATTAATTGTGAGTACCACACATTTTCATTGGCAGTAATATCAGTATCGTATTCAGGAAACAGGCTTAAAACCGGTGTTTCTAATGCTGGTAAGTATCCTTTATCAGATGCTATTCCCGCCAAAGCTGAAGTGACTGTTTTCGTGACTGATTTAAGTTGAAAAAGTGTGTTGGAGCTTGTGCCGTTAAAGTACGATTCATACACCAGTCCACTGTCTTTCCAAACCAACATCGATCCCAAACTCGGAATTTCCTTCAATGCCTGTTCACCAGTTTTTGAGAAAAAAGAAGCCTTATAACCTAGTTTTGTTGGCTGTATGGATGTTAGTTCTTGTGATAAGCCCGAGAATGAAAAAAATAAAAGAGGAAGTAAATAACGAATCATGAATGTGTGATTTAAATTGTTGTTCCAGGTATTAACCAACAAATGTCATTCCCTCCGTCTCTGTATACGGCACCTGTTTTCCCATTTTTTTCTGAATAATCTTAAAATGGTGTTCGTCTTCAGGCGTAACAAAAGCAAAGGCTTCTCCGGTTGCATCCGCGCGACCTGTACGACCAATCCGGTGCACATATTCTTTGGGTGAACGAGGCAATTCGTAATTGATCACAAACGGTAAAACGTGAATATCGATCCCACGTGAAATGAGGTCGGTTGCTACCAGCACACGCGTTCTTCCGGCTTTGAAATTATCCAAGGCTTTGCGGCGTGCTTCCTGACTTTTCTTACTATGAATGGCAACTGCATTGATCCCGTTCTTTTGCAATTTAGCGGTTACCGTATCAGCTTTGAATACCGAGCTGGTAAACACCAATACCTGTTGCATATCGCGCGATTTGATGAGGTGGCGCAACAACGGACCTTTGCGTTCTTCAGACACCCGGAAAGCCGTTTGTTCAATCAAATCAACCGTTTCTTCCTCCTGCACAATTTTGATCACCACCGGATCATTCAATAATAACTGCGTGATCGCCGAAACATCGTCGGTGAGTGTAGCGGAAAAAAGCAGGTTTTGTCGTTTTTTCGGTAATAGACCAATGATGCGCTGCATTTCGTCATGAAAACCGAGATTGAGTAATTTATCGGCTTCATCGAGTACCAGCGTATCGCATTTGCCCAGTTGAAGGGCGTTGTTGTCGATCAGTTCCAGCAAACGTCCGGGAGTAGCGACCAAAATCGATGTTCCCATCAAAGCTTTCATTTGCGGATTGATGGAAACACCACCGTAAACAGCCATCGACGAAACTTTTTCGGGCAACCGATTGGAAAAGCTGTAAATCACCTGTTGCACCTGCATGGCCAATTCGCGTGTAGGAACCACAATCAAAGCACGAATATTGCGGTTGCGTTCCTGCGGTTCTTTTCCTAGTTTCGTAAGTAAGGGCAATACATAACTGGCCGTTTTTCCTGAGCCTGTCGGTGCAATTCCAAACAAATCTTTCCCCAACAACACCGCCGGAATGGCTTGTTCCTGAATAGGGAAGGGACGTTCAAATTTTAGATCGGCCAATGTTTGGCGCAAAGCAGCAGATAAACCAAGGGAAGAAAACGGCATTGTTTCGTTGTTTCGGTGCACTCATGTGTATTCATGAGCAACGATGGCAAAGGTACGGAACGGAATGTGAAAAGGGAACATTTGAATTACCGATTCACTTGACTTCCATCTTTTCTTTTCGCAGCAAATAATACAAATTAATACACACAATCGCTGCATTCGTCACAATCACTGGAATGGAAGGCAACAAACTCCCGTAAACGATAAACAGCACACAACCAACGGTATTCACAATGCGAAGTGTTCGCATATTTTTCATTAGAAAAGCTATTAATACTGCTAGCGAAGCTGCATATCCGATGTATTCCGTAAATTGTTCCATAGTGCTGTTTTCGGCAAAAGTAAGTCGCTGAAATTCCGTTTCCTACGAAAAAAAACAGTAAATCGATTTACTAATAATTACTTTCACTTCCCACAGATGCACGGATTTTAGCGCTCCTAACGGCAGCGCAATAAGACGCGAGTGTACTAGCTTGTACTTTGAGTATCGGTAAAATGAGAGGGAGTCAGTCTTAAGCTGAGCGCCCTATCTGTGCATCTGTGGGAAATCTTACATTCCTCATCGCTCTCTTAATATCTGCGGAAACTTTTCGGCACAAAAAATGTAAATCACCAATCGCAAACAGGCATAATTCGTTGTGATTCTTATTTTTGCCAAAAAACACGTTATATGAAATACCTACTTCTCATCCCAATTCTGGCATTACTTGTTCAATCGTGCGGAAATACGCGCAATATGAAAGTAGAAGACATCGATTATTTGGTCTTGGATTACAATCCCGAAGCACCGAACAATTACGGAACATTGATTCAAGGAGGCGTTTGTGCCCAAATGAATTCGGGTGAATTGAAGTGTTTGAAAAATAATTCTCATTTCGAAATTAGCGACAATATTCGCTGCGATATCAAAGACCAAGAGCTGACAGTAATTACCATGCCTCGTTCTTATTCAGATGATAAAGTAGTAGTGATGATGAAAATGAAAGGTAAAAAAGACTACGAAATCACCAGCTACGACACACTTCGATTGAATTTCAATGCTGGGATTACGTTAGGTGGTCGTCCTTACTCAGGAAATACGGGAAGTTCAGGTAAAAATGGCGGACAAAGTTCGTTGTACCGAGATGGAAAAGACGGCGACAATGGCCTGAATGGTGATAATGGAAGAAGCGGTGAATCTTACGATATCCATATTTGGAAAGATTCGAATACCTACTTTATTCATGTCGTAAACCTCACCACAGGTTCTACCGGAAAATACAAAATCAACGGATCAAAGCCTCTTGAAATCAATGCTTCCGGATCGAATGGAGGAAATGGAGGAAATGGTGGCAATGGTGGCGACGGAAAGAACGGTGAAACAGTCAACGGGAAAGCGAAATATCCCGGAAACGGTGGAAACGGCGGGTATGGCGGTAACGGTGGTTTCGGTGGAAACGGAGGTGCTATTCGTTGTGTATTACACCCAAGTGCTGCCGATTTCAGAACGCAATTGAAGTTTTTAACGCAACCGGGAAGCGGGGGTTCGGGCGGAAGCGCAGGAACAGGTGGGAAAGCAGGAACATCATTAGCCGGACAGTCTTTAGCGCGTGCAGGCTACAATGGTCGTTCAGGTCAAAGTGGTTCCATGGGCCAAGCCGGACAAGTTACAATCGTTGAAGAAGCATTTGATATTCCGACGTATCAATAGAATGATCAATTATGAATTCCGAAATTATAAAGAAGCTTAATAATTTATAATTCTTAAATTTATAATTAATTGTATTTCAGTATTTTAAAAAATAGTTTAACTTTTTCTTAATATTCCATTAAGCTTTTTTTCATTTTCGGCATCTAACTAAAAAACTGCGCAAATGAAAAAACTATTCTTTTCCCTCTCCGTGTGCTTGCTTGTTACCTCAATTGGTTATTCTCAAGACTTTTACGACCGTTCTACGGTTCAAACAATCGAAATCTTCTTTGCCGCTTCAAACTGGGACGCTCAGATGGATGCACTTGCTTCAACCACTGAAGATTACCTCTTAGCCGATTCGGTGCGAATCAATGGCGTAACCTTCGATAGCGTAGGTGTGAAGTACAAAGGAAACAGTTCCTACAATGCGAACAATAACAAAAATCCCATTCACATCGAATTGGATTATGTGCACGGAAGCTATGATTATCAAGGCTATACCGACATCAAATTGCAAAACGGTTACCAAGATCCGTCGATGATTCGCGAAGTACTGAGCTACGCCATTTTGGAACAATACATGGATTGTCCGAAAGCCAATTTTGCCAATGTGTACATCAATGGTACCTTACGTGGATTGTACTCAAGTGCTGAAAGCATCAACGATAAATTCAACGGCGATCATTATTACACAAGTGACGGAAGCTTTTTTAAATGCAATCCCATTGGTGGTGCAGGTCCGGGGGCTTCCGTGAATCCAGATCTGAAATACATCGATACCGACAGCAGTTCATACGCCAATGGGTATGAGTTAAAATCGACTTATGGCTGGAATGATTTGGTTTCCCTAATCGATACGCTCAACAATCACTTTACGGAAATTGATAGAAACCTCGATGTTGACCGAGCTTTGTGGATGTTGGCATACAACAATGTATTGGTGAACCTGGATAGTTATTCCGGAGCTTTTCGCCAAAACTATTACCTCTACAAAGACTTGAACGATCGTTTTGTTCCGACTGTTTGGGATTTGAATATGAGTTTTGCAGGTTTCCCCGGCGGAACAGGAAGCGGTTCTTATGTTGCGACTTCACTTGATCCGATGTCGAATTCAACATCTACCATTCACCCGCTGATTGTGAAACTATTGGGCGATCCGATGTACAAACGCATGTATATGGCGCATATCAGAACAATCGTACAAGAAAACTTCGATGCTTCCGAATTTTTGACCACTGCGAATGCATTACGCACAACCATCGATGCTTCGGTTCAGGCCGATCCCTACAAATTTTATACGTACACACAATTCCAAAACGGTTTATCTACTGCTGTTTCAGGTGGTGGACCAATGGGAAGTTCTATTCCCGGAATTCAAGCCTTGATGGACGCTCGTGCTACGTTTTTCGGAACGAATACCAATTACACTTATTCAGCTCCGGTAATTACAGCAGTAACACCAAGTAATGCAACGCCGCTTTATGGTGAAACCATTACCATTACGGCTACTTGTTCCAATGAAACAACCGTTTATTTGGGTACAAGAGGTGAACACCCGTTGCGTTTCGACCGCGTTCAAATGTTTGATGACGGTGCGCACAACGATGGTGGGGCAGGCGATCATGTTTACGGAGCAACTGTAACTATCAACAATGTGTTGGTAGAATACTACGTGTATGCCGAAAACGCTCAAGCGGGTATTTTTAGTCCACAACGCGCCGAGCATGAATATTATTCGTTGAATGTAACCTTGACTTTGCCTGCAGTAGGTGACGTATTGATCAATGAAATCATGGCCGATAACGGTACAACCGCTTATGATTCAAACGGTGAAAACGACGATTGGATCGAGTTGTACAATACCACATCCAATGCCTTGGATCTTTCCGGTTTGTACTTATCGGATGATGCAACCAACTTGTCTAAATGGCTCATTCCAACAGGAACATCTATCAATGCGCACGATGTGTTGATTTTCTGGACCGATGAAGATTCCGGACAAAGCGGGTTGCATACCAACTTTAAACTGAGTTCTGCAGGCGAAGAAATTTTCCTGAGCAGCGGCATTGGCGGAACGATCTACGACGACGTAGTTTTCGGGGTGCAAACAACCGATATTTCCTACGCTCGTTGTCCTGACGGAGGCACATTCGCTTTCCAGGACCCTACATTCGATGCGTTGAACAACTGTTACCTATCCGTTAACGAATCAGCGCTTCCGTTAGCCATTCGCGTTTACCCAGTTCCTACTGCCGGAAACGTGTTCATTCAATCGGAAGAAGAAGGTTCACTGGCCATTCAGGTAGTTGATTTACAAGGAAGAATCGTATATGAAACCACTGAAACATCAGCAACGATTGAGATTCCTTCAACAGACTGGCAATCGGGTTGGTACCAAATCAGAGCAATTTCTGCCAACGGAAAACAAACTTCGGTTCCGTTTGTTAAGCAATAATAGATAATAGGTTTTTTCTTCACTCTCCAAAAGGTTCTCGTTGGTTCCGTCACAAGCGGTTTCGGCGGGGACTTTTTGTTTTTGGAAGTCTTTTCTTCTACTACTTGTGTTCCCCACGGATGCACAGATTTTTAGCTCGGCTAACGCACTCGCTTTCTTTGTTATTGTCTCAACAACTATACACGAAATGTATTATGGTTTTAGCGCTGCCGTTAGGAGCGCAATAATCTGTGCATCTGTGGGAATATTGGGCATTTTAACTGGTATGATCAGATGAACCACAATTTCGATTAAAAAACGTATTTTTGAACTTTCGTAAAACAATTCATGGAATACAATACAACGCGTCCGAAGTTACTGTTGCCGGAATATGGCAGAAACGTACAGGAAATGATTGCTCACGCAATGGAAATCGCCGAAAAGGACGAACGCAATAAAGCAGCCCGTGCTATCATTGAAGTGATGGGACAATTGAATCCGCATCTACGTGATGTAGACGATTTTCGCCATAAACTATGGACACACTTGTTTGTGATGTCTGACTTTAAATTGGATGTAGATTCTCCTTACGAGATTCCAAAGATGGAAGTGCTCAATAGCAAGCCCGATCGTATGATTTACCCAAAAGGAAAAATCAGATACGGACATTACGGTAAATACACTGAAAGTATTTTGGCGAATGCGCATGAAACAACTGATCCTGAAGAGAAAGAATACCTCAAAACATCGATGGCGAACTTCATGAAAAAGCAATACTTGGCCTACAACAATGATGCTGTAGAAAACCATGTGATTGCCAATCAGTTGAAAGACTTGTCGAAAGGTGAATTGATTCTCGAAAATCCGGATGATTTGATGAATACCAACTTGATTTTGAAATCGTTTGGAATTCAACCAAATAAACGTCCGAAGAAGAATCAGAAGAACAACAACAACAACAACAACAATAACAAGAATAAGAACAACAACCGCAAAAAGAACTAATCAGATGTCATCGTTTGAAATTTACGGAGGGAAACAATTAAAAGGAGAATTGACGCCTCAAGGTGCTAAAAATGAAGCTTTACAGATTTTATGTGCGGTTTTATTGACTCCAGAAAAAGTAACCATTTCCAATATCCCCGACATTGTTGACGTAAACAAACTCATCCAGCTCTTGCAAGTGATGGGCGTGAAGGTCGAAAAAGTGGAGCGCGGAACGTATATTTTTCAGGCGAAAGACATCGATTTGGCTTATTTGGAAACCGAAGACTTCAAAACACGCGCAGCTTCACTTCGTGGTTCGATCATGATTGTGGGCCCTTTATTGGCGCGTTTCGGAAAAGGATTCATTCCAAAACCGGGAGGTGATAAAATCGGTCGTCGTAGATTAGATACTCACTTTGAAGGCTTTGCATTGTTGGGTGCCAAATTCAACTACGATGCGGGTGAACATTTTTATTCCATCGAAGCAAAAAAACTGGTAGGAACTTACATTCACTTGGATGAAGCTTCCGTAACCGGTACGGCAAATATTGTCATGGCAGCTATTATGGCTGAAGGAAAAACAGTGTTTTACAATGCAGCGTGCGAACCGTATTTGCAGCAATTGTGTAAAATGCTCAATTCCATGGGGGCAAAAATCTCAGGAATTGGTTCCAACTTATTGACGATTGAAGGCGTAAAAGAATTAAGTGGATGTTTTCATCGCATTTTGCCGGATATGATTGAGATCGGAAGTTTCATTGGTTTGGCGGCAATGACGCAGTCTGAAATTACGATCAAAGACGTAAGTTACGAGAACCTCGGAATTATCCCGAATGTCTTCCGTCGTTTAGGAATTCAACTCGAACGCAGAGGCGATGATATTTACATTCCTGCTCAAGAAAGCTATGAAATCGATACGTTTATCGATGGTTCTATTTTGACGATTTACGATGCACCATGGCCGGGATTCACTCCCGATTTGTTATCCATCATTTTGGTGGTGGCAACTCAGGCTAAAGGAAGTGTCTTGATTCACCAAAAAATGTTTGAATCACGGTTGTTCTTTACCGATAAATTGATCGATATGGGTGCACAAATTATCTTGTGTGATCCGCACAGAGCTACCGTTATTGGTTTGGGTCGTCAGCACCAGCTAAAAGGCATTCAAATGACATCACCGGATATCCGTGCGGGAGTTTCCTTGCTCATTGCAGCGATGTCGGCCAAAGGGAAAAGTGTGATTCACAACATCGAGCAAATCGATCGTGGTTACCAGGATATCGATATTCGACTCAATAATTTGGGTGCGGATATTCGACGAATTTCGTAACTTGTGTTCGTAAATTACGCATTCTCATGATGATCAAAAGTAAAAAATTCGGAATTGTTACTGCTTTGGCACTGCTTGCCGGAATTTGTATTCTGTGGTGTACATCCTTTACCACAACCTCCAAATTTGCGCCTGTTGTCGGGAATAAAGCACCCGAAATTGAACTGATAGGAACCGACGGTAAAATGGTCAAACTCTCTTCCTTGAAAGGGAAAGTAGTGCTGATTGATTTTTGGGCATCTTGGTGTGGACCTTGCCGAAAAGAAAACCCGAATGTGGTAGAAGTATACAAAAAATACAAAAAGACCAAATTCAAAAATGCCAAAGGATTCGAAGTATTCAGTGTATCGCTTGATCGCAATGAAGCCGATTGGAAAAGTGCCATAAAAGCAGATGGTTTGGTTTGGAAAAGCCACGTTTGGGACAAGGAAAACACAGCCGGAAAAGCCTATGGTGTGCAGTACATACCAAATGCATTCCTCGTTGATGGAGAAGGAAAATTGGTCGCGTTGGGTGAAGATTGCAAAGGATTGAAGCTACACGTTGCGCTTGATAACCTAAAATAATCACCTTTCACCAACCACCATGCAATTCGACGATGACGGATTTTTATTGGGAACGCTTTTTCAACTGGTAGGAGCTACCGTGAGATGGTTGTTTTTCCTCGGTAAAAAACCTTACAAAGTATTGCATGAAAGTGAATTTCTCAACGGTGTGATTGGTTTCTTTGTGCTCGCTTTTATTGTTTGGTTACTTTTGCGACCGATACTACGTTTCATTTTACACCTACTTTAATTCCACATTATGTCAGAAAACACCAATACGCCTGATAAACACATTGTTTCAGCTAGAATTACGGCCATTATCGGATTGGTGATTGCCATTCTTTCACTCATTGTTTCCATTATTCCCTGCATCGGATATTATGCATTGGTACCAAGTATTGTGTCGGTAATTTGCAGTATCATCGGAATCGTTTACCTGAAAAAAGCGGGAAAAGCGTCATCGGTGGCTGTTGTAGGTGTTTTATTAGGAGGACTTGCAGTTGCGAGTGCAACGTATCAATACATTCAGTTCAAATCGGTTTTCGATGCCAAATCGCGCTTGGAAAACTCGGTTGAAGACATGGAAAAGGAAGTAAAAGAACAGGCCAAAGAAGTCATCATCGATTATACCAAAGAGAAAATCAAAGATTACCTCAAGGATGATGATACCTTGAAAAAACCGGCTAAAAAGTCGAAATAAACGATATCTGATCGCACACCGGCATAGCTATTTCTGGTTCAACCTGTTGTTGTTTATCGCGTTGCTTGGTGGATTATTATGGTTGTATTTCACCCCTGAAGATCTTCATTGTGTTTACGCTCAAAAAGGAATTGTTTGCCCGACTTGTGGATTGACGCGCGCTTTCAGAGCGATGATCACTTTTGATTTAGAAGCAACAATCAACCCGTTGCATTGGAAAATGGTGCTATTTTTCATCGTTCAGTTTTTACTGCGATTAGTTGCTGCTTTATGGAGTTACAACAAACAACCGTCAAAAAGACTCATTGCACTTGATAGTGTATTGAGTAGCCTTCTATTTGTTCTGACTTTTTATCCCTTGTTTCCTTTTGTGGATGGATGAGAATCTCGAAAACCAACGATTCTTCATTACAAACAATAGTGCAATTGATGTATTGATATAAGCTATTGATTTTGATAGTTTTGTTCCAAATAAAAACATCATGAAAGTTCTGGGAATCATTTTTACTCTTGCTTCAACGTTAGTTGCCAACGCACAATTAGGTGTTTTACCCTTTACGGGAATGCGTTATACCGAAACCGGAATTCATGCCGATAAAATCAATGTTGAATTGGCTGAAGCAACTTGGACCAGTAATCGATTGCCAATCAATACCGAATTTGAAATTCAATTGGAAGATCCATCGGGTTTTCAGCAGGTAGAAGGATTGTATTATCCCGGAATTGAAGTGCTAATTACGAACTTGAAGGGAGATACACTTGGCTTTGCTCCGAATATCTTTGGAGAAAAATCGGTAGAAGGATTTATGGATTCGGAATTGAATAAACTATCGCTTACACTGTCATTTAACGAACAATCGAAAGTGGGTGACAGTTGTTTGCTTCGAGCTCGATTTTTCGACACCAAAAGTGAACATTCCTTCACCTGCTGGCTCGATTTGGTTATTGTTGATCAAGAAGCGCCTTTAGAAAACACCAATTCAACTTTCGGAATGAATTCATATCGCGGTTACAGTGGTATGGCATCGGGAGCTGAAATTTCTTCCATGAGCATGCAAATCGACAATGAGATGCATAACTATTTCATCGATCCGATTGTTGGTGTCACTTTAGACGAATGGATGAAAGGTCAATTTACGTTTACGAGCTACGATACCATATTATTGCCTTACAGGATTCCCCGCGATTATTATGAAATCACCTATACTATTCCTTCGCGCGAGGAAAAAGCAACCGGTCGATTACAAGTAACCACAACACTTTCCGTAAATCTGGTACGCTTGCGTTGGGAAAGTGAAGACCATCAGAAAGTAATCGATGTGGTTGCTAAAATGAACTAGACAAAAGGGTTTGCAGTAATCCGATATCGCTGAAGTTTTAATAACTTTGAACAAAGAGTTCAAGTGTTAGCAAATCGAATGAAAACAACAACGATATACGTCACTGATAGGGCGAATCGAATCAGATCGTTGATGGTGCGTTTGGCCGTTTTCACCAATACTTTGTTATTCCTATTCGGTTGCATCAGCTCCAGGGAATTAATGCATGAAACTCCCGCGAATCAGGACTTGATTTCAGTAAATGCCATCAATGGAAATTATGCCAATCAATCGGTTACAGACACATTGTCAACACTTTGGCATGAGTTGTATGAATCGTTTTCGTTTCGGGAGGATACGGCGAAGCAAGTAACCCGCAATTCAACCATTCACCTTACGCTGAACCAAAAATCATTGATTGTATTGGCTAAAGAAGGCGATCGGATTGTGGGGGAATTGGAGCTAAAAGGAAAAATCAAAGGCGATTATTTTTGTCCCAATCGAAACTTGTTTTTGGTGCCAATTCCTTTTCTCTTTTTTCGCCAACGGGAACGCAGAGTAGTGATTGCGGTTACTACCGAAAATCAACTCATTGTGAATCAAGGATTGGAAGAATTTCTGTGGGTGATCATGGCAGGAGGTTATGATAGTCGGTCGTCGGATCGGTTTGGGAAAACGGAATGAATAAGTGAGTTTGATGCGTTTTTTTTAAGGGTTGTACGTTAAACTTAAAAACTCACTAAACTCAAAAACGCAACATCTTTATGATTGATTTTCGTACATTCACCCCGTGAAAACCCTCGCCGATCTTCAGCTGCACTGGCAGCAAACCTTGACTAATTTGTATCCCGAAAGGGAAATCAATAACCTGTTTCGTTTTGCACTTGAAGACGTTTTTGGATTGAGTAATTCCGAACAACTGATGCAGCGCAATGTTGAGCAGTCGGAGTCGTTTTGCGCGCAATTGGAAAGCGTTCTTCAGCGATTGATAACTGGTGAACCGTTGCAATACATTACCGGATTTACCTATTTCGATAATCTAAAACTTACCGTTTCACCAGCTGTGTTGATTCCCCGTCCTGAAACCGAAGAACTGGTGGAGTGGGTTTCCGAAACGGTTGATACTGGTTTCAATGAAACGATCATTGATTGGTGCACGGGTTCCGGATGCATTGCGTTGGCGCTGAAACAGCGTTTTCCCAATTCAACCGTAATTGGTTATGATTGGTCGCCGGAAGCGGTGAAAGTTGCCAAGCAGAATGCCGAAACCTTGAAATTAGCTGCTTCATTTGAATTGCAAGATGCACTTGCGATAACTGATGCGGATGATAATGTTTCGGTTATCATTTCCAATCCGCCCTACATTCCCGAAAACGAGTTGGAACTGATTCGGACTAACGTGCGCAATTTTGAACCGCACATGGCTTTGTTTGTCCCCAATGAAAGTGCCCTTTTGTTCTATGAAGCGATTACTCAAAAAGCTATCCGGCAGTTAAAACCCAGCGGATGGTTGTTCTTTGAACTCCACGAAGATTTTGCCGAACAAACCAAGCAAATGGTAGAAGATACCAACCAGTTTTCGTTGGTTGAAATTCGGAATGATTTACAAGGAAAGTCCAGAATGTTACGGGCAAAGCGAAAATAGAATTAAATACACTTTTTGTCCTTTAAAAGAGTCAATGATGTGTAAAATTTGATATTTCGATTCGTATTTTGTACATTTGGTTATGGAACAATGGCAACAACATTCTGATCAACAACTCAAACTAATGTGGGGGAATAAACTCAAACAATTGCGTGTTGATCTTAATTTTTCTCAAGAAGAGTTGGCAAGTAAAACAGGGATGAGCAGAAGTTCTATTGCAGCCATTGAAAAAGGTAGGAACTTTTCAATCGGTTCATTGATTGCTATTCTTCGCGTCTTTGAAATGCTAGACAAGATTGAATTTTTCCTCAAAGAAGAAAAACCTGAGTTGACACCCATGCAATTGTATGAATTGCAACGCAAAAAACGCAAGAGAGGAGGCTATAAAAACGAATGCTAGTAGAGGTCACTATATGGAATCAGTTGGTAGGAGTATTGGCTTGGAACGAAGCCACACAAACCGCTTCGTTCGAGTTCTCAAAAACGTTTCGTCAAAATGGATTGAATCTTTCTCCTATTTTGCACCCACTTTCTTCTAAAGTAACACGAATAGCTCTTCCTGATGATCAGCGCATTGAACTAGAATCTTCTAAAGGTTTACCACTCTTCATTTCTGATGCACTTCCAGATAAATTTGGCACAACCGTTTTGCTAAAATACTTGGAACGCGAAGGCAGAAGCTACAGAGATTTGAATCCAATAGAAAAATTAACCTATATCGGAAATCGAGGAATGGGTGCAATGGAATTTAAGCCTGCAAGTGTATTGGGTACTAAAAGTCAACAACAAGTTCATTTGGGTGTTCTAAAAGAACTCGCACTTTCTGTGCTTACCGATCAGCCGATAGCTTATGTTGCCAACCTTACCAACCTTTTCCAGATTGGAACTTCTGCTGGTGGAGCGCAGCCAAAAGTGTTGATTAATATTGATACCCAAACAGGTGCAATTT
>Ga0302293_10000634_pt1 | contig 18388 bp, 9 predicted proteins | sample III_Fen_N2_2_FD_198758 | JGI IMG/M metagenome (GOLD analysis project Ga0302293, IMG submission 198758) | Peat permafrost microbial communities from Stordalen Mire near Abisko, Sweden - III_Fen_N2_2 | ecosystem: Environmental > Terrestrial > Soil > Wetlands > Permafrost | place: Sweden: Abisko...
AAGATGGATTGAATGGAAGAAAAGTCACTAGTGAAAATCAGGACCACAAAGCATTAAGAGATAAAAATATGAATCATAAGGGATATAAACTTTATAATTATATGAAAAAACAAGTAGAAAAAATAAGTAATCAATATAAAAAGGTGTTCAAGGAATCTGAAAATCACTACAAAAAAGAATACAATGACATTAAATAATTATACTACTATGATATATAGGTACATTATAATAATTATCTTAATTTTCGGGACACTCAGTTGTAAGGAAAAACTACATAAAACAACATTGTTTTTTTCATCTAAGGAGTCAGTAATTAATAATAAAAAAAATATATTAGACAGTATTGTAATCAGTAGAACTGAAAGCAAAATATTAATACGTCAATATAGAGGATCTGGCAATTATTTAGAAATTTCATTAATAAGATTCAATAATGGTTTTTCAGAACTACGAAAAAAGTTTAATGGTCTTGTTGATACTGAAACTGACAAAATAAAAACGAATTTAATTCCCGTTGATACTTTACCAACTTTTTATAAAATTGATACTTTCTTTACATATAAATCCGAAAGAAATTTTTATCATTCAATAATGGATTTATCTTTAGGGAATGCAAGATATAAAATTAAAAAAAATAAAAACACATTTATGTTTAGTAAAAAAAGTACAATTGATAGTTCATATGAAGAAGAGTATTATTATGATATGAATTTTAATATAATCAAATATATTGTAAAATATCGTGGTAATATTTACATTTACAAGTAGATTGACAATGATTTAAATTTCGAGTTGTTTTCTGAGAAATGAGCAGAATATAGTAGCTTGGAAGCTCGGGTATATTTGTTAATCCAACGGTTGTGAGTTATGCATAAGCTCGAAACAGAGACTATACAGCAACACTTTCATTGCTTACCACAAAGATTAAGGATAAATTCGATTCATTAGGTATAATGTACAAAGTCGTACAGAAAACCAGTGGTATAATTACCAAAACTGCCCTTCAGAGGTAGTGGTTCTATTATTTCCACAGCTATCATTTGGGAAGTTCTTGTCTTATTTCTAACCAAAGTGGAGATATGTATAACACTTGGAATATGTACCGTTCGGTGAAACATTTATAGATGAACGCCGCTCTCAAAATTCATGGACTACGCCGTATTTATTCAGTGGTAAGGAACCGGACGAAGAAACCCGACTATAGCATCAGAGTTGAAAACACAACATTGTTTATTTTATTCTCTCAATGGATAACCACATTTTTATACCGCACAGCATATGCGCTGAAATAACCCAGTGCTCCGTTTGATACGTTGGGCAGCGGATTGGAAACAGTAGTCGACATGTTACCGGTTTGATCTGCTGACAGGAAGTAATCATACACATTCTTGTCAATGCATTGTAATGAAACAAGAACCTGATCATATGCATAAAAAGAGGGTTGATTGTATGTCAGCAGGTCAATTTTTGTACCATCCAATACCCCGTCCGTCATAAATGTTCCCAACACTGGTTGTGGGATTCGAAAAAAGGGAGGTTTAGAATTCGTTAGTTTTTCAAGTACGCGGTAGTAATTCGTGATGCCTTTCGGATCAAAAAAAATGACCGATAACATCTTTTTTCTTGAACTAATTCTGGTTCTAACAATTACAGTATCAATCGCTACCGGTGATGGCATGGTTGAGATGGCTGTATAGACCGCATTGTTGCTTTTCACGGTGAGTGTGTAGGTTCTACCGGGAAACCCCTGCAACCGGGTCGTCTGGTAAGTCCCCGGATTGATTTCAACCAATGTATCCCTGTTTCGGGCATTGTCGGTTATCACCACCACAGCCCCCGATACGGGTGGAAAAATACTATCCAGTTCAAAGCTTACTGTTTGGGACAACACGACCTGATAAGGTCCGGGTTGGTCGGACACACCACCATCGATAATCAATTTTGGCAACGCTGAATTCAAATCAACATGAATCACTTCCTGACACGACCAAAGACCTTCAATGATCGTTAGCACGAGTATCCTCTTTAAATTCCTGGAAATTCCGGATGGTTTTTTCATAATTTTAAAATTTAAAGTTATAGGTGATAGAAGGTACTATTCCAAACAAGGTTGTCTGTATCGCCTGTGTTTGTTGCAGATTGGCGGGATTTTGCCGGAAAGTTATGCTGTAAGCATTATAACGATTGTAAGCATTATACAATGAGAATGTCAGGCTAGATTCTTTAGATGCTGTTTTTTTTAGTATACGGGTAACCGAAAGGTCCAACCGGTGATAGGGCGGCATCCTGTACCCGTTTCGTTCGGTATAATAGTTTAAAATAACCCCGCCAATTTCGTACTTTCCACTTGGAAAAGTGACTGCGTTGCCGGTGTAGTAGACCCATGTTGCTGAAAAGTTCCATTTCGGTGCAAGATGGTAGATCCCGACTAAAGAAACATCATGTGTCCTGTCCTGCGTGGAAGGATAAAAACGTCCATTATTGATTTGATCAGACTTTTGCTCTGCCCTTGATAAGGTATAACTCACCCAACCGGTAAATTTCCCTTCATTCTTATGGAAACAGAGCTCCATACCGTAAGCCCTCCCCTTTCCGTTCAGGATTTGCGATTCAATGTTCGTATTGAAAACCAACTGGGCACCGTCTTTATAATCAATCAGGTTCAGAATGTTCTTATAATAGAGTTCGGCTGAAAACTCGTACCGGTTATCGATGAAATTCCTGTAATACCCGACGGAAAACTGATCGGCAATTTCGGGGATCACATTCTTGCTGCTTGGCAACCATAGACTTGTGGGGTTTGCAGATGTTGAATTGGAAATAAGATGTATGTTCTGGACATTCCTGTTGTAGGAAGCCTTTACGGAGCTATTAGCCGTTAACAACCAGGTCAGTTCCAGCCGGGGCTCAATATTAAAATAGGTTTTGACAATCCTGCCTGATGAATAACTGGAGGTATCGACGGGATTACCGTGAATATCGTAGTTATAAAAACTACCCGGACCCAGAATGCTAAATCCGGAGAAGCGAACCCCATACTCTGTTTTTAATTTATCGGTAAGCTTGAGTTCGTGGGATACATACAGGTTATTTTCCCAGGCATATTTATTGATAAAGTTGGATGTGCTGTCGGGTGATGTAATACTTCCGGGTAAAAACTGATAATACGTTGAATTGAATCCGAACTTCAGCTTGTTGTCGGGATTGATATAGTTTTGATAATCCTGTTTGAAACTAATATCCTGAATTTTCGAAACAATGTTTATTTGATTGCCTAAATTAACGCCAACATCATAGGTATAATTGCTATACACAAGTGACGTATTTGAAAATAACTTTTGATTAAACAGATGATTCCACCTGAAAGTAGCAATAGCATTCCCCCAGTCAAGACCAAAATTGGTGATATCCAATGCATCTCTCCCTAAATATCCTGAGAGAAAGATCCGGTTGTTGTCATTCACTTTATAATTCGCCTTTGCATTCAGGTCATAGAAATTAAGTGTTGATCTATTAACCAATGTGTCTTTTGAGAGGCCTGCGAAAAGATCGGCATACGTGCGTCTTGCCGAGACAGAGAAAGATCCTTTATCCTTTACGATAGGGCCTTCCACACTTATCCTTGAATCAATCAGACCGATGCCTCCACTGACACTGAATTTCTTATTGTTTCCATCATTCATTTTAATATCAATCACCGATGAAAGTCGTCCACCGTATTCTGCAGGTTCATTTCCTTTATAAACAGTGATATCTTTGACAGCATCCGAATTAAATACAGAGAAGAATCCAAGTAAATGGGATGCATTAAACACGGTAGCTTCATCCAGCAGGATCAGGTTCTGACCGGATGCCCCACCTCTTACATAAAATCCACTGCTGCCTTCTCCCTCGGGTAAAATCCCAGGCAGGAGCTGAATAGTTTTCAAAATATCCTTCTCTCCAAAAAGTACAGGCAGGCTATTCATCTGTTTCATATCCAGCTGTTGAATGCCCATCTGTGTGCCGGTAACATTAATATCTCTTCGTTCATTTGTTACCACTACTTCATGAAGTTGATTCATCTTTTGATCCAGATTAAAATTCAACTTAACATTTTGGTTTAGAACCACTTCTTCTTCTTTCGTTTCATATCCTGTATACCTTGCAGTAAGTGTATATTTACCGGAAGGAAGCGTAATAGAATAAAAACCATAGCCGTTGGTATCCGTCCCTGTACCGGATAATTCCTTAACGGCTATTGTTCCCGAAATTAATTTTTCGCCATTGCTAATATCATTCACTATGCCACTTACCGTAAATTTATTTTGAGCCTGAGTGGTCACTGATACCGACAAAAAGAAGAAAAAGAGAATTTGCAAAGCAATTGTATCTATTTTATTCATCTTAAGAAATCTGTTTAAAATCATTTAGATTGAGAAAATGAAATTGAGAAAAAAACAGACTAGCATAATGACATTCAGGAAAGAAAACCAGGAATCTGAGTAAGAGTGTGAAAGAATATTTTCAATGGTAAATAAAAGAACGTAATATTTAATTAATTGTTCATTCTACCATGAAACTTACAAGTAACTACTCAGGACTCTGACAATATGATCAGAAGTTATTTGCCACAGCAAGGAGTGCTGAGAAAGGATTTTGATTATTCTTCTTAGCAGTTTGTGTGATTGAATGAATATGGCAAAAAGCATCCGCTCCTTTTCCATCCTGTCCTCTAAAAGATCCACTTACTTTTTGTTTTACTTTTACAGTTCTTACGGCTCTTTCGGAAGCATTATTATCGTAAGGAACATTTGGATTAAACAGAAATTTAAAAACGTGATCTTTATGCTTTATCAAACTCTTTTGAATGGCAATAATCTTTAGATGCAGACTATCAATACCTGTTGTAAGTAATTTTGTAAATCTTTCTAAAATCGAGTCGCGGTCGATATGTTCCCATATGTCGGTCTTCCTTTTATGAATGGCTTCTCGAATCAATTCAGCTAATTGGGATGACCAGGTTTGATTAGAATACAATTCTGTCAAATAGGTTAATTCTCTTAGAATGTGAGCTAAACATATTTGATGTCCTGCAACATTCATATTAAAGTACGATGCATGACGATCGGTAACTAAGATAGTATGTGGCAGACCATTCTTGAAATGTTTATCGATGGCCAATTTTCCTCGAGATTTATCACTAAAAATATATGTCAAATCATTTGTCACCCAAGCCCAGATCCAGTAAAGTGCACCATTTATATTTTCCCCGGTTTCATCACCTCCTGCCACCTCAGCTTGCTCAACCCTATCATGGATCTCATTATATGCAGTCAGTGATTTTAGTGACATGTCCTGCAAAATATTATCAACTGTCCCCTGACTTATGTTTATACCAAAAAAATCACGCAGTACCTCTGTTATTCGCTTATAAGGCACATATTGTGTGCAACTCAAATATGTCACCAAAGCCCTTATGTTTGGACCATAAGAATTGTTAGAACGAACACTTTTTGGAAAATCAACTTCGCAACATTGTCCACAACTACACTTTTTGCCTATTACTTGATGCTCCGTAACTACAGGGCGAATTGGCAATGGAATATCAACGCTTTGACGAACCTCAATAACAGAACCTTCTATTTGAGAAAGATCATTTCCACAACGAGTACAAAAGAACGGACTGTGTTGAACAATAAAATCAGGTTCAATACTGAACTCCAACGTAGAACCTTTATGCCCTATTTGACCACCTGAGGGTTTATTTGACTTCTTTCTCAACGACTGTGTTGCAAACAATTTCTGCGATTTAACAGCATGTGATTTAATTGATTCCTTTGAAGGTGGAATACTGCTATTGTGACTATCTTTTGGTGTCTCATACACCTCTAAACGATCCTTTAAAACAACGATTTCCTTTTTAAGAACAATATTCTCCTCTATTACAATACTGAGCTGTTTAGTCAAGCTATCAACTTTTCCATTGATTGCATTTAAAACAAAAGATATGTCTAAAATCTGCTCGTCCACAGTGTAAAGATAATGAATATCAACGAGATGAGCAAATATTTAATCGACTATTTTTGAACTATTTCACTCTAAATCAGAAAATTATTTTTAAGCATTATAGGGTGCTGAGTAGTTACACTTACAAACTAATTATCCAGATAAGCCCCTAAGGCTTTTTAGAATTAAATCCGGACCCGGATTCGTAATTCCCGGGAAATTGTATACGAATAAACGCGTATAAATAAATGATGAAAGGATATTTATATGTTACTGCACGCAAAGTGGTTGTTGAATAGATACCATTTAGATTTCTGAGCCTGCCAGGTTGTTCTCTTGTTTTAGCGAAGCGGGAACTTGCCAGCAGAAAGCAGGGACATATATGTTGGAAATCAGAGTAGTTTATAACTAAATAATCAATGTCATTTAGTGTATCTCTTTTCCAATAAATCGGAATCTTCAATGTGAAATTTTGTCACTTTTTGACACTAAGAATTAGGGATGTATCATTTATGGTAAGATAAGAATTGGCTCAAAAAAGTAAGTTGAACTAAGTGTCACTTCGTATGTCCCCAATCAAAACCTTAACTAAACAACAATGAATGAAAAAAATATAAACGCGAAAAAACTTATTTCAGACTTCCTTACCTCTCGAGAATTTAATTGTCGCAATTTATTTCTACTCTTAGAGTTGATTTGTTTATAAAATAAGGGAAATAAAGTTGTGGTGTGTGGTGTTCGGCTTTCTAGAATGTAATTACTTTATAAACACTTGAATTTATGCGTTTAAAAGTTACTCTATTGAGGCTTTTTGTTTTCATATTGAGGGATTACTATGAGCAAAAAAAAATAAAGTTTTGAATATTTGATAATTACAGATCCATTAACTACCCGAAATTCATTTATTTTTTTTAATTCCGAATGCACTTCAAACGTTATTAATTGATTCTTACTATCAAAAATTAAAGATAGAATAAAATATAGATCCGGTAGGTGCGACAATCAAATTTGCAATATAGACATTGTAAGTTTTTGATTTAGATCATGGGGTCAGAAAGTCTATATTTAACTAACTATGGCCAATCCACCATTTTGCATCATTAAACCTGAGCCAAAATAAGGATTAGTTTGGACTTTCCTGTTTGAAAATATATAGTTTGCCAGGGAACTATTGTCCCAACTACACATACAGGTTGTTAAGCAATTTACAAAGTAAAAAAATCTTTTTCAAAACCCTAAAGATTGTTGAAGGGTCTTGAAAAAGAAGAAAAGTAGGATCCAATGAATTAAACGGTGCACCATTTAGATGATAGCATCGATTAAAAATATATGAACGATCAGTGATTTACAATGAATTTTTTCATCAATGTTGATTTACCTGTGTTCAGCTTGAGCAGATAGATTCCGGATGGCAAGTCAGAAACCTGAAGTTCTGTGCCGGCATTAGTTGATTGAACATCTTTCCTCAGAACCAATCGACCGCTGGCATTATAAACGGTAAGCGTCGATAAACCGGTTGGGTTTTCTGTAGTAGAACTTATATTTAAGATATCATTTGCAGGCATTGGCCATAGCGACAAACCGCTATTGCTATCGCTGTTTACACCGGCTATACCATTGGAAAGCGATCCTGAGATCTGAGCAACCTCGTTGGCTGACAGTGCATAGTTGTACACGCTGAATTCATCAATATACCCGTTGAATAATGGATCTGAAAACTGACTGCGTCCAATATAATTCAACACCGGTTTAAAATCCAACGGGCTAATGGTAACAGCAGCAGATTCATTCACCAACACACCATTGACATACATTCTTGCTCCTGAAGCACCCAGTGTTACAGCCACATGTGACCATTTGCCCACCGTCAGAGCAGTCGCATTCAATTGTTGCTCTGCCCCGCCATTCTTAATGGCAAAACGCAGTTGTCCTGTGGCCAGACTGGCACTTAAAAACATGTATTGTGTCTGATCGTTGCCAAAATCGAATACCCGTTGCCACGTTGCGCTGACTTTCGGGTAAACCCAGGTTGCTATGGTTATCTCCCTGTGGTTGGACACATTGGCCGGTAATTGTACGAAAGAATTGGTGCCATTTAATGCAATAGCTTTGGTGCCAACTTTACCCGTCACGAAAGAAGTACTTCCATAGATAGCACTGTGATTTAAATTTAGAGTGCTATCCAGGGTATTTCCTTCAAATTGAAGGTGAGCTACCAGGTCGTTGCTGCCTGATGCAGCCGATGAAGCCTCGTTGGAGTAAAGAGAACGATTCAGGGAGTTGTCCATCGCCCTGATAGTATAAAAGTATGGCACACCTGCTACAGTTGTGTTATCTACAAAAGAAGTTGTTGTCACGTTGCGCGCTATCGTGTTGTAAGGTCCTCCCGACGATTCAGAGCGAAAAACGATGTATCCGGAAAGGTCTGTCTCCGGGCTTGCCGACCAGTCCAACCGGACAGATGCCGCATTCGGTGTGGCAACCAGATTGCCGGGTGCATTTGGAGAAATAAATTCTACAGGAGCACCAACGGGGAGAAAGCGCCATTGTTGGTTTGTCCCACCATCTTTTTCCCATTGCTGGATATTTGCCCCGGCAGCAGTTCCTGCATTCGCAACCTCCAGGCATTTAGCACTGTTCCGGTTACGGATATAAAACCAGCCATCCTCTGCATAGTCAAGGAACCACTGTTGGTTTATATTTTTGTTGTCATCCCACTGCAGAATGTTAGCTCCATTGTCAAGTGAAAAGTTTAACACATCCGGCGATTTGCTGCTATGCACTGCAATAAAGGAAAAATAGCTAAAATCACCCCCGATCCGGGAGTCTACCGGAGTAACATTCCATTGTTGATTGGTTGCACCGGTGTAATTGTATTGCGCGATATTGGCACCCGAAGTAGTCGACCCAAGGGTGACTGCCATCACTTTACCACTGTTGCGGTTTACCAACACATAGCGGCCGTTGATTGCCGGCTGGATGTCCTCACCCCAAGTGATATTCACAACCCGTTCAGCATTGGTTTGCCCGACCTGGTAACCGGTACCACCCGGCAACACCATGGTATATTCGCGCTGAGGACCGTAGCCATCATAGTATACATCCCTGTCTTTTGACACAAAACGATACGTGGAAGTAACACTCTGACGTTCGGAAGTTCCGCCGAAGGCCTGTACTTTGCCTTCAAGATTGCGATAAACCGATGCAGCAGTCCAGTTAGGACGGTGTTCGGCATAGCCTATTCGCATACCATCACTTGCTTTTACAAACTCTCCACGAGCCAGCTCAGCAGTTCCCCACCAAATGCCGGATTGCAGACCATATTCAACACCCACCATTGCTTCCATTACATTGTGCAATTCATCTCCGGTGGCATGATCCCCGTTGGCTCTGACTGTCGTAAAAAAGCTGGCATAGTTATCAAAACTACCCGCTAGCTGATGGGTATTTCCTTCGTCTAATCTGGATTTCAAATAATTGTACCAGGTCAGGGCCTGGTCGGTATTCAGGGTGTTGCCACCGGATATACGAATGCTATCGAAGCGTGGATTTTTCCTCAACTCACCGCAGATATTGTAAAAATCTGCAATGGTACCTTGCCCGGTAGCTGTTAAATCAGGCTCATTAAAGGGCGAAACGGAGACTACGGTACGGCCCCGTTCCTGAACACGCCTGGTGGTTACGTCCATAAGCTTTGCCCAATTGACGGCATTTCCCACATACGAGGCATCAACGCTGGGATGGTCGCAATTCAACACTACTTTAGTTTTTAACCCGGTCAAATCAATCAGGTTAAGCCGGGTATTGAGATCGTTTACCTGAGCGGTCTGAAGATCGCCATTTACTAACGGAAGTGTGGGTTGAAACGACGCTCTCACCAGATCCACCCGATCGGCACCCATAAAAGCGATGCCGCGCCGTATGTTCGTTTCACTGAGCCAGGCAAGATCTAATCCCCAAATGACAGGTTTGGATACCCCTGCATCAGTAACACTAAATGACACTGTCCGATCCGGGATAGGTTGGGCAATCAGGTTGTTACTCGCACTGGTTGTCTGTGCCTTCATCGGGTGTATTCCGAATCCCAGCATCAGGATGAAGAAGGAAATAGTATTTTTTTTCATATCATTGATTTTCAGTTCGACAATTGTTGACAGAACAAAGCATTTTTCAAGTTCGGAGGAAACTCTCTTGCGGATCTTTATTTATAATATTAGCAAAGATAAACAGAGTGATAGAAATTTTATATCACAAATCAGTCAAATATAGATAAGAAACCTTTCAATTAATTCTATTTAATCGAAAGCCCCTTCCAAAAACTTAAAAAACAGATAAGTTGAGTTCATTTCGGGAGATAAGTTTCTAACGAACTCAGAGAAAACTCCGGTTCTTCCGGATACCTATTTTGTTAAAATATAAGGTATCTACTTGGGATGGGTAAAACTATGTGTCCATCTGATTTAGTTTTTTATACTGGGGGAGGTAAAGGTATAAAATACGAGTGAAAGTGACAGCAAAAAATATAAGTTGTTGTCAGGAGAAATAAGTCCAGAGTAAACATACAAATAAGAAGTGGAGTGTGTTTATATAAACTACCTCGTTAAAACAGAAAACCTGATTTTCACTATGTTTCTTCATTAAAATACTGTTTAATAATCCTTTGAAATATATATTTATCACTCTCACTCCTTCGCCTAAACAAAGAAATATAAATTTGAACAGAATACAATGATTAAATATTGTAACAGATCAAATGGCTTAATTGATAGATAAATCATTAATATGATAATAACCGAAACCTGATTGAATGAAATTCAAAGTGTTTTTATAGAATGCAAGCATTAAATAAATATTTGTATTTTTAATGTATTGGAATTCAACAATGTTGTGTATTTCTATCATTAAGTCAATGATAAGTCGCCATGAACTATAAACCTGAATAGTTTTATAACATAAATAAATATATATTGATTTATAGAGTTATAAGTTAATTATTTTGTTTAATTTTGCATATATTTTTTTAATTAATGTCTCCTGATCCACTTAATTAAAGCCAAAAATTCAGATGAAAAAAAAACTCCTCTTTTTTATCTCTGTCGGTAGCATTTCTTTATTGATTTATTTTATTACCTGTTCCCACCATTCATCCTCATTTGCATTCATGCAAAATGACACTATTTTCATAAAAAAGACATTGGATTCAGCGAAAACATTGCTCCAAAACAAGCCGGATTCTTCCATTTTACTTTACAATAAAGCCATAAAAGAGTTGGAGACATTGCCTTCCGATGCAAAAATCCGGCATCTGCTGGCCTCAGCCTATGTTGATCTATCAACCGCCTACCTCCCACTTTCCAATTATGATAAAGCTAAAAAACTTCGGATAAAAGCACTTACTATTTCCGGCAAAAATGACCAGGATATCCAAGCCCGAATATTCATTCAGGATGGATTAACCTGTTATCATCTAAGTAAATTTGGTGAAGCTTTGAAACTCTATGATCAGGCGAGTGTCCTGGCACTGAAAACAAAAAACCGCAAACTTCAATCAAAGATCATCTCTGATAAAGCAATCATTTTTTATATTCAGGGGAATATAAAAAAGGCAGTTGATGGGTTTACGACCTCGTTAAAGGTTGCACAAGAATTGAATGACCCCGGATTGATTTCTGATGCATATTTAAACCTTGGAAGTGTTTACACTGATCAGATGGATTACCATCGTGCCATGAAATGCTATACAACAGCCACTGAGTATTACAAAAAGAATAAACAGTTTGATGATTTGATGAAGTGCTACCAAAACCTGGGAAATGTGTATTACATGATGGAAAAATATCCGGAAGCCATTGACTGGTATCAAAAATCCCTTCAACTGGCACTTCAATTTGAGAACAAAATGGTAATAGCTAAAGACTATCACAATATAGGTGAAGTAAATATGCTGATTGGCGATTATGTTCAGGCACATAATCACTTTATCCGGTCACTCAAAATTAAAGAATCCATAGGCGATAAAGCCAGTATGGCCAAAGGATACCGATCGTTAGGTGATTTGTATTTTATTCAAAAAAACTACACAAAGTCGCTACAGTACCATCAGAAATCCTTGCAGATAAATAATGATCTGGGACTTATAAAGAACCAGGCAAAAGATTATGCCAACCTGTCGACCGTATTCGCTGAGCTTAAGCAACTCCCCGAGGCTGTGAGTTGTTGTAAGAAAGCTATCCTGTTGGCTCAAAAAGCAGAAGATGCCTATGGAGTCGGGGAAGATACCCGGACTTTGGGTGGATTTTACTTTCTTCAAAAAAAATATACTCTGGCAGAAAACTATTATCTGAAAGCCATTTCACTGAAAAAAAATATGATCGACCAGGAAGGTATGACCTCGGTATATTGCCAGCTGGCCGAATTGTATACTACCAAACCGGCAACTGATACGAGAAAGAATCTGCAAAAGGCGCTGGAAATTGGGCTGAAAGCTTATGCTCTTGCTGTACAGGTCAGAATTCCACGGTTAATTTCGGATGCCAGCAATGATCTTTCGGAAATCTATAAACAGCAAAAAAACTATCAAAAATCGTTAAGATTTTTAGAGATCAACAAAAAGACAAATGACAGTATTTTCAATACATCGAAGACAGAAGCCCTTACATTCGCCGAAGCCCGTTGGAATAGTGAAAAGAAACAACAGCAAATAATTAATCTTGAAAAGCTAAATGTTGCGATCTCGTCACAGAAATCTGCAGAAGCAAAGCAACATAAAACGATACTTTGGGGATTGATATTCATTTTCGGATTAATTGCAGCAGCAGTAGGGTTGTATTGGCTCTATTATAGCAAGAAACGTGAAATCAGATATCAACAGCAGTTATCACATATCTCGATGCTTCGCCTTCAGAATATTCGGAATCGGATATCTCCTCACTTTATATTCAATATTCTCAATCGGGGAATTAGTTCGGAGGAAGATATAAATAAACATCATGAAATGATAGGACTTGTAAAGTTCCTTAGACGGAGTTTAGAAGTTACGGAACAAACCTCCGTCACACTGGCTGAAGAACTTGACTTCGTTAAAAACTACCTGCAAATGGAACAAACCTTTCTTGGAAGCGATTTCCAAACACGTTGGGAAATAGATAAACGGATTAGAACTGACAATTTTCGAATTCCGGCAATGATGATTCAAATTCCTGTTGAAAATGCTTTAAAGCATGCTTTAAGGGAAAAGGAGGGCGAAAAACAATTAATTATTGCACTGACTCTTATGAAGTTGGGGATACTTATTACCATACAGGACAATGGGAATGGATATTATCCTGACAAATCGAGTAACACAAAGGGGACAGGTACCGGGTTAAAAGTGTTGTACCAGACCATTCAGTTGTTGAATTCAAAAAACGAATATAAAATAGGTTTCGATATATCAAACCTACAAGGTGAAGCTGCAAGTGGAACCAAGGTAGAAATTAGAGTTCCGGAGCAATATAATTTTGAATTGTAATTCATCGGATATATTAGATTTTCCAAATTCCTAAACTTTTAGACAATTATAAAATTAGTTCGCTAAAAACAGAACAATATGAAAAACGACAAGTATACCGTGGTTATTATTGATGATGAGACTGCGTGCATTGATATCCTCCGTCGTTCATTAAACTGCTATAATGAACTTCAGATTGTTGGTACTGCAAAAACAGCGGACAAAGGAAGGATCCTGATTCTTGAACAACACCCTGACCTGCTTTTTCTGGATGTAGAATTGAACGGACATAGTGGTATAGAACTGCTGAGCGAAATGAGTGAAACCGTCACATGGCCCATGCAAGTGATATTTTATACTGCTTTTGAAAAATACCTGCTGGAGGCTCTGCGGGTTTCGGCTTTTGATTATCTGTTGAAGCCTTTTGAACAGGAAGAATTAAAACTGGTATTAAACCGTTTTTTTGATCAGGATTTAAAAGTTCAGTCTCAAAGTTCTTTTCAACTTGCCATCTCAACATTAAATCAAACGAATCACACTTTTCTGATTGCTACCGTTACAGGATTCCAAAAGTCAAGAATAGATCAAATAGGTTATTTTGAATACCTGAAAGAAAAAAAACTATGGATTGTTGTTCTGACCAATCATAACCGATTGCAGCTAAAACGCAACACAAGAGCCGAAGATATTATCAATTACTCAACCTCATTTGTGCAGATCAATCAAAGCCAAATCATTAACATGGATTATCTATCGATGATTGACGACAAAATTTGCTTGTTATTTCCACCCTTCCATAAAGAAAAAAACCTGGTGATATCACGTGCTTTTCTGAAAGCCTTACAGGAAAGGTATGAAATGATATAAATCATTTACCATTTTTTCATTTACTATTTACAATTTAAGAATGGTGCTAAGGTTCATGTTTAATGTTTTGAAATGAGCAACGAACAGATGGTTAATCGAGAAGATGCAACCAATACAAAATATTGTTTCTATATTTCGTTTCATTCCCCTGATTAAAATCCTGAACTGATTAAATCAGTTCAGTTACTGTCACCATCTCAACAACAAGCCCTTTTAAGCGAAGTTAATCCTTTATTTGCATCTTTTACAATCACTTATTTTAACCAATTGGTAACACAATACGCATCTTATACCACAATTTCGATCAAACCGAACAATATAGATAATCTAGCATTTGTAGACGTAAAAGGCTATAATTAACTTTGAACCGTATTAATTATGGTTGTTTATGGTTCATGAGAATTACACTCACGCTTTTACTCTCAATCAATCCTACAGTTTAGAAGTTACTCTTAAAGTAATTAACAAGCCGGCAGTAACTGATGAGGGCACCGCACGTTTTCTTGAACGAACACCTGACGATTTAGAAGGACTCTCAAAATTTAAGTTACCCGATTTGGATAAAATCTATGAAAAGATAATTCAGATTATAAAGAAATCCAGGGCAGCAAATACCTTACTGACAAACCGGCAACAATCTTATATGGTGGCAACATCCACAGGATTTCAACTTTTGTGCTTAAACCGTATTGTCTGTTTCGACTATCAGCCCGAGAAAAAACAATGGATAATATGGCTTACCAATCAAACCCAATTACCCTTGAACCGAAATACAACTGCAGGAAACATCCTGAATTACTCACCCGCCTATGTTCGAATAAACCAACGACAGATCATCAACCTGGATTACCTTGAAAGAATTGACGACCGTTTATGCCATCTAACCGGATTCTGCCGGATAATAAACCCATTAATTATTTCGAGGAGTTATCTGAAGGAATTACAGAAGAAGGTGGAGGTGATATAAAGTGCAAAGAACCAAAAAATATGACTGGAGAAATGATTGTAATATTCTTAAAAAACAGGAAGAAGTCATGTATGAATTACTAATTGGAGAATTTGAATTAACCCGAGATTATGAAAGAGAAATAAATAGCGGAAGCCGAAAAGCTTGAGAGTAGGCAGAAAAATTTTAAAGATTTACTATATGAACAAGTCATTTTATTTTTCATTAGTGGTTTTAGGCAGTTTGGTAATTTCATGTAAATCTACCAACGAGCCAAAGCAAACACCAAGTCAAGTTAGTTTTGCAACGAGTATTAACTCAATGTCCAGGATTCAGGGAGAGAATAAAGCACCAGGTGCATCTTCCACAAATTTTGATGCGGGAGACGCGATTAGTGTATTTGCAGTAGAAAAAACTAAGACAAATGCATCAGGGACGCTTTTAACCACTAATTATGCAAATAACAATAAATATACTTATTCGGGAACTTTATTTCAATCGACAACACCAATTACTTATCCGACCAATAAAGATTCATTGTTTTTTCATGCTGTATATCCATATCAAAATATTCTGACTTCAACATTTACTTATAAAGTAAAGAAAGATCAGGATGTAAATAACCAATATACACAAAGTGATTTGATGACAGCAACAACAACTGCAACAACAGAAATAACTCCTGTATTAAAATTCAATCACAGGCTGTCGAATATAATTGTCAATATTACATTTGAGCAAGCTCCCACCTCGGAAATAAAAGTTTCGTTTGAAAATGTAACAAGAAATGTAACAGCTAATTTAAATACTGAGACTTTTGAAGGAACAGGTACAGCTGACAGTATAGTTTGGGCAGCTTCAAACGGGACAAATAGTTTTAAGACCATACTCCCTCCTCAGACAGTAAATAAAAGCACAAAAGTTATAATCATAACTGTAGGTAGTAAAACGTATGAGTTGGAAGCAACTGATAATATAACTTGGAAATCAGGCATACAGTATGAATACAACACTACAATTACCAAAGAAGGAGAAGTAAAATTCACATCAGAAATAAACCCATGGGGTGAATCTACAGATATAGAAACAACAGTGCCACCTCAAGTTTTAGATTCAATGAAACCATATATTACGATTTATTCCGGCAATACACCTCCTGATATAGAAAACACATATTTTATCGACCCAATGATTGCTGTTTATTGTCAGGATGGAGGATATGCAAAGGGATCTGTTATTACCAGCACATATATAAAATTCACAAACCAAGATAATAAAGCAAAAACTATAGAATATGCAGAAAAAGAGGGCTCAAATACTTCAACTGGGAAAGGAGCATTTATAAGTGGTTCAGGGAATAATTTTACTGTTTATTTAGATACGGAAGGAACTTCGTCAGGTATTTACACTAAAACAGCTCTTGTTATATCGGGTACAAAAACAAGTACTGGCATTCAGGGTCTCAGATATGCATTTGTAATGGTGGACAAAGGAGATGACCCAAAAAACACATTGATGGATAAAGGTGTTTTTCGCGTATTTGAAGATAGTGATGGTACGGCTCTTCTCGTGACATGGCCTTCAAGTATAAAAGAGTTACAAAAGTTGCCTGATATAAAGTATGGCAATTCCATTTTTTCTAGCAGAAAAAAAGAGTAATTCTTTGAAAGTAATCGCGTATTTTTAAAAACCTAAAAGTAAGTATTTAAATCTAAATCCAGTCGGATTTTCGGAAAATCTGACTGAATTTAGAGAAAACAGCATATTCCCGTAAAAATGATAAAAGTTGTCAGCGAAAATCTAAAAAAAAACAGAAAAAAAGAAGAGATATGTGCAAATTAATGCTTATAATTCTAATCTGGACAAGTTAGAACCAAAAAAGTAATTATTGCACTAACGAATGACACAGCTGCGCATTAACCCCTTTAAAGGTGTATTGATTGTAATTGGCTCTATATCTGACTATCTTATAATCCCGCAGTGATGACACTATTTATTATTCAGACAATGGCTTATAACAGAATACGATTCCATTGTGCAAGTATTTTTATATCACCCCTAAAGGGTTCAAATTCTATGTCTCTTTTTCTTTTCTGCAATCATGTCAACCCTACGGGTTTAATGTCACTGTTCTGTTTGTAAATCAATATTGTGTAAAAAGACACATCAATTTAAATTATAAGATACTAATGTGACAGGTTTTAATTAGTGAACCTTAAACGTGGATTTCTCACCAAAAGGTATGTGTTATCATGTAACGAATCAAATCCATCGGTAAGATGGAACGAAGAAACAAGAACTAACCTTGATTTGTCTGTTTGTTTTCGTGTTTATTTTCTGCAAGTCTACGTGTACAGTTAGTGGTACACGTAGAACTTCAGAAATTTATAAGTTGGTATAGAAGAAAGTGGCAATTTGTTTTTATTAGTCATGAACTGAAAAATTTAAATAGAAACAGACTGCCCTATCCAGATTATATTTAGTAAAAAGGATCTTAAACGATCCTTTTTTTATACCGATCAAACAAAAGTAATTGGAACAATAGAATGCGTATTTATTAATCAACAGGAAATTATTTTTCTTTCATGTATGTACTTCTATAAAATTCAGTTTCTTTATTCCATTCATTTCAATCATACCTACACTACCCATTCACTACCCATTCAATTAACCTGTACAAAAGATAAGAACATGTTAAGCTTGCTTTACGGAACTTTTGCGGAGATATTGCGCTCTAATATTACACCGTATCATCACCGCAATAATACCGTAATACCACCGCAATATCACCGCAATACCTCAGAATGGGTAGTGAATGGGAAGTGGAGGCGTAGTGAAGGTTAAATGAACATGTAACGGATGAATATTTAATGATTCATTGTCAGAATTTTGATTTACCGTAAAATGATACGGGCTTGAAAATTCTTGTTCCAAAGAGAAGTAGTGTTTGAAAAATAGTGATGAAAGTTGTAATATGAAATATGAAAATACTTTGTTGAAACAAGTTAACCACAATGGTTATGCTATAGGAAATAAAAAATGACACGTAATTTTTAAATGAATGATCTTCAACCTTCATTCCAATAACTTTCGTCCGC
>Ga0302293_10000635_pt1 | contig 18386 bp, 16 predicted proteins | sample III_Fen_N2_2_FD_198758 | JGI IMG/M metagenome (GOLD analysis project Ga0302293, IMG submission 198758) | Peat permafrost microbial communities from Stordalen Mire near Abisko, Sweden - III_Fen_N2_2 | ecosystem: Environmental > Terrestrial > Soil > Wetlands > Permafrost | place: Sweden: Abisko...
CCCATAATGATCTATAAGCGCTAAAAATTGCTTAAAAACAGGCGTATTCTGCTTGGTGATTTTTTTTCCGTAAACAGCTATACGCATGGCTTACATATTGAGGTAATTCATCAATGCGTCGTATCGGAATTGCATATCGTCTTCGTCTGAACCACGCTGATAAGAAGCTTTCACAACAATGTCGTAACGTTCAAATGAGCGAATAATGCGCCCCAGATCCATTTGATTGATCTTCAAGGTCACTTCGATTTTAGTTGAGTCGGGAGTAGACATGATGTACGAACTCAAAATCTTTGCATTGTTTCCTTCAACGATTTGTGCAATTTGCGCCATTGAATAATCAACACGGTTCATTTCAAGTACGATGATTCCACCAATTTCCTTGATACTTCCGGTATTAGCGATCATGCACATCAATTGGTGCACACTCGTACAACCAATGTATTGCTCCTGCTGATCCAAAATCGGTAACACGGAAATGCGGTGCTCAGCCATTTTAGCTAACACTTCAAATACATGCACGGTATCGGCCACATACGGTCGCGGAAGATGGTCAAACAAAACGTCTAACGACTGATCCAAATCTTTTCTGTCTAGGATCTCCGTTTCGGAAATCAATCCCACGAAGTTTCCATTTTTTAATACGGGCAAATGCGACACTTTGAACTCTTCCATCCAACGCAAAGCCTTTTCACCGGAGTCTGTATGAATCAACGGTGGTATCTCGTCTGTAATTACGTCTCTTGCTATCATGATATGCGCCAAAGTAGGGAATTATTTGAAGTCTGCAAGAATTTTGAGTGTGTTTTTTTACTGATTTTTTTAATATATTCGTTAAAACTATTACTATGAAGAAGTTCTCTTTCACGTTCGTGGGCTTTTTTTTAATTAGCCTCACAGCACTCTCCCAACAGCCCAAATTGTACATCAATTTAGCGAGTCACAATGAAATCCAAGGCGAATTCTACGACACCGATTCGTCGGAGTATGTTCGAACCCGTGATTCACTGATGATTGTGCTCAACAAAATCAATTCCATTGGAGGTAAATGGAATTTTCAGACCTGTTCTAAATTCGTTTTGGGCGCCCTTCGATGGGAAGATGCAGCCACTTCAAGTTCGGATATGTTAGATTTGCTGGAACAAAGTGGCAATGTTCAAATTGATCCACGCAACAAAAAACAATTCCCCGATTACAATTACAATATTTCGGATGTGTACCATCTCTTAGATAGCTCAGGTGTTCAGTCAACCCATACGGTGGGTGGTTTTATCCATTATCCGTTCGCAAATGAAGATTGGACCCAGTTTCGCAATGTCACCATGGGAAGTGTTTACCATTTACCTTGGCAAGCGGATATCATTTGGGGTGGCGGAAGCCAGAATCACACGAATGATGCCAATGATTACGGATTCTGGAAACCGAAAGACGGGGTTGATGAAACCAATTTTTACACCCACGCTCCCGATTCTAATTTATGGTTGGTAGGAAATGGCTGCGCTCCGTTGATTTCGGATACCACTACCAGTGTGCAATGGATTGTAAACCTGATCAACAAGAATGTAGACGATTTGGAAAACGGTTATTGGCCTGCCGATAAGTTTTACTCGCTCACCGTTATGATCAATTGCCGTGATCTGGATGTGCCGAATCAACTTAAAAAGATTGATACCGTGTTGAATGCCATTGACGCACTTGTGCAAAATAGTTCTGTTTTGGAATGGGCAACCATTACCGAGAAATTGAGTTTATTTCAGGCTTGGTCACAAACAAATGCAATTGCTTACAGTCAATGGAGTTGTGCCGATGCGAGTGATCCGAATTTAGGCATTCTGGAAGCAACGGAAAATGATTTTCAGTTATTTCCCAATCCTGCAACTAATGAAATTGCCTTTCAAACAGATGATTTAAAGAAAGACGTCATCATTTATTCTCCAATGGGGAAAATCGTAGAATATTTCACCCCTCAAACCACTGAAACTATCATTGATTTAAGTAATTTTCCGGCCGGAATCTATTTGGTAAGATCCGGTGATCGAATCGGGAAATTTGAAGTGATAAAATGACGAAACTAAGCGTAAACATTAATAAAATTGCAACGATCCGCAATGCTCGCGGTGGACAAACCCCCAATGTAGTGCAAGTGGCAATGGATTGTGAACGCTTCGGAGCTCAAGGAATTACCGTACATCCACGTCCTGACGAACGACACATTACCGGTCAGGATGTGGTTGATTTGGCCAAAGTAGTAACGACCGAATTTAATATCGAAGGTTACCCCGATCAACGTTACATGGACATGATCGAGCGCATTCGTCCGGCGCAAGCCACTCTTGTTCCCGATCCACCACACGTGCTTACAAGCAATGCCGGTTGGGATACCAAAGCCAATGAACAGCAATTGAAAGAATTAATTGATCAAATCCATTCCTGGGGAGTCCGCACATCGATTTTTGTGGATACCAACCTTCAAAACATTGAGTACGCTGCTAAAACCGGTGTAAACCGAGTGGAATTTTACACTGGACCTTATGCCGAACAGTTTTCTTCCGGAAAAGAAAAAGCCATTGAGCCATACGTAATTGCTGCCAAACGTGCCTTGGAATTAGGTCTGGAATTAAATGCCGGACATGACTTGAACCAAGAAAACTTGCGTTTTTTCAAACAAGCTATTCCTGAGTTGGCAGAAGTTTCCATCGGTCATGCGCTAATCTCGGATGCGCTTTATTTGGGATTGGAAAATACCATTCAACGCTATATTTATTTACTACGATAAACTGCCAAATTATGACTACTTCATCTACTACTAAAGGAATGATTGCCTGTTCACTGTTATTCCTAACGGTAGCTTGTTCTTCTGAAACCAAAACGGGAGAAACCACCGAGACTAAAATGGAAGAAACAACGGGCACCAATGAAACGACAGCTTCTTCAGAAGAAACCACAATCGAAGAAGAAGTAATTGCTCCAAAATCGGTAAAACTATCCGGAAAGTTCCTCAATGAGGATGAATTTGGTGGATCTCACTACCAAGTTATTCTCACAGTTGATGGCAAAAAAGAAATCATTGATACGGTGATGGCATGTGATAAAATTCCTGCATCCAACTTTTCACAATACGAAATTCCGAAAACGGCCTTGAGCGCTTGTGGTGGCTGGTGGGCTGGTGCCGGCGATTATTTTTATGCTGATTTGAAAGACAATAAAGTAGTTGTGTATCAGGGCTGGCAAGATGAAGAGCAAAAAGATAAAGGATATCATTGGGAGGTTGTGAAGCGATAATGTCATTTGGAAACTGATTAAAGAAGTATTCAATCATAACTACCTTATCTGCAACACTAAACCCAATCATTATGTAACCTTTCCCCAATACTATGTAACACCTGTGTAGTAAAAGCAAACCACCTTTGTTTCATGCGAAATTGCATGAATAATCTACAACTTATGAAAAACACAATTACACTACTAGTTGCAGTGCTTATTATTGCCTGCAGTTTACCTTCTTGCGGAGTAACATTGGTGAAACGCCAACACGGACCTGGATACTACGTTAATAAAAACCCGAGATTCCCAACTGCTGAGTCGGAGAGAAACGACAACAGACACATCAAGCCTTCTAGCACCAAAGCTGAGAACAAAACCATAGAAGAAGAAGAATTGTTTACGGATGAAGAAGCTACATTGATACTTCCTTCAAGTGAATCGGAAATTTCAACTACGGCTAATGATCAATCAGCGAACTCTTCCAATGAAACTGTTTTAAAAACAGTTCGGGAGAATGATGAAATCAAACCTGTTAAACCTTCTTTGTTCGAATGGGCTTCCAACACGCGCCTGTCACCCAAAATGGATGTTGGATCAGCGGATAAACAATCAAATTCAGCAGCGCGCAACAGTGAAGGTGGTTTAAGCCTTTTCGGGATTGTCATTTTAATACTGCTGATTTTGTGGTTAGTTGGCGCTATCAGCGGTGGCTGGGGATTGGGCGGATTTATTCACATCCTTCTCATCATCGCACTTATTTTATTGATTCTTTGGTTACTGCGAATTATCTAATTGGCATCTTCTTTTGAAATGACGTAACAATCATTCCAAAAGATCACTATATAAAAAACAGGTGTACGGTTATCGTACACCTGTTTCTTTTGGTTGAAATTGTAATTTATTCTAAGCGCCTTTACAGGCAACTTTCAGGGTTATATCGCCGGGTGTGAAGGAAGTTCCTCCATGTCGTCGATATTGGTTGTTTTTCCTTTTTTACGTCCAAACTTTGCTTGAATGCGGTCAACAGTATAGTACAGCATCGGCACCAAAATAATGGTGAGGAACATGGAGCTTGTCAATCCGCCGATCAACACCCACGCCAAACCGTTTTTCCATTCGGCTCCTGAACCTACTGCGGTTGCAATCGGCACCATTCCCACTACCATCGCAATGGTGGTCATCAAGATCGGACGCATACGTTCGCTTACGGCTTCCAACAAGGCATTATAGGTCGATTTACCTTCGGCTTTGAGGTGATTGGTGAAATCGACTATCAAAATGGCATTCTTGGCCACCAATCCCAACAACATGATCATACCAAGCATGGTAAAGATTCCGATGTTCATCGACGCCAAGTTGAGCGCTAAGAATGCTCCCGGAAGCGCTACCAAAATCGAGAAGATTACTACGAACGGATAAATAAAGTTGTCGTACAAGGCCACCAAAATCAGGTAAACGAGAATCAAACCAACCAACATTGCGGAACCTAAAGCTCCCATTGATTCTTTCTGACGTTTGATTTCACCGCCCCAGAACAAACGCACACTTTCGTCGAGTGGTTCTTTCTTCAGGTATTCTTCAATTTCAGTGGCCACGTTTCCTGCAGCAGTTCCGTTTACATACGCACGAACCGTGGTATTGCTGATACGGTTTTTACGCTCAAGTGATCCGTTTCCGTTTTCAATGTACACATCTGCAAATTCGCTCAAACGAACCTGTTTACCATCAGCTGTTTGAAAGCTCATAGATTGGATGTCTTGCAGATTTTTACGGTCGAATTTATCAAGCATTACCTTGATTTTGTATTCGTTTCCGTTTTCGTCGTACTTCGAATCGTCATTTCCGGTAAGTGCGTTTTGCAACTGCATTCCAACAACCGCAATCTGTAAGCCCAATTGCCCCATTTTCTCGCGGTCTAAATCCACACGTACTTCCGGCGTAACATCATCCGTAGAAATGGCAGGATCTTTTGCACCTTTAATGGTAAGGATTTTCGCTTTGATACGACGTGCTTCTTTCATCAACACATCCTTATCTTCCGAAGAAAGGAACATCTCAATTGGTGCTTCTTCCGATTCCACCATACCGATGTTAATCGATTTCACTTCGATTCCGGAATGCTGATCCTGGATTTTCTTGCGAATTTCCTCCATGTATTTTTCGGTCGGATATTTCTTCTGCATATCAGGTTTCATCTGAACCGTGATCTCCGATTTGTTTTCACTTCCAAACGAAGCTGCTCCCAAACCGGCACTCGGCCCTCCTACATTCGAGAATACCATACCCACAACCGAATCTTGCGCCAACAAGAACTCTTCAATTTGAAGCGTAGTTGCGTTGTTATCTTCGAAAGTGGTACTTTTTTCATACTTAAGTTTCAGCATGAATTTCCCTTGGTCACCTTGAGCAACGAATTCTTGCCCTACAATTCCCAATCCCATGGAAGCCATACCACCAAAGAACAAGGCAATGATTCCGATTCCAGCAATGATTTTGTGACGCAACGACCAGCCCACCAATTTCACATAACTTTGGGTAAATGAGCCTACACGACGTTCAAACCAAGCTAAAAACAAGTGGAACGGGTTTTTCTTGTTGGTCAATTTGGTTTCTTTCGCCAAACGAGATGCCAACCATGGTGTGAGGGTAAAACATACGAAGAGCGACATCAATGTAGAAATAACCACTACTACCGAGAATTGCTTCAAGATGTCGGAAATAACCCCTTCAACGAATACTACAGGCGAGAATACCACGACATCCACTAAAGTAATGGCAAGTGCTGTGAAGCCAATCTCGTTTCGACCGTCAAGTGCGGCTTTTCGCCTTCCTTTGCCCATTTCGAGGTGTCGGTAAATGTTTTCGAGGACCACAATGGAGTCATCCACCAAGATTCCGATCACCAACGACATTGCCAACAAGGTCATCAAGTTGAGCGTATAACCCAACAAGTACATCGCGATAAAGGTCGAGATCAATGAAGCCGGAATGGCTACCAAGACAATCACCGCATTTCGCATACTGTGCAAGAAAAGCAACATCACAATTCCCACAAGGAATACAGCCAATTCAAGGTCATGGAATACGGCGTCAACCGATTCTACCGTTGGTTTTGATGTATCGGTTGCAACGGTAAATTTCAAACCTTCTTTCTTGTATTTTTCTTCGAGGTCTTTGAATTTTTGTTTCGTGGCTTTCGACATATCCACGGCATTGGCATCCGATTGTTTTACGATACGTAAACCGATACCGTTTTGTCCGTTGAAACGACTAATTGTCAATTGATCTTCGGCTTCATCAACAACATCAGCCACATCCGACAAACGCACGGTTGAGTTACCGTTTACAGCCAAAGGCAGGTTACTTAAATCTTCAACTGTTTTCAGCTTTCCAGCCAAACGAACGGTTAATTGTTCACCTTGATCTTTTAATTTTCCGGTAGGAAACTCCACGTTTGATGCTGAAATCACCTGATTGACCTGCGCAAGCGACATGCCATATAATTTCAACTTTTCCTGATCTACATTTACACGGATTTCACGTTTTTCACCACCAAGAACGGTTACGGAACCCACACCTTTCACTTGTTTGATCAAAGGTAATAGTTGCTGATCCATGAGTTCCATGAACACACGATCATCCATTTTGGTAGCCACGGCACTTACTTGCAACACCGGAGCAGCATTCGGCTCGATTTTGGAAAGAGTAGGCGTTTCAACTCCATCGGGCAATTTCCCGACAATTTGATTCACCTTGCGCTGCGCATTTTCCAAGGCCTCATCAATGTCGGCTGAGTTTTTAAACTCCAACATCACCAAGGATGCATTGTCAAGCGAGAATGAAGTTACTTCTGAAATGTCTTCCAATCCGCTCAATTGATCTTCTAACGGTTTGGAAATCTGACTTTCAACCGTTGCAGGAGCCGCACCCGGATATACCGTTTGTACTGTAATGATGGGCGGAGAGAAATCAGGCAACAATTCGTAACTGAGCTGATTGTAGCACAATAGTCCTCCACCGATAAGTATGGTGAAGATGACGATAATAAACGACGGGCGTTTTATCGATAATTCGGTCAATGTCATGACTATGTAATATTAGTTTGTTTTGACGTTCGCTTTGTCTTGTAAATTCACTTGGCCTTTCACAACGATTTTATCGCTTTTGGAAATACCACTGATCACTTCAATGTATTCACCATCAGATGTACCGGCGTTGATATTGGTTAAGATCGCTTTTCCATCGCGCACCACGTATACTTGCGGATTCTTAGACGAACCGATCAATGCTTTACGCGGAATAGCGAAGGCTTTTACACTATTGCTATTGGCTAATCGCACCGATCCGTACATACCGGCCATCAATTCTTGTTTGCTGTTTTTGAGGGTGATTTGCACTTTGAAATTGTGTGATTTATCCGCAACAACGCTGATGTTGGTTACTTTACCATCAAACGAACGATTACCGTAGATATCGGCATTTACCGAAACGCTTTGGTTCATTTTGAATTTCAAGATGTCACGCTCCGGAACATTTACCGTTAGTTTCAACGAGGAAATATCCGTGATTTCAACCAACGGCGTTCCAGGTCCGATTACCGATCCAAGATCAACCAGTTTTTTGGTGATGACACCTGAAAACGGCGCTTTGATTGTGGTGCTGCGTAATTGTTTCTGCAATTGTTTCTTTTGAATTTCAGCAGAACGCAAACCCAATTTGGTTTTTTCGACCTGAACTCCGGCTACAGCATTGTCTTTAGCAAGATTGGTGTAACGATTGTCATCATTTTTTTGACCTTCGATGGAAACATCTGCATTTTCCAATTGCAATTGCAGCATTTCGTCGTCGATTTTGGCAATTACAGTTCCTTGCGAAACACGGTCACCTTCTTCGATTGACAAGCGGATAATTTTTCCGGAAGCATCCGATCCGATCGTGTTTTGGCGATATGGTTCAAAGGTTCCCAAGTAGGAAAAACCACTTTCGAAAGTATGCTCTTTCATCGTTGTGGTTTCAACCAATACTTTTGCATTTACGTCGTGGATGTAGATTTTGGCTGCGGCTTTATCTTTGTTCGACATCAATTTCATGACTGTTAAACCGATCAGTCCAACAACTACAACTCCAATGATTATTACTCTTCTGTTCATTTTAATTAGTTTATGCTATTTGCGATTCTGCTGAAGCGTGTCTTTTCAGCTTGCTATTTGATATTTCCAATTGATTTTAAGTAGGCTAATTCTGCCTGACGAAGTTGCACATAAGCTGCTACCACGTTTGTTTGTGCTTGTTGCAAACTGTTATCTGCCGTAATCAGATCATTGGAACTTACTGTTCCCTGATTAAATTGCGCTTCGGTTTGTTTGTAAACACGTTCAGCCAAGACCAATTGCTCTTTCGAAATGGCAAGTGAACCGGTTTGAATTTCGATTTGCTTTTTCGCATTGTTGGTCACCATTTCCAACTGTTGTTTGGTCAACTCTTGCTGATTGGCAATTTTTTCCGCGTTAAAAGCATTTACTTTTTGTTTGTTGTGTTTTTCCAAGCCATCAAACAAAGTCCAGTTGAGTTGCAAACCTAAAAACGCCGATTCTATTCCGGTTCTGAAATCATCGGACGGTTTGATATTGTAATTGTAATTATAGGCTGCGTAAAAAGAAAGATTCGGCAGGTAAGCCATATTCGTTCCTTTACGTTCTTCGATATTCAATTGTTTTTGTGCTTCGAGCAACTCCAATTCAGGATACGTGATTGATGACTCATCTACCAAAATGGTTTTCTCTACCAAGGTATCAGAAGCCAGTTTGATTGATTGTTTCGTATCTAAACCGATCAGGATTTTCAAGAGATTTTCCAATTGTTCTTTGGAAGCCTTCAACGTTTCGCGGGTATTCACCAAACTCAAGCGATTGATGCGTAGTTTATCCACTTCGGTTCCAACAATCAAGCCTTCACGCTCCATGGCCTCCATGTTCAGAATCAACTTATCCATACTGGCGATATTTCCAACTACAAAATCGTATTGTTTTGATAAAGCTTGTAGGTTGAAATATGTTCCTGCAACTTGTTGTTTGATCTCCTGAACGGCCAAATCGTGCTGTGTGGCAATGATTTTACTATTGATTTCCAAGGCTTTCAAACCGTAATTCACCTGCGGATTGTACAAGATTTGCGTCAACTGCACTGTATTGCTCAAGTTGATCGGAACCCCGAATTGAACGGTTGAGTAAGTACCCGGTGTACCTCCAAAAAAAGCGGCTGGAACTACTTGTCCGGGAATGATCGCGTTGTATTTGTAATCGCCCGTAAAGGTTAATTTAGGTAGACGCGCCGACATGTACGCATCAATTTGTTTGTCGTTGGAAGCCATATCCAACCGTGCATTCCGAATAGTGAGGTTTGCAGTGTCTGCCATTTTGAGGCAAGTTTCCAGATCGAGCTCCTGCGCAGTGGCGGAAAATCCACTTAACACGAGTGCGAACCCCAGTAGTTGCTTTTTCATATTGTTCGACGTTTTAAATTGCTGTTTAAACATTTTCAAGGAGTTACTTGGTGATAAATAAGTAATTGATCATCATCTCTGTGACATACTGTTTATGAAGAACCAATTGTTGTTCATAATGTTCATCCGAAACATGAAGTGCGTTTTGTACAAACGGTTTTCCTAGGAAAGGAAAATGACAGTTTGACATCAAGATAAGCGCAATACTCAATAGGTCCATTTTTCGTACATGGCCTTCTTCCTGGGCTTTTAAGATATCTTGAAACACGCCGGTTTCATCCATTTTATCTTTCATCCAACTGATATTCTCGCCACCACAACCTTCTACTCTGCCCATCTCACCTATAATGAAACCTGGCATTTCAGGATGTTTGGTTAAGAAATCGTATTCGCGTTCTATGAAAATGCGCATTTTACTTTCCAATGATAAATCGGTACTGAACACATCGATCATTGAAAGCATGAAGTCTTCGAGTGCCGCTTTAAAAATAAGTTGGAAGAGTTGTCCTTTAGATCTGAAATAGTAGTTCACCAGAGCTACATTCATTCCGGCTTCTTTGGCAATCTCTCTGGTAGAGCAACCATCAAAGCCTTTGGCCATGAACACGCGTTTCGCAGCCTCTTTGATTTTTAATTCCGTTGAAAGATCTTGACTCATTTTAATTGAATTGGGCGTAAAATTAAGCACTCATTTTAAACAAGTGTTTAAAACAAAGAATTAATTTTGTTAAAATATGCCAATTTTATTCCAATTTCGCTTTTTTGAAACACTTAAACCACCATAAATAGGACGTTTCAGAGAATCGTTGTACTTTTAAAGCATGAGAACAATTCTTCCCGATCTTTCATCGGAAATCACAGTCAAAACTAGCAGAAGCGGTGGTAAAGGCGGTCAGCATGTAAATAAGGTTTCAACCAAGGTAGAGCTGGCTTTTGATTTGACCAACACACAATTGTTGTCGGAAGAACAAAAAGCATTGTTGTTGGTGCGTTTAAGTGGAAAATTGACCAAGGAAGGAATTTTATTGATTGTCTCTCAGTCGGAGCGCACGCAATTGGGAAACAAGCGAGTAGCAATGACCAAATTGATTGAATTACTGGAGAAGAATCTAATCGTTGAGAAAAAACGTAAACCTACCAAGGTTCCAAAATCGGTGATTGAAAAACGATTGATTGCTAAAAAACGACGCGGGGAGATTAAGAAATTTCGAAGGGAATTATAAATGGTAGAATTATGAATTATTAAGGGAAGAACTAAACACAGAACCTCTTCATAATTAATCATTCATAATTGATAATTCGGTGATTGAAAAACGATTGATCGCTAAAAAAGGCGTGGTGAGATTAAGAAATTTCGAAGAGAATTATAAATGGTAGAATTATGAATTATTAAGGGCAGAACTAAACACAGAACCTCTTCATAATTAATCATTCATAATTGATAATTCTGAATTCTGAATTCTACTCAGGTGTATCAATGTAAACATCCGAACGTTTGTTTCCAAAGTAATACGACATTCCGAATCCTACAATGAGTGATTGGGCTGGTTTGTTCAGATCATCTTGCGTAAATCCTCCGAGCGTTTGAAGACCTACATGATAGGGTTTAAAATCGTACCCACTGATGTTATAACCGATTATCCAGCGATAAGCAACCGCTTCATCCGAAGCCAAAACCAATGAAAGTGTGGGTTCTACATACATGGCTGTTACTCGTTGAATTCCTGATTCGCGCGTAAGATCTGTAACAAAAGCCGTTTGCGCCAATCCTGCCTTACAACCTATTTCAACTGCAAAGCGTTCGGTTTGCCACTTATGCCAGCCAGCCTCTACAAATGCACCATACGTATGCGCACCCCCGTTCATTTTTGTGGGAACTTTAAATTCACTGATAATATAGTAGCTGTATTTCGGTCCGGCGGCAACATACCAATCACGGGCAAATTTGTATTGCACTTTCGGCTGTACATTGATCAACCCGTTCAGATAAGCACGGTAAGCACCGTTTGCTCTACCAGAAGGCAATGCCAATTCCATTGTTACATTGAGTTTATCATTGCCGATTTGTGCCAAACCGCTATTTGCGAAACCAAGCGCAAGAAGCGCGAAGAGTATTCTTCGGGTATATTGGGAGCGTTGCATCATCGTTATCAAAGCTACTAATTTAACTACTATAACGTTGAATCGTTTTTCAGATTGTACTTTTGACCGATGATTCGCAGTATTCTTTATATCATTCTCTCAGGAATCTCCTTTTTTTGTGTCAATTTCATTGTAAAGATGTTCGGCCAAACCGAAAATCCGCTCATTGATGGATTGCAAACGTATCCGACACACGAATTGGTCTTTTTTCGGTCACTTATTTCTTTTTCCATCAGTTTTGCCATCATTAAATACCGCGGCTTACCTGTATTAGGGAATAACCGAAAATGGCTTTTTCTCAGAGGAACGAGTGGTATGATCGCGCTCACGCTTTTCTTTTTTACGCTTCACCATTTACCACTTGCCATTGCTTCGACTTTGCAATACCTTTCGCCCATATTCACTGTTTTGATTGCCGGTTATTTGTTCAAAGAATCTATTTCGCGTTGGCAATATTACTGCAGTGTTTTGGCGTTTGGAGGTGTTGTACTTATCGGCATCAATGGTATTTCGGGCGGATTACACATTTCTCAGTCTGACCTTATTTGGATAGGATTAGGCATTGTTTCATCCTTTTTATCCGGAATTGCTTACAACGCGATCGTGAAACTAAGAACAACTGAAGAACCGATCAATATCGTGATTTATTTCCCCATGCTTGCATTGCCGCTCACCGGAATTTGGTGCTTATTTGATTTTACCGTTCCACGCGGAATAGAATGGTTGTTGCTTTTATTGATCGGTATTTTCACACAGATAGCGCAGGTATTACTCACTCGAGCCTTGATGTTCGGCAAAACTACGACGATAGTACCATTTCAGTATTTAGGAGCAATCTACGCATTGGTTACCGGTTGGTTTATTTTCGACGAACAGTTGGAGTGGATTTCGTTGCTCGGGATTGTATTGATTATTGGTGGAGTAATCATAAATGCGTTGATTCGAAAACAGGCGAATCCTAGTGATGACAAGGATGTAAACGTTACTAACGGATAGAAACGAGTAAGTTTCTGAACCAGATTCGGGTGAATTTTTTAAGGAATAATTTCTTAAAAATGGACTATCTAAAATCGAATTTATTTTAAGCTTGGAGAAGATCTCCTCAAATTCGTGAAACCCAGTAATAACAAAGGGATAAGTGTTTCTAAACATGCCTGAGGCAGTCACGCGGTTAGAAACTTTTATTTCTCACTTATATCACCCACATTAGTAGGACCCTTTTCATCAAAAAAAACAGTATTACCCTGCAATTCAAATCATGTATTTCACTAACTTAAATAAGAAAACAACAAGTTATGTGTCAAAAAAATGATTTTTCACACCGACAATGTGTGATCTGCAACAAACAACTTATCGGACGATCTGACAAGCGTTTCTGCGATATTAAATGTAAAAACTACTACCATAGCGAGGTACGTAAATCGGTCAAAACTATTGCTTCCGAAACCATGAAAGTCTTAGCGAAAAACATCATTATCCTTGAAGGAATTATGGGTGAAGAAAAAAACAGTTGCCTGATTGATAAACTGGCATTGGAACGTCTTGGATTTAGGTTTAACTACATTACGGATATTGGACAAAAGTATGGTGTTACTTCCTATGGAGTTTTCAGTTTTAATTACCGGTTTGTGAAAAACAAGCGTGTAGAGATAACAATTGACCGAAAACGAAGTCCGATTTCGCCATTCATATTTAAACGATGGAGTCGGGAGATTTCAGAAACACCTGGATGACATTCGAATTTGTGGAAATTATTTACGTTTACATTGCTTCAATAGGTTTTTGGTATTCAGTCGGCGAAAAGAGGTGATCATTTTACATGAAGCTTGATTAAAATCTCAGTAATAACAAGGGTATAAGTGTTTCTAACGGTTAGTAACGGTTATGAAAATAGATTGGGATCAGTTTGGAATTTCAACTGGAAACAGAGAACAAAACCATTCTTTTTGGATTTTGAATTTATCCGTTTCTATCCGTTAACAACCGCTTTGCTCCCGAAAACACTGACAAAGACTATTTTGACTTTTTAACCGTTTCTACTTCACCTGCTTCGCAAAATTCCGTAATTTAGACCTATGATTTCATCCATTCGTAAAGAAGACCTGGCCCGATTCGGCAACCTGGAACTATTGGCAAAACAAGTCGTTGAAGGGTTCATTACCGGTTTGCATAAAAGTCCGTTTCATGGTTTTTCGGTTGAATTTGCCGAACATCGTCTTTACAATACCGGAGAATCTACGCGCCATATCGATTGGAAATTGTTTGCCCGAAGTGAAAAAATCTTCACCAAAAAATACGAAGAAGAGACCAACTTGCGCTGTCAACTGGTGATTGATACGTCGTCGAGTATGCTTTATCGTGGGAAAAACAACTTGTCGAAACTCGAATTCTCGATGCTTTGTGCTGCCTCTATTGCCGAATTGCTCAAACGTCAGCGCGATGCTGTTGGGGTTTCTATGTTTGACACAAAACTCGGATTGCATACACCAGCCAAATCATCGGCTGCGCACCATCGCTTTCTGATTCACGAAATGGAAAAGGAATTGCGCGAGTATTCTGACCAATCGAAAAAAGGAACCAATGCCATTCAGGCTTTGCACGATATTGCCGAACTCTGTCACAAACGTAGTTTGGTGGTTTTGTTTACCGATTTATTGGATGATCCATCGCAATTGGAAATCTTCATGCAAGCCGTTCAGCATTTGCGCCACAACAAACATGAGATCGTTATTTTTCATGTAGTCGACAAACAAACCGAAGTCGATTTTGCCTTGGAAAACAGACCGATGAACCTCGTGGACATGGAAACGGGCGAAAAAATGAAATTGCACCCGATGGAAGTGAAAAAGGCTTATACGGATGCTATCCAAGCTTATTTTGCCGAAGTGGAACTGAAATGCGCGCAATATGCGGTTGATTTTATGCCGGTGGATATTCAAAATGGATTGCAGGATGTGCTCACCAAATACATGCTTAAACGACAACGATTGTATTAAATTTGCAGGAAATTTAATTCCCCTAAATCAAGATGAAACACCTTTTCCTCCTAATCTTCTTAACCATCTCAAGCACTGTTTTTAGTCAGAAAACCTTTAAAGTTTATGATAGTTTTACGCTGGAATTGGTTGATTCTATTGCCGTAACTACTGACGATAAAAAAATAATTATCACCAGAATGGATAAAGGTGTTTATTGGGTGGAGTCTGCTGAAAACGGAACAAAAATCACGTTTACACACAAGGATTACGAAACACAATTTTTCTATTGTCCGAATGCCAACAGTGAATATTATTCTGTCATTTTAGTTCCAACCGCATCGTTGCTAAAAGCGCACAAAGCAAAGCATTCATTTTATGGCTCAATAGCTATGACTTCAGCTGAAAAGGCACTTATTTCATCGGATAGTGTTTCATCTTTTTCAGATCAACCGGCACAATTCCCCGGAGGTCAATCAGAACTAGCCAAATTCCTTTCCAATACGATTCAATATCCGCAACTAGCCGTAGAGCTAAACATAAGTGGTAAAGTTTATGTGCAATTTGTGGTGAGAACAACAGGTGAAATTTCAAATGTAAAAGTGGTGAAAAGTGTAAATTATCTCATGGATGCAGAATCTGTTCGAGTGATCAATGCTATGCCTAACTGGGTGCCCGGCTCATCTAATGGAAAGCCTGTTAACACCTTTTTCAATTTACCTATCAACTTTAAAATATATTGATTCAAAGGTTTTTTCGGATTTTTTCACATTGAATCTGGTATTAAAACCAACAGTTCAATTACCGGAAATTAAAAACTTCCCATGGTAACTATTCCATTCTTTTCATTAATTTTACCGCGCAATTAGCGACGATTCTGTCATTTCCATTTTACGTACGTACATTACTCATTTACAAAAAGAAACAACGCATGAAATTATTATTAACATACCTCAAACGCTATAAACCACTCGTTTTTCTAGCACTTATCTTAGCCAGTATCAATCAGGTTTTCTCTCTTTTAGATCCTACTATCTTCGGGAAAATCATCGATTACCTCAACGGATACGTTAATGGCGGAAAGAAAATTCCGGCAGAAGAATTTCTGTGGGCTATCGGAAAACTGATCGGTGCATCAATAAGCGTAGCAATGGTGAGTCGCATCGCCAAAGCGTTTCAAGATTACTTCACTAATCTGGTGATTCAGCGCATCGGAGCCGATATTTACACCGATGGTTTAAAACATACGTTACAAGTTCCGTTTCAGGAATTCGAAGACCAACGAAGTGGTGAAACATTGAACGTTTTACAGAAAGTGCGTACTGATAGCGAGAAATTTATTTTGAGTTTCATCAATATCGTTTTCGCATCGATGGTCGGACTGGTTTTCGTAATGATTTACACAGCCACCGTTTTTGGCGGATTGATTCCGGTTTATCTCATCGCAGCGGTGTTACTTGGACTCATCACCAGCTATCTTTCGCGTCGCATCAAAAAAGTGCAAACCACCATTGTACGCGAAACCAAATTGTTGGCCGGAAGTACCACCGAAAGTTTGCGTAATATCGAATTGATCAAAAGTCTCGGTTTAACGAATCAGGAAACCAAACGACTCAACGATACCACGCTCAAAATTCTACAACTGGAATTGAAAAAAGTACGCGATATCCGCAGTATTTCCTTTATTCAGGGGACCTTGGTAAACCTTACGCGCCAGATCATCTTGTTCATTTTGTGTTACCTCGTTTTCGGAAGTGTGTTAAGTCCGGGACAAATCATCACGCTACAATTCTTCTCCTTCTTCATCTTCGGACCGTTGCAGGAAGTTGGTTCTGTGTTGATCAGCTACCGCGAAATGCAGGCTTCGATGGAAAATTTTGAGCAAATCGTGAATACGCCACTCGAGGTAAAACCAGCTCATCCCGTTCCGATGGGATACATTGAGCGTTTGCGTTTCGAGAATGTATCTTTCCGTCATAAAACCGCCCAATACGATGCTTTGACCAATATCTACTTTGATGTAGAAAAAGGCGAAACAATTGCGTTTGTCGGACCAAGCGGTTCCGGAAAAAGTACCTTGGTGAAATTGCTCGTGGGACTTTATTCCCCGCTAAGTGGCAATATTCATTACAACAATATCAGCGTCAACAACCTCGATAAAGACGAATTGCAACAACAATTGGGCTTCGTAACACAAGATACTCAACTGTTTTCAGGAACCATTCGCGAAAATCTGTTGTTTGTGAAGCCGGATGCAACAGTCGATGAAATCAATCAGGCTTTGTCGAAAGCAGCTTGTGACAACCTCATCGAACGCAGTGAAAAAGGAATTGACACCGTGATTGGTGAAGGTGGAATGAAACTCAGCGGCGGTGAAAAACAACGCTTGTCTATCGCGCGTGCCTTGTTGCGCAGTCCGCGATTGATGGTGTTTGACGAAGCAACTTCTGCGCTAGATTCATTGACCGAAGAAGCCATCTCGAATACCATTAAAGCCATTACCAATCAGAAAGAACACATTACGGTGCTGATTGCCCATCGATTGTCGACCATTATGCATGCAGATCGCATTTTCGTGCTCGAAAAAGGTGTCATCATCGAAACCGGAAAACACGAAGAATTACTTGCCGAAAAAGGGTTGTATTATGCCATGTGGCGTCAGCAGATTGGGGAACGTAGAGAATAATTTCTTTTTAGATGCTTGATGTTGGATTTTTGATGTTTGATTGAGTTCTTACCAAAAGTTCTATACTTTTTTTTTGTAAGTAGAGTCCTGATTTCAGAAAGATTGTCAATAGTTCACAGGCAAGTCTCATCAAAAATCCAACATCAAAAATCAAGCATCACCTTTGATGTGAGGCTTCCAACAAATCCAAAATGGTTTTCACCGGACTAAAAGTGGTACTCGGAATTTCGATGAAAAGGCTATTCCAATGCGCCATGCTGCCGTTCCACAATCCGGGAAGTTCCGTGAAACAAATTTCTTTGCCGCGGTATTTTTTGTTGACAATGAAGTAATTATCCGGATCGCTGTAACGCATGAAATCTACTTTCGAGCCATCGTGTAATTTCCCTGAGCACACCATCATTACCGGATTAAAATGCGTTGATTGAATCATCAATCGGTATTGATCGGCGCGGGTATTGATTTGCGCTTTTTCAACAATTTGTTTCGAAATTCGTCCTTTATCGTGTACCCAAAACGGTCCGCCGCCTGGTAAACCTTCGTTGCGCACCATTCCGCACACACGGATCGGTCGTTTCAATAATTCAACGATTTGCTCAAGTGGTAATTTCAAATCATCTGCATGATACAACTCACACGATTCATTGAGCTTCACAATCGCCTCCAATGAGGGATTTTCAATAATAGCATTGATTTCAGCCTGAACCGCCAATAACAAACCTCCCAACAATTGCTGGGTCTGAATGGCTTCTTCCGAATGATTCCAGTGCTGAACGTTATCGATGTTTTTGATGAAAATCACATCCGATTCCAAGGC
>Ga0302293_10000638_pt1 | contig 18346 bp, 13 predicted proteins | sample III_Fen_N2_2_FD_198758 | JGI IMG/M metagenome (GOLD analysis project Ga0302293, IMG submission 198758) | Peat permafrost microbial communities from Stordalen Mire near Abisko, Sweden - III_Fen_N2_2 | ecosystem: Environmental > Terrestrial > Soil > Wetlands > Permafrost | place: Sweden: Abisko...
CTCGTTGGGTGGAGTCGATTCAATGACAGTTCTTCCGTTTGATGCTATTTACGAAGATTCAACTGAATTCTCTGACCGTATTGCACGCAACCAGCAGTTGCTCCTGAAGGAAGAAGTAAACTTTGATAAGATTGCCGATCCTGGTGCAGGTTCTTACTATATTGAAGAATTAACCGCTTCAATTGCCGATCAGGCATGGAAACTGTTTCTCGAAGTGCAGGAAAAGGGTGGATTCCTTGCAGCTCTTCGTGCTGGGTTTATTCAGGCTGAAATTAAGAAGATGGCTGTCAAACGGGATCTGAATATTGCTACCCGTCGCGAAAATCTTTTAGGGACCAATCAATTCCCTAATTTCAATGAAAAGATCGATCAGGTAATGAACCCTGCAGTCTTTGCTCCTGTTGATATCACTTCAGACGAAGCAGAAATCGAAACCCTGAAACCTTACCGTGGTGCCCAGGCTTTTGAAGCATTGCGTTACAAGACCGATGTCTATGCCAAAACCAATAAACGTCCGCTGGCTTTCATGCTGACCATGGGGAATCTGAATATGCGCAAAGCACGTGCACAGTTTGCCTGCAACTTCTTTGCCGTGGCCGGGTTCGATGTGCTGGACAACAATGGATTCGAAACTGTTGAAGAAGGATGGGCTGCTGCCCAACAAGCTGGTGCTGCAATAGTGGTCATTTGTAGTTCAGATGACGAATATACTGAACTGGCTCCTGCAGCTTTCAATGCCATCAATGGCAAAGCAATTTTCGTTGTAGCTGGTGCTCCTGCTACTATGGATGAACTGAAAGCAAAGGGAGTCACCAATTTCATCAGTGTAAAGAGCAATCTCTTGGAAGAGTTGAAAGCATACCAAAACAAACTATTTTAAGACATCAGATATCAGACTATAGACACTAGACTAAAAAAACAATGTCATGCATAATTACAAGAAAATGAAAATCTGGATGGAAGCCAGAATATTAGTCAAATCTGTTTACAAGATCTCAAGGAAACTTCCAAAAGAAGAACTATATGGATTGACATCACAGATAAGAAGGGCTGTTGTTTCAATTCCTGCAAATATAGCTGAAGGAGCGGGTCGTGGAACTGATCGGGATTTTTGCCATTTCCTTGATATTGCAAGAGGTTCGCTATTTGAACTGGACACTTTATTGATTCTTGCAAATGATCTGGAATATGTTTCTGAGGAAGAATTGAATCCTGTATTTAATAGCATAAGTGAAATTGTTAAAATGATGGTTTCCTTTCAGAGCCGCTTAGTCTAAAATCTAAAATCTATCATCTAAAATCTATTATTACATGAAGCCAAATTTCAAAGACATAAATATTAAGAAGGCAGTTCCACAACCCAATACGGAAGAATGGAATGCCAAAAATAATATTGAAAAGAACTGGATAACTCCAGAGCAAATCCCAGTGAAGCCGGTTTACACCAAAGAGGATCTGGAAGGAATGGAACACCTGCATTATGCTGCCGGTCTGGCTCCATACCTGCGTGGTCCTTATTCAGTGATGTATGCCATGCAACCCTGGACGGTACGTCAGTATGCTGGATTTTCTACAGCCGAAGAGTCCAATGCCTTCTATCGTCGTAACCTTGCTGCAGGTCAGAAAGGTCTTTCGGTAGCCTTCGATTTGGCTACTCACCGCGGCTACGACTCCGACCATCCACGTGTGGTGGGCGATGTGGGTAAAGCCGGTGTAGCCATCGACTCTATCCTCGACATGAAGATTCTGTTCGACCAGATTCCACTGGATAAGATGTCGGTTTCAATGACAATGAATGGCGCTGTACTTCCGGTACTGGCCTTCTACATTGTAACTGCCCTTGAACAGGGCGCTACTTTGGATCAGCTTGCAGGAACCATTCAGAACGATATCCTGAAAGAATTCATGGTGCGTAACACCTACATCTATCCACCCGAATTCTCCATGAAAATCATTGCTGACATTTTTGAGTTCACTTCTCAGAAGATGCCTAAGTTCAACTCCATTTCTATTTCAGGTTACCACATGCAGGAAGCAGGTGCTACAGCCGACATTGAAATGGCATACACCCTGGCTGACGGATTGGAATACCTGCGTACAGGTATCAAAGCCGGAATCGACATCGACGCCTTTGCGCCTCGCCTGTCATTCTTCTGGGCCATTGGTATGAACCATTTCATGGAGATCGCCAAAATGCGTGCAGCCCGTATGATCTGGGCCAAGATGGTGAAACAGTTCAACCCCAAGAACCCGAAATCTATGGCCCTGCGTACGCACTGCCAGACTTCAGGATGGTCGTTGACCGAACAGGATCCATACAACAACATTGGCCGTACCGCTGTTGAAGCGATGGCTGCTGCCCTGGGACATACCCAATCGCTGCACACCAACGCATTGGACGAAGCCATCGCTTTGCCTACTGATGCTTCAGCCCGTATTGCCCGTAACACCCAGCTTTACATTCAGCAGGAAACTGAAATCTGCCGTGCCGTTGATCCATGGGCCGGTTCATACTACGTCGAAGCTTTAACGCAGGAACTGGCTGATAAAGCCTGGGCCTTGATCGAAGAAGTGGAGAAACTCGGTGGTATGTCGAAAGCCGTTGAAACCGGTGTACCGAAAATGCGCATCGAAGAAGCTGCCGCCCGTACTCAGGGTCGTATCGATAGCGGAACTCAGACCATCGTAGGGGTTAACAAGTATCGTCTTGAAAAAGAGGATCCTATCGACATCCTCGAAATTGATAATACAGCCGTTCGTTTGTCACAAATCGAAAGATTGAATACCTTGCGTGCCGAACGTAATGAAGCCGGATGTCAGGCTGCCCTTGAGGTCCTCAGTAAATGCGTGGAGACCGGAGAAGGTAACTTACTTGAACTGGCTATCGTAGCAGCACAGAAACGTGCCTCATTGGGCGAAATATCTTACGCATGCGAAAAACATGTTGGACGTTATAAAGCAATTATCAGAACTATCTCAGGTGTGTACTTAGCAGAAAGCAAAAACGATTCTACCTTCAAGGAAGCGCAGGATCTGGCCACTAAATTTGCATCACTCGAAGGCCGTCAGCCCCGTATCATGATCGCCAAGATGGGTCAGGACGGACACGACCGCGGTGCTAAAGTAGTTGCAACGGGTTATGCCGATCTGGGCTTCGACGTGGATATGGGACCATTGTTCCAGACTCCTGAAGAAGCTGCCAAACAGGCCGTCGAAAACGACGTGCATGTATTGGGTGTTTCGTCTTTGGCTGCAGGGCACAAAACCCTCATTCCAACCGTTATTGCCGAATTGAAGAAGCTGGGCCGAGAAGACATCATGGTCATTGCAGGTGGTGTTATACCTGCCCAGGATTACCAATTCCTCTATGATGCAGGCGTGGTTGCCATCTTTGGACCTGGTACCAGCGTCGCCGCTGCCGGAAAGAAGATTCTGGAAGTTTTGCTTGCAGCACACGAAGAATAGAAAGCCCCTCCCGACCTCCCCGAGGGGGAGGCGAAAAAATACAAAAGCCGCTTTCCTGAAAAAGGAGGCGGTTTTTTTGTGAATAGGGAAAAAAAGCCCAAATTTAGAGGTATGAAATTAACACAAAGACAAGGTTCCCGACACAGAGAGTTTGAGCTCATTGAAAACAGACTTCACGTTAAAACCAGCTCGTTAGGAGAAAAAAATGAGTATACCATCGATATAGAGCATTTAGGTGCTGAAAAATACTATAAGACTTATTCCAGGGTTGGGCCCAGAATTGTCGGTGCGGTATTTTATGTTTTAATGCTTATGGTTATTATTGGTTTTTTACAGGAAGATCACTGGACTGCAAGCGAAAACTTAGGCGCTCTTATTTTAGGAATTTTACTTTGCGGAGGGTTAGGTAGCTTAGCTTTTTTTGCTCCTTTAAGAAATGAAATTCATCTTGTGGGGGGTTCTGCCCAGGTGATGTTTTTATTGAATAGTCCTTCCAAAGAAGAAATGGAGAATTTTATAAATATAATAATCACAAGGGCTCAAAGAATTCTAACTGATAAATACAGTAAAGTCGACCCTGATTTACCAGAGGAGATTCAAATCAATAATTTCTATTGGCTAAAGCAGCGCGGGTTAATCTCTGAAGAACATTACGAAGAATTAAAACAGGAATATTATAGACAACGTCTGATAAGGTAGTTTGAATAACCTGGATCCTTGATTCGGTCAGGATCTTTGTACCCATTCGCCCATCTATTTTTAAGTTTATTCCCCTGTTCCGGTGATTAATTGCTAAAGTATTGCAGGTAGATCTTATCATACCTCTGTCCTACCTCTGTCGTACCATTGTCGGATATAATTCGAATATAATTCGAATCAAATACAAATATAATTCGAATATAATTCGAAGCTATACGTATTATATTCGAATTATAATCGAATAAGATACGTATTATATCCGACAATGGTACGACAGAGGTACGACAAAGAAAAGAATCAATCCTGACGGGAAAGTATGGGGATAAGGTCTAATGTCTTTTTACTGAATCCTGGGAAAAATGTTTTGATATACGGATCAAAAGGGATTCCATCCTGCTTTAAGGGATGGAATCCCTTCTGCATAAAGCATTGACTATTGCGGCATATACCGATTGTGATCTCCTTCTTTTTTCTCGATAATCGTTGATTCAATCACAAGATTCTCAATTTGGGTAAGCCTGTTCTGAATTACAGGAGCATTTAAGTCAACAAATGCAGCCAGCCTTTTGGTTAAATTTGGATGGGAAGCAACTTTTTCAGCAAACCATTTCCAAAATCCATCTTCGGTATAGTCCTGCTTCATGAATTCTTTCAGGTTTACTCTTTTATAAATACTTTTACCCGACGCCATAACCAATAAACCGCCTTTTACTCCTGATGGACACAAGGCATGACCAATATTATCACAGGTATATTCACAGGCTCTGGAATATGCAGCGCCTAAAAATGGGATCAGATAGGATGGCCAGAGCAATAAACTCTTAATCATGTGATTATGCTTGATATGCCCAAGCTCATGTCCAATAATAAATTCCAGGATTGCTTTGTCTTGCTCATAGGCGGTCTCAACAATTTCAGAATAAAGTACAATATAATTTCGTCCTAAAAATCTTGCAGCAAACGCATTAAGGACTCCACCCGATTGCATGATATAAACACTTGGAACCTTTGCCAAACCTAACAATTCGGATTGATTGACTGCAATCTGATAGATATCAGGGAATTGATTTTTATTCAATTTAATAGCATTCCCTTTTAAAAATCCGATCAGTATGCCAAACCGAAAGAAGATGAACAGGAAAATAAGCACTGCATAAAAGTATAAAATATAAACTGACGTCATTTGCGGGCCTTTGGCCTGAAAAGAAATAAGAATAAGCTTTATGAGCAAATAATACAATCCCAGACTGGCAAACATTCTAACATAAAAGTACACGTTCTCTTTACTGTTTACCTGGTAATCTACTTTAGAATCCATAAATCGAAATTTTGTAAATAGTGGTATGAATAGTTATATAAAGTTGTTGTTTTCGCGGTGTTTAGCTGGGGTAAATCCAGAGTTTAGAAATATAATCAGGACTAACCGTAATGATAAATGACTGGAATTGTAGACCGAATTTTGGTTGGGTGCATTAGGTTCTGGTTTTGCTGACTAAATTACTGAATTTTACTTAATAATTATAATAATTTCAGGTTTGATTCTCATCTCCATAGTCTAAAGGCCAACGGCAAAGGATAATTTCGCTGTGAATATACAGTATTGGTAATCGTAGCTGTATCCTTTGCAGTCTTGCCTCAACCGACGGTCTTGGATGTCATAATAGGGGATGCCGAAACAAGTTCGGTATGACGCTCCGAGCATATAATTACTAAAATCGGAGCATAATCCTATCCCGAAAGCTATCGGGATTATTTCAGGAGCTTATTTATTCGGCCGGGGGATAGAGCTTAATCAGTTTATTTTGTTTTCGGGCTGCCTTGAAAAAGCTAAGAATACCTTCAGTTTTATAGCCCCGCTTACGGTTTTGAGCAGCTATACGGAACATCAGGCTTTGGGTTTTAAACAATTCACGATAGAGGTTAAAAAGGGTCATGTCAGGGTCCCAGGCGTGGATGGGCTCCGAACCGGCTCCATTGACTTCGATAATCGAAAATCCTTCGGCAGCTTTTAGTTCGTCAGTCGACTTAAAGCGGATGTCGAAGCGTCCGTAATAGAATTCAGGAATGCTTCGGGCGATCTCGTCAAAGCGTTCGGATAATTCAGGAGTGATTAAATGCCGGGCATCGCGGTAGATTCCTCCTACGCGGATGCTTCCGATAAATGCCAAACGGACCAGTTCTTCATCAGCCGGAATGGTAGCCAGTCTCTCGGCTCCCAGGCCTAAATGATCAGGATTCTTTCCCAGAAAATAGTCGGACTTGAAACCGGTTCTTGGATTGTGTTGTATCAGTTCGCGGAGGGTGGAACTGCCATCACCGATTACATAAGGGAAATAGCGTAAGGTGAGTGAGAATACCTTCCCATGTTCATCATTGGGCATGCGGGCATAGAATACGCCTGCTTCACCGTCATAAGGGATCAGGTGCTGAATCAGCAAAGTTTCATTTTTAGGGTAAACCGCCAGGTAATTCAGCAATGCCTCTTTGTCATCAACTTTTCGGACTCCAAATCCCTGCCAGCCGATATCCGGTTTGGCAACCAATGGAAATTCAATGCCTGTTTCGCTCATTTTATTAAGGACTTCCTGAAGTTCTACCTCCGCAGGACGTTCTGTTCGTTTATACGGGAAGAATTTAGCCACCCATTTTTGCTGATCGATGCCGATATCCCCAAGTACCTTGCTTTTCGATTCGCCCCAGAATCCTCCGGTTTCTATCAGGGGATTTGCCAGGGTGGGTAAGGTGAAGTTGCCATATCGAATGGAAAGTGCGATCCATCGAAGGCCAACCGGTATATAAAACAAGCCATTCGGGACCCGTTCGGCCAGGGAAACCATACGCTTTAGTCCACTCAGAGAAGGCATGCCCCGGTGCTGTTTTTCCTGGGGATCGCCCAGAACTGCTGAACCTTTCATAAAGGGGAACCTTAAGATCGAGGCGTCAACACCGCTATCTTTTTTCCAAACTGACTTGTACACCTTCCGCAGTGGAAATACAATGACGATTAGCATCATGATCCCCCATGACCAGAAACCCAACTTGAACAGTATCGCCTTGCCCAGCATTGTCACCAGAAAAAAGAGAATGGGTGTATAGATGGCTGCTGTTGTTGCAGTGATTATAAAGAAGCGCTTTACCGGCATCCTGAACCATCCAATAGCCACAAAAGTGGGGAATAACAAGGTTGGAGTAATGCGGCAAATGGCTACTGCCCAGATGAAGTTCTTTTCGAGAAAATATTTTACCTGGTCCACTTTGGGTCCGATCACTTTGCCCCGGAGCCATTTGTTGCTTTGAGCTACTCTGCCCAGTCCATAAATAAACAAATCGCCTGTTATGATTCCAAAGTATACACTAAAGAAAGCCAGACTCATGGGTAAATCGTATTCGACCGTTGCAAACGAAGCGGCGACAATAGCGGCATCTTCCTGAAGGAAGGTAAGGAAAAACAAGCCAACACAATGCGGGAACCAGGTATGGTAAAAAATGTCAAACATAATTTGCTAGTAAGTATTTCTGCTTAGTTTTTCAATAAATATAGAGTTATAAAACAAATAATCCAGTCGCAAATTTAGAAAAAAACATAGCTATCTGCTAACGACTTAGATCATAACGACTTTCAGGATGCCTGAATTTACATGACAAACTCCCAGAAATTGTCTTTTGTTATACATTTGAAATTATTGTTGTAGTTCTCGATCCACTTGTAAAATATCATATACGAAGAATAAACGTGAATATTTCGAATTAATCGAAAAATTAGCGTGAATTTTTCGATTAGGAGTGGAAAGTTGCTTCTGAAAGGTAAAAGCTAGATCTTAACCAAAAGGAAAATATCATTGTTTGTCATAGGCAGATGGGGTATCAGCATCCCTAATCACAGCATTGCCCAGTCATGCTGAACTTGTTTCAGCACCCCCACATAATATCAGGGGATCCCGAAATAAATTCGGGATGACGCTCCGATTTCCTCTTTCCGATTTCCTCTTTCCTATTCCTTCAAAGGATTCCACCCTTGTGCCTGAAGTGGTATGACTGACCCTCCGGTAGTAACGAGGTTTGCTCCTTCACTTTCGGCAGTGATGTGACCGATGATAGTAATGTCGAATTCCTTTTTGATGATATCAAAACTTGAAATTGGAACTGTAAACAGCAATTCATAATCTTCTCCGCCGTTGAGTGCAGCAACGAGTGGGTTAATGTTCAGTTCTTCGGCGAACTCTTTGGTTTGCTTGTCCAGTGGTATTTTCTCCTCATAAATGCTGCAACCTACCTTTGATGCCTGGCATAAATGCAGTACTTCCGAAGAGAGTCCATCCGAGATGTCGATCATAGAAGAAGGCTGGATACCGATTGTTTTCATTAATTCCTTGAAGTCGCTGCGTGCTTCAGGTTTAAGCTGGCGTTCCAGAATATAGTCGTATCCCTCAAATTGTGGTTGCTGATTGGGATTCACCTTGAAAACTTCATTCTCCCGTTCCAGAAGCTGAAGTCCCATATAAGCGCCACCCAAATCACCTGTGACACAAACCAGGTCACCCACTTTTGCACCGCTGCGGTATACCAGTTCCTCTTCGTTTGCCTCGCCTATTGCGGTTATGCTGATTGTTAATCCGGTCAGCGAACTGGTGGTGTCGCCGCCAATCAGGTCAATGCCGTATTTCTCACAAGCCAGGTGAATACCTGAATACAATTCATCCACTGCTTCGAGCGAGAATTTAGATGATATAGCTATCGAAACGGTGATCTGGCGGGGAGTTGCATTCATGGCATAAACATCCGAAAGGTTCACAACCACAGCCTTATAACCAAGATGTTTCAAAGGAACATACATCAGGTTGAAATGAATTCCTTCAGTTAACAGGTCTGTTGTAACTACGATTTTCTTATCGGGATAGCTTAAAACGGCAGCATCATCACCTACACCTTTCAGCGTGCTTGTATTTTTTATCTGTATGTTTTCGGTCAGGCGTCTGATCAACCCAAACTCTCCAAGTTCAGAAAGTAGTGTTTGTTTCATGTGTTTTTCAAATTGAATGTGGAACATGAATGAATATTATCATTTAATGGAATAAATTTCATTCGTGTCTGGTGTAAATTGCTTCGATCTGTTAAGTATTAAGACCTGAAGGTATTTATTGTTTTCAAACTATTGGCAAAAATAGCTTTACTTCCTTATCTTTGCAATATATTTTAAACTGTCCGTTGATAAGTTTGTTAATAAGATCGTAATCAGAAGAGACAGAAAACATAAGATCATGGAAAATCAGGATAAATTACTCAACGATATAACGACACAGGAATATCAATATGGTTTTGTAACCGACATTGATACTGATGTCATTCCTAAGGGCTTGAATGAAGATGTCATCCGGTTAATTTCGTTTAAGAAGAAAGAACCGGAGTTTATGCTTGAATTCAGGCTGAAAGCCTACCGGGGCTGGCTGAAGATGAAAACGCCGGAATGGGCTCATTTAAAGATTCCACCCATTGATTTCCAGGAAACCATATACTATGCTGCACCGCGTACAAGCCCTAAATATCAAAGTCTGGATGAAGTTGATCCGGAGTTGATCGAAACTTTCAAGAAACTGGGGATTCCGATCGAAGAGCAGAAACATCTGGCAGGAGTGGCCGTGGATGTAGTCATGGACAGCGTTTCGGTAACCACAACATTCAAAAAGGTACTGGCCGAAAAGGGGATTATCTTCTGTTCTTTCAGCGATGCCTTGATTGAACATCCCGAATTGGTTCGTAAATACCTTGGAATGTCGGTACCTCCAACCGATAATTTCTTTGCTGCATTGAATTCAGCGGTATTCTCGGATGGTTCGTTTTGCTATATTCCAAAAGGGGTCCGCTGTCCGATGGAACTATCAACCTATTTCAGGATTAATACTGCCGGTACAGGTCAGTTTGAACGTACGCTTATTATTGCCGAAGACGACAGCTATGTTAGCTATCTTGAAGGCTGTACTGCACCTAAGCGTGATGAAAATCAGTTGCATGCAGCCGTAGTGGAGATCATTGCACATGACCGTGCCGAAGTGAAATATTCAACTGTACAGAACTGGTACCCTGGAGATAAAAACGGATTGGGCGGTATCTACAACTTCGTCACCAAACGTGGAATCTGTCGTGGAGTATCCTCAAAGATAAGCTGGACACAGGTGGAGACCGGTTCAGCAATCACATGGAAATATCCAAGTTGTGTGCTGATTGGCGACAATTCGGTGGGAGAATTTAACTCCGTGGCACTGACAAACCATCATCAGCAGGCTGATACCGGGACCAAGATGATTCACATCGGTAAAAACACTAAAAGTACAATTGTGTCGAAAGGTATTTCAGCCGGTAAAAGCGATAATTCCTATCGCGGACTGGTGAAAGTAATGCCCGGGGCCACAAACTCACGTAATTATTCACAGTGCGATTCCCTTTTGCTGGGATCAACCTGCGGCGCGCATACCTTCCCCTACATTGAGGTGGGCAATAAATCATCGATTGTTGAACATGAAGCAACGACTTCGAAGATTGGCGAAGATCAGATCTTTTATTGCAACCAGCGTGGTATTTCTACCGAAGATGCCATTGGCATGATTGTCAACGGTTATGCCCGTGAGGTGCTGAATAAGCTTCCAATGGAATTTGCCGTTGAAGCGCAGAAATTGCTGTCCATCAGTCTGGAAGGAAGCGTTGGGTAAAAACAGCCCCTCCAACCTCCCCGAAGGGGAGGCTTTAGGAAATCTGAATCAAGAAAATTAACTTATATAATGAAGCAAATATTAATATATATTCCTCTTTTTTCTCTGATACAGGGAAATTTGCAGGTTTTTAATCTCTCCCCCTTTGGGGGAGTTGGAGGGGGCCATCAATGTTATCAATAAAGAACTTACGTGCCTCGGTTGAAGGCAAAGAGATACTAAAAGGAATTAACCTGGAAGTAAAGGCCGGCGAAGTACATGCCATCATGGGACCGAATGGTTCCGGGAAAAGTACGCTGGCCAACATTCTGGCCGGGAAACAAGACTATGAGATTTTGGAAGGTGAAGTAACTTACCTGGGTCAGGATCTACTGCAGCTGTCTCCTGAAGTTCGCTCACGCAGCGGAATCTTCCTCAGTTTCCAGTATCCGGTCGAGATTCCGGGAGTGCCAATGATTAATTTCCTGAAGGCATCTGTAAACGAGCACCGCAAATTTAAAGGTCTGGCACCTTTAACAGCAGGAGAATTTCTGAAACTGATGCGTGCCAAGAAGGAAATGCTTCATCTCGATACTGAGCTGACCAACCGTTCGGTGAATGAAGGTTTTTCAGGGGGAGAGAAAAAGAAAAATGAAATATTTCAGATGGCTATGCTGGAGCCCAAACTGGCGATTCTCGACGAAACCGACTCAGGTCTCGATATCGATGCTCTCCGGATTGTAGCCGAAGGGGTGAATGCCTTAAAAACTCCCGATAACGCAACCATCCTGGTGACACACTACCAGCGCCTGCTCGATTATATCGTCCCTGATTTTGTGCATGTTTTGTACAATGGACGAATTGTAAAATCAGGAGGAAAAGAACTGGCCTTCGAATTGGAAGAAAAAGGGTATGACTGGCTTAAAAACGGGAACGAAATTTAACGCCGAAAATGAGGAAGCTGACAATCTCAAAAGAGGATAATCTGTTTCTGGCCTATTCTTTTTACTTTTTACTTTTTACTTGATATTATGAGCATAATTTCTGAAAAAGCAGCTGGGACTGATCAGATGGTTACACTGTTTGAACAAAACAAGGAGATTCTGATCCAGGGATCTTCGCCCATCCTTAACCGGATGCGCGAGGTTTCGATCAAACGTTTTGCCCAGGCCGGAATACCTGATTTTAAGAACGAAGATTATAAATATACAAATCTCAAACCGGCTTTCGAAAAGAGCTACCGCCAGGAATTGGTGCGTGAAGCTGGGTTAATTAACCTGAATGAGGTCTTTAAAAGCAATATTCCCGAATTGGATGCACATCTGGTGTTCCTGGTGAACGGATGGTTTTACAAGGGCAACAACCCCGGCGCTGAGCTTCCCAAAGGTGTGGTGTTGGGTAGCCTTGATCAGATCGCAAACGAGCATCCCGAGCTCCTGCTGAACTTCCTGAACCGTCAGGCGGGATTGTCAGTCGATCCACTGGTGGCACTGAATACCGCCTTAACAAAGGATGGATTTTTTCTGTTTATCCCGAAAGGGGTGATTATAGAGAAGCCGGTTCAGATCATCAACTTGCTCAGTTCTGAGGTTGACCTGATGGCCACTCAGCGGAACCTGATCATTGCAGAAGATGACACTCAGGTGAAGATTGTAGTTTGTGACCATTCCCTCAGTCCAATAACATTTCTCTATAATTCAGTTTCCGAAATTTATATTGGAAATGATGCCGTACTGGATATGTATTCGATTCAGAATCTGCACAACCAATCTACGGTAGTGAATTCATTGTTTTTCAAACAACAGCGCAACTCAAGCCTGACAACGGGTGTCATTAGTTTGCACGGCGGACTGATACGGAATAACCTGAAAGTGACCTTTAACGGCGACCATTCTGAAGCCAATATTAACGGCATGTCGTTTACCGATAAGAAACAGCATGTCGATAATTTTACGGTAATCGAACATTCATCACCAAACTGTTTGAGCAATCAGATCTATAAGAATATACTCGACGACGAATCAACCGGTGCATTTGCCGGCAGGATCCATGTGGCCCGTGATGCCCAGCAAACAAATGCCTTCCAGCGCAACAACAATGTGTTGCTGTCAGATAATGCCAGGATGCAAACCAAGCCACAGCTAATCATCGATGCCGACGACGTGAAATGCAGCCATGGAGCAACCGTTGGACAGATTGATGAAGACGCCTTGTTTTTCCTCCGTGCACGAGGAATAGGAGAGAACGAGGCCCGGATGATGCTGATGAATGCTTTTGCTCATGAAGTCATCCTGAAAATCACCATTGAACAACTTCGCGAACGCATTGATGAACTGATCGAAAAACGTCTGTCGGGTGAGATCAGCCGTTTCCACGAGCAACTTTTCATATAGAATCACAAAATAGTCCACTCAGATAAAAAGCCTTGCAGAAAACTGTGAGGCTTTTTTGTAAAAGCTTTAAGCTGATCTGAGCCCCAGGGTTTATTCCATGCAAAAAAAACCGCCTTATGAATAAGACGGTTTCTGTATATTTTGAAGAAGGGTTTTTCTAGATCTTATTCAGGTGTAATACCAGTGACGATTTCAGGTTAGCAGCTTTGTTGGCGTGAATAACATTCTTTTTGGCAAGTTTGTCAATCATCGAAACAACTTTTGGTAAAGCGGCTGCAACTACTTCTTTGTCAGTTTCCAGACGTAACTTTTTAACCGCATTACGCATGGTCTTGGCAACGTATTTATTCTGCACAGTCTTTACTTCGTCCTGTTTGATTCTCTTCTTTGCTGATTTATGATGTGCCATCTTTTTGTTTTATAAATTGTTAAAATTTATTTGTAGCCCGTAGGGGATTCGAACCCCTGCTACCAGGATGAAAACCTGGCGTCCTAACCCCTAGACGAACGGGCCAACTTATTAATTCCCTGATTTTGGGACTGCAAAAATAAGTCAATTTTCTTAGTCACCAAATTATTTCAGAGTTATTTTACCAAAATCCTTCATGTTCGCTCGTTTGCAGGTTTTTATTTTAGCGATGCAAAGGAAATTAAGATTTTTGATTCGACAAGCAAAATGGCAATAAAAATTATCTCCATTCAACAATTGACCCCCGGTTTTTCTGAAGCAGCTTCTCCGGCATCGATGCAACGATCTCTTTCCAAAGCAGTTCTATCAGTTTGTACTTGGCATAATGCCTCGAATAAACCAGGCTGACCTCTCGGAGCGGATTGGTGTCCGAAAAAGTTCTGACATGATCAAAGCGCATTTCGCTCATCCCAATGGTCGCCAATTCCGGGATAATAGTCATTCCACCTTCCTTGTCGATGATGTTCATGATGGTTTCCAGCGATCCTGCTTCGAAATAAAACGGTAAGGTTGAATTGGTCGTACCCTGGAACGAACAAAGATTGATGACCTGATTACGGAAGCAATGACCATCGCTCAGGAGCCATAATTCCGGGGTGGCGATATCTTTCAGGCTTATGCTTGGCTTTGAAGCCAACAAGTGTTCTTCGTGCAGGTACAGCAACATTCCTTCATAAAACAAAGGCTTTTCATTGATGCGATCTTCATGAAGCGGCGTTACAAGTATTCCCACATCGAGCAAATCACGGTTAAGATGATCGATAATGTTTGCTGTGGTCAGTTCTTCTACCTTGATCTTAATACTCGGGTATTTTCGCTTATAGTTGCCAATAAATAACGGAAGGAGGTAAGGGGCAAGCGTTGGGATGATTCCAATGGTAAGTTCGCCCGAAATTAGGTTTTTATGATCCTTAATGATGTTATTGATTTTTTGCGATTCCTGAAGTGCAATCCTGGCCTGATCGATGATCCGGCGACCTATGTCTGTGGGAATCAGAGGTTGCTTGCTGCGATCAAAAATGATGACTTCCAGATCTTCCTCCAGCTTTTTTATCTGCATACTAAGTGTTGGCTGGGTAATGAAACAGTTTTCAGCCGCTCTGCCGAAATGGCGAAAAGTATCCACAGCCACAATATATTCAAGTTGGGTTAAGGTGATCATGGTCATCTGTTTTGGTCGCCTAAAATTAACTAAAAAGTCAGGTTTTCAGCTATAAACAGCAAACAAATGAAGAGTTATTCTGAAAGATATAGCATAATAGTTTCAGGGGACGCTTTTTAACCCTGAATTTCAGAAGTGAAGTGAATCTGGCGCTGCCATTCGAACAGTACGACTGCAAGGGCATGTGAAACATTCATTGATTTGCATTTGCCCGTCATAGGAATGTGTACTACAATTGGGCATTTCTTTAGAATTTCATCAGGCAGACCATTCTTTTCATTGCCCAGCAGGAAAATTACATTCTCTGGAAGTTTGGTTTCAAACAGGTTGACCGAATCTTCACTGGTCTCGATGGCTACTAATTGAGATTGAGGATTCTTTCTAAGAAAAAACTCTTCAGGAGGTATAAAAGTAAGTCTGACATTGTTGTAGCTGAGTCCTGCGGTCTTCTTAACCGACGACATCCGCAACTGAAAATCCTCTCCCAGGATATAAACATCTTCAACGCCCACATTGTCTGCCAGACGGATCAGATTCCCGATATTCTCCGGATTACCGATTTGCCAGGCAGCAATTATCGGCTTGTTGATTATTACGGGATATGTCCTTTCAGTAAAAAAAACTACCGAATTTGTTTCCATCGTGTGTTAAATATATTTCCCATTAGCATTACAGTTCGGGATTTAATGGACTAACAACAATAACTAACAGATTAGAAATGGGGGTAAATCATTAGTCATTTGTTATGAGGAAAAAGGAAATAGTAAAAAGGAATTTAGTGTTCAGTCGCAATGTTCAGTGTTCAATTCCAGTTCAGAGGCTTTTTACTGCCTACTGTGACTGCCTACTGAGACTGATCACTTCCCCTTTTCCTGTCTACCGTCTACCGTCTCCTGTCTTTGCTTTAAATCAACTTCTGTATTTCCTCAACCGGACGGGCAAGCACGGCGTGGGAACCTTTAAACACCAAAGGGCGTTGCATCAGTTTAGGATTTTCAACCAGGATGTTAATCCATTCTTCTTTAGTGAATTCCTTGTCCTTGTATTTCTCCTTGTAAAGCTCTTCATTGGTCCTGATAATATCGGTTATTTTAAGTCCCGATTTACTGAGGAATTCCTTGATCTCATGTGCGGTAATCCCATTTTTCATGTATTCGATGATCTCAACCTCGAAGCCTCGCTCTTCGATATATTTGAGTCCTTCGCGACTCTTGGAGCAACGGGGATTGTGATAGATTTTCATGAGATTCTGATGTCTTTTTTTGATATAGTTATGGTAATCTTCCTGGGCACGGTGGGGCCGTCCGTTAACAGGATTATTGTATTTATTACTGAGTTCACTGTCCAGAATACGTGCTTTTGTATTGTCACGAAGCTGAATCTGCAGCAATTCCTTCAATTCGGCCCTGATTTCCTGAGAATAGATCGGACAGGCAACTTCGATTCGACGGTCAAGGTTTCTCGACATCCAGTCGGCCGATGAAATATAGATATCTTCCTTCCCGCCATTGGCAAATAGGAAAACACGGGTATGCTCCAGGAACTTATCAACGATACTGATAGCTTCAATGTTTTTGCTTAATTCAGGGTCATCGGTCTTTAACCCAAAGATTCCGCGGATAATGAGTTGTATCTTTACTCCTGCATGGCTTGCCTCATAAAGTTTATCAATCATTTGCTGGTCAATCAGGCTATTCATTTTCAGAATCATGTAAGCAGGTTTTCCCTTTTTTGCATTGGCAATTTCCTGATCGATCTTATGGACGAAGAAATTACGCATAGCGAACGGACTGACGATAATCTGGTTGAAGTGAAAATGGGTGTAGGTGTGTTTGAAGAATTCGAACATGTTAGCCACCTCATTGGCTATTTTAGGATCAGCCGTAAGTAGCCCTTTATCGGCATAAACACGGGCCGTACCTTCATGGAAATTTCCCGTACCGATGTAAGCATAGTTTCTCAGGCCATTCTTCTCCTTACGCTGAATCCATGCCAGTTTGCAGTGTATCTTAAGTCCGGGGATGCCGTTGATTACATGCGCTCCTTCTTCCTGAAGTTTATTGGACCAGAAAATATTGGCTTCCTCATCGAAGCGCGCCTGCAGTTCAATCACTACAGTCACTTTTTTGCCATTTCGGATTGCATTCAGCAAGGCATTCACCACTTTGGAGGTCTCCGATACCCGGTATATGGTGATCCCGATTTCACGCACTTTAGGATCGATGGCTGCCTCCCTTAAAAGGTCGATGAAATGGGAAAAACTTTGGTAAGGATAATGAAGCAGTACATCTTTCTGCCTGAGCTTCTTTAATATGCTTTGATGTGGCTGCAGATCCTTGTGAGGGACAGCGGGTAAAGTCTGATAATAGTGATAAGGTTTGCCGATTTCAGGAAAGTTCATGAAATCCTTGTGATTGTGGTACCGACCCCCTGCAACTGTTGTATCCTCTCCTTCGAGTTTCATCTTTTTCGTAATGAACTGGAGCAGATCCTCCGGCATTTCACGGTCATAAATCAGTCTGACAGGAGTACCTATTTTGCGTTTCTTCAGGCTGAGTTCCATTTTTTCGATGAAACTTTTGGAGATATCATCGTCGATATCCAGCTCGGCATCACGGGTTACTTTTAAGGTATAGGCTTCGAAATGGTCGAAATTAAATATAGGGAAGATGTCATTCAGGCAGAAGCGAATGACATCGTCGACCATAATGATGAATTTTTTATTTCCCTGATCAGGCAACACGATGAATCTGGACACCGAAAGAGTAGGAACCCGGATAAGTGCATAAGCAAATTTATCGGGTGATTTAATCTTAGATAGTTTGACTGCCAGATAGACCGATTTATCCCTCAGATAAGGGAATTTCATCGATTTCCCGAGCATAATAGGAATGATATTCGGCAGTATTTTGATGTTGAAATACCTCCTGACGTAAACACCCTGTTCATGGGTAAGCTGCTTTTCATCGATCATGAAAATGTTCTCAGCTGCCAGTTCTTCCCAGATGTGCCGGTATATTTCCTGGGATTTCTGCTGCTGTTGCCTGACCGTCTCCATGATCTTATCATACAACTCGGCCGCGCTAAATTCCCCCAGAATGGGTTCTTCGTCTTTGCCAAACTCCAGAATGCGACGGACTGCTGCAACACGAACCCTGAAAAACTCGTCAAGGTTATTGGAGAAAATTCCCAGGAAGCGGATTCGTTCAAACAATGGAACATTCGGGTCTTCCGCTTCCTGAAGTACCCGTGCATTAAATGACAGCCAACTTATTTCACGGTTATTATATTTGCTCGTCTTTTCCATTTTCTGTGTCCTAACATTCCAAAAAAAACACCCTTCTCTATATCCTTTTTTCTATATCCTTATTCCTCATTTCTTTTTGCTAATGACTCTTTCACTTTTCCAAATTATTTAGCCAGTTTCTCCAATCCCTTCCGAATGGCTTTCCTGAATACAGGAAGACCGATGATT
>Ga0302293_10000643_pt1 | contig 18262 bp, 10 predicted proteins | sample III_Fen_N2_2_FD_198758 | JGI IMG/M metagenome (GOLD analysis project Ga0302293, IMG submission 198758) | Peat permafrost microbial communities from Stordalen Mire near Abisko, Sweden - III_Fen_N2_2 | ecosystem: Environmental > Terrestrial > Soil > Wetlands > Permafrost | place: Sweden: Abisko...
ATACTGTTTGTTCAGCGCAGAAGACCAGTAATGTCGCGCACGCAGGTTCATACTCATCTTGTTGTTGATGACATAAGAAGCACTAATCACATTGCTGATGGTATTGACATCACGTTTTGCAAACAGAATGTCATTTCCGTCTTTCGTATAAAATCCGTGACCATTGATCTGATCGGAAACATTGACACTATAATTCAGATCGACATGTTGGCCGATTCTCCATTCGGCACCCAAATTCACATAATACCCTATTTCATCGGTCTCAAACCGCTTGTTGCCCCCAAAGTTCAGAGAGAAGCTTACTGGTTTCCGCCAGTCCGTATTGATTCCGATATCATGCCAGTAATGCCTGGGGCTTAAGTAATAACGACCTATGGTCCTGGTTTCGTAATAATCGTGTGAATCGTCTTGAATACCGGCACCCCAATAAAAATAGTAATTGTTTTTGAAATTCAAATTCATATTGAATCCGCATTCCACTTTGGAATATGCCCAGGGTTCGTACATTCTGCCCATGTCCGCCCAGACATTGCCACTCACTTCGCGAAAAATCCAGAAGGGATCGGTATGATGAAAAAAGACATAACCTTGGGTAACCAATTCATTGTTGCGCTGCAAATAGCCCAAGTCGTTCATGTTGAACTTGTCATCAAAGAATGATTGTGAGAGGCCGAATTGTACGTTCCCCTTATTCTTGTCCAAGCTCAGATAGCCTGCATAACCCGATTGCAGGCTGCTGTCGCCGCGCAAGCTCACGCCCCCTTTTCCAGTCAACGCCCAAGTCATTTTTTTATTCCGTAGCACAAATTCCGTAGCCGTGACATTGGAACGGAAAGGATTGCCGAACATCGTGACATTGGTATTGATCAAGCTAACATACGAATTGTATTTCAGCGACTTATCCACTACGGAAACATTGTAATTGGTAAATGGCTGAACCTGAACCCTGCGTTCGCTGTTGTTGACGGTGTCCGTCAAGGTGGCGTAGGATGGCAAAGACATAGCGTTGAGCATGCCGATTCCCCAACCGGAACCAGTTCTGCCGGAAATCTTAGTGGCATTGACCAATTGTGTCTCACTTGGATTGGAAGTCACCACCTCATTGTCCGTTTTCATATCCCAGGCCGAAAACTTGGGTGCGGCGCCAATGCGGCGGGAATAGAATATGCCTCCTCGGTCAAAAAGCTCCGTCCCTTCGGTAAAGAACTGGCGCTTTTCATTAAAATAAAGCTCATACGGACTAAGGTTCAGTTTCTGGTCGTCACTTTGCACCTGACCGAAATCGGGAACCACCATCATGTCCAGGGTGAAACTCTCGTTGATACCGTATTTCAAGTCAAGTCCGCCTTTGTACAGGAAATCGGAACCTTCCTTTTTATTTTCGAAATAACCGGCCAGGTACGGGCTGATGGAAAGTCGTATGGGAGGCTTGATGTCGTGGATCCCGCTAAGCGTGCCCTCCTGATGGATGAACCCGGAGATGTTGCGGTCAATGTTGCTCCAGGAATTATTGGAATTGTACCGACGAATGTTGCGGAACATATTCAGACCCCAGTTGCTGCTTGCATTCTCCGAAAAACGCAAGGCGGAAAACGGGATGCGCAGTTCGACCACCCAGCCCTTATCGGTTATCCGGGTCTTGCTTTCCCATATGGCATCCCAACTGTCGGTTTCATTGTCGCCGTCGCTGGTCTTGATGGCTTTGATATCCACTTGAACTCCAGCTGGCGTCAGGAAAAATCCATAGGAAAGCTGGCCTTGGTTGTAGGGATCAAAGTACACGCCGAAATAATCGGAGGTCCCGATGTTGTCGCGTTCAGAAAGGAAGTTGAAAATACTGTCCGGGGCACTGTCGTAAAGCATGGCTCCTACGTAAATGGCATTTTCATCGTAAAAGAACCAAGCCTTGGTGGGTTGCATCGAGGGCTTTCCATTATAGGGCTGAAGTTGGGTGAAGTCTTCAGCGGGCGAAACCTGCGTATAAACCGCTTCATCGAGGACGGCATCAATGGTCAGGGGAGATTGAATGCGCAGCGCTTCCACATTTTTCTTAGTGGCAGCCAGTGTTGTCGTGGATATCAGCAAACATGCGACAAAAACAATCAGGGGTTTCATTCGAAAAGGATTAGGGTATTGATTGTCTGTTAGACGTATAAGGCTCACAAATGTAACATATTGGATATATCAATACGCTTTTTTTACAATTTTTAAAATAAACCTTGTGCTTATTCAAGAAATATTAATAGATTTGTGAAGATACAATATCTTTACTGTAAACAGGCTGCAACCTTCAATCCAATTACCATGAGAGCAATCCTCCTGACGACCTTATTTCTAATTTCTTCCGTGCTTGTTCAAGCTCAATCCCTTTCTGCTTCCGATGTAAGCAAAAAATGGGGCAAAGTGACCAACGAGGAGTTGGCAATGACCGTTTATCCGAAGGACACTTCGGCCAGAGCGGTTGTACTGAACCAACAACGGTACACCACGTACGAATACCGCTCAGCCACAGGGTTCCACGTAAGTCATTACATCACGGAGAAAATCAAGATATTGAAGGCAGAAGGCAAGGATGAGGGCACCATTGAAATTCCCTTTTATTACCGAACGAACGGTGATCGCGAATCGGTTTCTGCCATGGAAGCATCGTCCTACAACTTAGTGAACGGGAAGGTTGTAAAAACCAAATTGGACAAGGAATACATTTTCGAAGAGGAAATCAACAAGAATTACCGCAGAATCAAGTTTTCATTGCCCGACGTGAAGGTTGGCACCGTCATTGAATACAAATATACCTTAGGTACGGAGCATGTCTATTTTCTGCCGGATTGGGACATCCAACGGGATATTCCGATTATGAACAATGATTTTGAAGCTTCCATTCCTGAATATTTTGAGTACAACATTGCCGTTAAGGGTTTTGAAATGCTGGACATCAAGGATGGTGCCGAAAATACGCAGTTCAACCTTGGTAATGATCAGACGGGCAGTCCGGTTCTTATATCCTGTACCATGCGAAAGATTCATTGCATCGCTCAGGACATTCCTGCTCTGAAAAAGGAAGATTATGTCTGGTGTATGGATGATTATATGTCTGGTGTTCGGTTTGAACTTAGAGGCACTCGATTCCCGAATGAAAAATACAAACCGTTCACCCTGACTTGGGATGATCTGGAAAAAACGATCAAGGATGAAACGGATATGCCACAGTATTTGAAAATGGGAAATCCTTGGAAGGATGAAACTGCAAAATTACTTACCGGCATCACCAATGAAGAAGAAAAAATAAAGGCTATTTACGACTTTGTCAAGAATCACGTTCGATGGAATGACAATTATGCCCTGATTGGTGAGAATCCGAAAGAAGCGGTTAAGAACGGGACTGGAAGCAACGCACAAATTAATTATCTGCTGATGAGCGTGCTCCGTGATGCCGGCATTCGAACCTATCCCATCCTGCTTAGCCGTCGCACAAACGGCAGATTACCATTCAGCCATCCTTCCCTCAACAAACTGAGTACGTTCATCGTTGCTGCTTCAACAAAAGACAGCACCATCTTTTATTTGGACGGTTCATCCAAGTATGGGGGCCCGAACATTCTACCAACCAGTCTGCTGGTTGACAGGGCACGCATTTACGACGAAGGCAGTATTGAAAAATGGGCGGATTTAAGCAAGCTGACCAAAAATTTTCAGATAACCAACATTCAGGCTTCGCTCGATAAGGACGGGCTGTTGAGCGGAGTGCGTTCCTCCTCCTATACCAATCAGCTGGCATACGATTATAAAAGCCGTTTTGCCGCAGCCAAAGATTCCATGGACTTTGTCAAGCAATTGCAAAACACGTACGACGTTGTTTTGGACAGCATGGATGCAAGCGGAAAAGAGCCCATGTCGTCAATCGTCAATGAGCGATTGGTATTTAACAAGCAAATGGACTTGGCCGGTGATTTCATCTATGTAAGTCCAATGGTTTTCAAGCATTTGTCAGAAAACCCATTCACTCAGACGGAACGAAAACTGCCGGTGGAATTTGCTTATCCATCCGGATATCAGACCATCTGTACCATTCAGTTGCCCGATAATTATCAGGTTGAGGAACTTCCAAAATCTGTCAAGTACATCATCACAGGAAACAAAGCCGTTTGCCAGTTCATGGCTCAGCAAACCGGAAACACCGTCGTTTTCAAATATGTGTTCCAAATGCTGCAAATTGTGTATCCTGAATCGGATTATTCGATACTGCGTGATTTTTATGGTCAGGCTGTGGCCAAGAACATGGAAATGCTGGTGCTTAAGAAAAAGGCTCAAATATGATGCGGTTCATTTCAAGGTTTTTATTTACAGCATTGCTTTTGAATGCAGGGTTTTCACAACTTTCAGCTCAAGTGGACTTATCCGTTTCAGCCCTACCTGATTCGTTGAAAAAGAATGCCTACACCGTGATGCGGTTCGACAATGAAACGATAGATATCAATTCTTTGAAGTCTGGGATTCGCAAAGACAGTTATGCCGTAACTGTACTGGATGAGAAGGGTGAAAGCCATGCCCGTTTCCAGTTCACCGGCGATGTTTTCAATGTGTTAAAATCCTTTTCGGCCAAACTTTACGATGCCCAGGGCAAAATACTTAAGAAATACGGCAAGTCCGACTTGCAAACATCGGAATACTCCAGCGACCTTGCAACGGACAATAAAATGTATATGTTTGAATGCAGTGCGCCCTCCGTTCCCTTTACCATTCAGTATGATTATGAAGTTTCAATGAACAACGGGATACTCAATTTTGGTTACTTTTTCCCGATGGAGGGTTTTTTCAACTCGGTGCAACGTTATGATTATCAGCTCCGTTTTCCCGAAACCATCGTACCGAGAATCAAGTTGTTCAATCAAATGCAGGAACCCGTTGTCAGTACCGCAAAGGGCATTACAACGTATTCTTGGAAAGTCGAAAATCAAAAAGCTTTTGAATCGGAGCTGTTGACACCACCATTGACCGACTTTGAGCCTTACGTTATCATTGTTCCCAATGAATTCAGCTATGATGGTGTCCCTGGGCATCTTTCAAGTTGGAGTGATTTGGGAAAATGGTCTCTAAACCTGACCGTTGGACGTGATTTGATACCGGAAGCTTTGAAAGCAAAGTTGTTGGACTTGACAAAGAACGCAAAGACGGATCGGGAAAAGGTTCAGATTCTCTACAATTATTTGGGGGAAACGACGCGTTACGTAAGCATTCAGTTGGGCATCGGAGGGTATCAACCCATGGCCGCTTCTGAAGTCTATAGAATGGGGTTTGGAGACTGCAAAGCATTGACAAACTACCTGAAAGCCATGCTTGCTGTCATTGGCATCCACTCCGAATACTGCACCATACGTTTTGATGAAAGCGAAAAAGACCTGTTGCACGATTTTCCGAACTTCAATCAAATGAATCACGCCATTTTAATGGTGCCGTTTCCGAATGAGAAGTTGTGGCTGGAATGCACCAACACCAAGGTTCCTTTTGGCTTTGTACACAATGGGATTTCCGGGCACGATGTTCTAGTTTGTAAAGCGGAAGGTGGAGAAATCCAACGCCTTCCCGATTATGCGGATTCACTGAATCTGGAACAGCATGTAGCTTACGTGAACCTCTTGGTCGACGGAAGTGCCAGTGTCAAGATGCAAAAGGATTGCCGGGTAAAAATCTATGACAAGTTCCGTTGGTTTCCATTGGCAAAGGCTTCGGATCAAGCAGACAACTTAAGGGAGGACATCCATTTACCCAATGTCGACTTGGGTTCGTTTCGGGTTTCGGAACATTTAACGGCATTGCCTTCCATCGTTGTGGATTATACCTGGAATACAACCTTGTACGGTAGCAAGACTGGTAATCGATTGTTCCTACCTGTAAACATCTTTCGGACAGGCTACGACCAACTACGAAAACCCAACCGCATTCAAGATGTCTGTGTCAAAATGGGTTATCGGGATGCTGACAGCATTTTCATTCAGATACCTGAAACCTTTGAAGTAGAAGCCTTACCTCCTATCTCGATGGTTATCAGCCGGTTCGGCAAATTCACTGCCAACGTCACACTGAAAGGCAATCAATTGCAAATCGTTCAGGTGGCCGATGTTTTCACCGGCACCTACAAAGCTTCCGAATTTCAGGAATTCATGGCTTTTTTGAATAAAATCACGGCGGCCTACAAGGGCAAGATCATATTGCGAAAAAAGGCGGTTTAAGTTCTAAAAAAAATGTCCGACAATTTTTTGCCGGACATTTTTTTTAGAATGAAGAGGTTTATAAGCTGTCGCCGAAATCCTGACGGAACTTGGCCATCAATTTGGTGGGCCAATCGGATGTCGGAGCCAGTTTACCCATGAAGAAGCGAAGAACGGTCGGTTCGTAGGTGAACTTCAAACCACCGATCAGTTCGCGGTTGTCGAACAGCCAAGAAAGACGGTCGATGACGTACTTGATCTGGGAAAGCGTAAAGACTCGGCGTGGAACAGCCAAGCGGAGCAGTTCCATATCGGCGTAAGTTTCGTTGCCTTCTTCGTCGCGTTGGTTGGAAATGGAACCACGTTCCATGCCACGAACGCCTGAAATCAGGAAAAATGCGGCTGCAAGGGCACCGGCAGGGTATTCAGTCTGCGGAATGTGTTTGCAGAAACTCATGGCGTCCACATGGGCACCGAGCACACCGGCAGGCGTGATCATCGGAATGCCTTTTTTCATGGATTCGTCCACCAAATATTTGATGAAGGAAGGGCTCTGGCAAATCATGGTTTCGTCCAAAGTTTCATAGAGACCCACGGCCATGGCTTCGATTTCGCGGATGGAAATGCCACCGTAAGTCGTGAAGCCCTCGTACAGGGGCACCAGGGCTTCCAATTCTTTGTAGATGCCTTCCTGGTTGGTGCAGATGCCACCACCGCGAGAAGATGTGATCTTGCGGGCGGAGAAGTACACGATGTCAGCCATGCCGGTGAAAGTCTGGATGATTTCCTGCATCGTCTTGTTCATGAATTCTTTTTCGCGCTGTTTGACCAAATAAGCGTTTTCACCCAACAAACTGGCGTCGAGCACCACACGGATTTTATATTTGTCGGCAATGGCGCGAACGTCACGCATGTTCTGAATGGAGAAAGGTTGACCACCGATTAAGTTGGTCGAAGCTTCCATACGAATGAACGGAATGTGTTCACGACCGGTACGCTGGATGCATTCTTCCAAGGCTTCAATGTTCATGTTGCCTTTGAATGGGTGAGTGGAATTGATTACGTAGGCTTCTGGGTACAGCAGTTCAACAATGCGACCACCGTTTTGGGTGATGTGGGCCATGGCAGTGGTGAAGTGGTAGTTCATGGGCACCAGGCTGGTCTTGTTGACATAGGCCGTGCTCAGGATGTTTTCGGCAGCACGACCCTGATGCACAGGAAGAAAATGCTTCATGCCCAACACATCTTCAACAGCCTTGAGCAGGCGGTAAAAACTCTGTGAACCAGCGTAAGCATCATCAGCCTGCATCATGGCGGACAGCTGATTGTCGCTCATGGCATTCGTACCGGAATCGGTCAGCATATCCAGGAAAACGTCAGTGGTTCTAAGTTGGAAAGTATTGTAACCACCTTCGTTGAGTGCTTCCAACCTGCGTTCAATTGGAACGAGGTGAAGTTTCTGAACGATGCGGACTTTGTGGAGTTCAAGCGGCAGCTCTTCTCCGGAATAGAATTTCACTAAGGACTTTGGGGTTTTTGTGCTCATGACAAGATTTGAATTTAAGGTAAAACAGGCCGCTAATGTATGAAATTATCAGTAAACGGCGCAAAAATACGACAAAAATCCAGCAAATTTTTGTATTTTTAAATGATTGGACAGTTTGAGGTTTAATTCGACTTTGCAGCTGTCGCCATCGTCTTGATTCGAACTTCAACATCTGCCAGCAGGGAGTTTGCCTTCTTTTGAGCTTCCTTTTTAAGCTGTGTGGCAGTCGCTTTGGCAGCAGCCTTAACAAACGGATTGTTGGCTTTGTCAATTAGATTGTTGCCCTGCGTTTCGGCTTCCTCAATGAGTTTGTCGCCGGCGACTTTGGCTGCAGCCCTCATTTCCTCCGCTTTTTTATCCAGTTCCGCATTGACTTTGGCCGCGGTTTCAGCCGTGTTGGTTCCCAATGTGGATTTGAGTGCCTTGTCCGCCAGCGTAACAACGGCCTGTTTTGCTGCCGCTGCGGTGTTCAATCTGATGACAGGTTTGCTGAACGTGCCCTTGATGGTACCCTGCAAATTGGACACACCACCCACCGCCATTTTTGCAGGCAATGTAACGCCCAGCTTGTAGTCGATGGTCTTGTCCAGACCGGTGATTCCACCCATTTCCAAAGCAATGCCGTCCACTTGGATGGTAAAGGGCGAAGTCGTCACCTTGCCGTCGCTGATTTTAAACGGTATGTTCAAATCTTTGGGAGCGAGCGTGCGCAGTTTCTCATTTTTCAGCGTTGTTGCCAGCACATCAAGCACCTTGATGTTGGAAACGAAGACCCCGCTCGACTGCAAAAGACCCGAGCCGTTGAGTACTTTGAGATTGGGATTCAAATGTTTGTCCAGTGAGGTGTTGAAATCCATTTTCAGAGAATAACTGCCATTGACGTTTTCGAAAATGGGAGCGATTTTTTTGACGAATTCAAACGAAGTAAAGGTTTGGGCAAAGGAAACAGTCTTTAAATCCAGGCCGAAAGCCACGTTCGGCTTCTCCGGATTTAAGGCTTCGTAATAGCCATTGACACCGATGGAACCACCCAACGCATTGGCTGAAAGGTCATTGATGGAAACCCTTCCATTCTTCACCGTCAAAGCTGCTTTTGCACTGGTCATTATTAGGCTGCTGAACAGGATTTTCTTACCCGTCGCATTCAGGCTCAAATTCAGGTTTTTAGGTATTTCGAAAGCCATCATTGGCGCCGTATCGGTCGAAGTCGTGGTTTCGCCCGTCATGAAGTCGTTGAGGTTGAGGTAATTGGAATGCACCTGCAACGAACCGGAAAGTACATCATCGTGCAGGTACCAGCCCAACATGTCGCTGAGCGTTCCGCTGGCCTGAATGTCGTTCTGACCGAGCAGGACGGACAAGTTCGTCAAATGAACATTTTGAGGAGTGAAATCCATTTTAGCGGTTTGCACCTTGACATCGGGCATGCCTTTGGAAACATACAGTATATCACTGACAGTCAGCGCTCCTTTCAGCATGAATTTATCGTATTGCTTCTTGTCGAGCCAAGACATTTTGCCGGCCGCCGCCAGATTGGCGTCAATCCTACCCTGCAGTTTGGTTCCCTTTTCCAAGGGATAAACGTCTTTGATCATGCCCAAATTAAGCACACCGGCCAGCGTACCTTTCACGTCCGGGTCACTTTGGGGTGTTGCCACGTGTGCAGCCAGATTAAAAATATTTCCGCCAATGTTGAAATGAAATTTGGACAGGTCCACCAAGGTTTTATCCATAGTTCCTCCCGGATTGGTGATGTTGCAGGCAATCTGGATGTCCTCCACCGATTTGGGCAACGAGGGGTACTGGAACATGGCATTCTCCACCAGTAATTTAAATCCGAAAGCAGGCCAGTCCAAATCGGTCATCAGGCCTTTCATGAAGAAATCCAGCTTCAGGTCGCCTGCCGTTTTCATGGAACTGAAATCTTTAGTGTAAAAGGCAGGAACCAGCGAAAGGAATTGCTTGAAGGTAACCTTTGACGTATTGGCCTTCAGGTCGAAATCGATGTTGTCGCCAGGCAGGGAAATACGGCCCCCGAAGCCCAGTTCTACAGCATTCAGCACTATTTTATTGGATTTGAAATTGAAAACATACTTGTCCAGGTCGGCGTCGAAGGTCAATTGGAAATCCATCTTGACATCTTTGAGGATGGGCATGCCCCAAAGCGTGAAGTTCAACGAGTTAATGACCGATTCGGTGGAAATGGTGGTGATGCTGGAGGAAAGGTCACCGTTCAGTGAACCGTTCCAACCTTTGAGGTCGGCCAGCATGTCGTGTTTGCGGTCGTCGTAGACAACACGGGCATTGGTGAGTTCCACCCGATCCAGTTCAAAATGCATGGCTGAAGTGTCTGCTTTGGGGTCTGCCGGCAAGGTGTCGGGCTTCATGATGCGCCAATTGGCTTCGCCGCTTTTCAGCCATTTGATAGTCACTTTGGCATCCTTGAGCTCCACTTTCTTGATGCGGAAACCGTTGTCGGTCATCAGGCTTTTCAGGTTGATGGCCAAACGGGCGGATTTTGAGTAAACCAGCGTGTCGTGGGCGAAGGAATCCGTCCCCACAATCATGAAATCGTTGAGGGAAGCCGTTATGTTGGGAAAATTGCTGAACAAATTGAGGCTTAGGCCGTCGAACGTCATTTTGGCGTTGAGGTATTTGTCGGCTTGCTTTTGAATGATGCCGCTGACTTTTCCCTTGAAGGCAAAGGGCAAAATGATCATGATGGCCAGCAGGACGGCCAAAACGATGCCGGTAATTTTAAGAATCTTCATTTTTTCAACCATGATTTAGGAACCGGAACCACACAAATATTCAAGGAACGTCCGTCGGCTGAAAGCATGGCGGACTGGAATTCCACTTTGGTGCCATCGGAACTGAAAGTGGGATGCGGATGATCTGCCGCCGTAACCTTATGGCCGGCAGTAAGCAACATCATTTCGCGGGTTTTGCGATTGATGAGGTAAAGGCTTCTGGAGAAGTCGTCCCCAACGGCAAAGCGGCCGTCAGCTGAGCCTGAAACGTGCCAGAAACCGCTTCCACTATCGGTTTGACCTACAATCATCATTTCACCGGTACGAATGTTTACGATACCAAGACCACTGGGCTTTTCACGCGTTCCGCAAACGCCCCAACCGGTTTCCTGACCGGGGTTTGTCGGATCGGATTTCAGTCCGACAGTGTCTCTGACTATTTTACGATGGCCAAGAATGGCAATGGCCACTTCATCTGGCCCGATCACTGCTTCGTGAGTGATCCATTCATAGGAAGCTTCCGGGTACAACGGGCGCAAGCCGGAACCGTCCGACTTCACGTACCAGGTACGCTGCGGAGCCTTTCCGCCGGTTTCCCAGCAAAAAACGGCTTCTCCGGGTGTCCAGGAATTGCCCTGAATATGCCCAATTTGAAAAGGTACGGAAACAACGTGTCTGATTTCGCCGGTTTTGAGGTTCATACTGGCTATTCCCGCAGGTCCGGCGCCCATGTTGCGGGGACCGAAATTCGGTTCTATTTTGGTACTGTCGGGCAAATGACGGGCGGCTTCCTCCTTGCCTTCCCTGAAATAAACGAGGTCTTCGCTCCCATCCAGCGCCATATCGCCACCGGCACCGATGCTGGCAGGCGTGGTGCCGCAGACACGTTGGTACTCGGATGCGCTTTTCATTTTTCCGGCTTCGCTATCTCTGAACACTTTGGCCAGGTCCACTTCGACGATCTGGACTTCTCTGGGTGCAGGAATTGCGCGATATCTCGGCATTCCGGGTACGGTTTCAACAGGACCGCGGGGATTCCTCGGTCGAACGGAACGATTGAGGCTATCTGGTGTCAAGGGCTCGTTTCCAATTGCTTGCGTTGTTGTAGGTTTGGCTTTCTCCCGTTCCATAAACAGCGTGTCGTCATGATTGGGAACATTTCGCATGAAATAAAGCTTCATTTTATTCCGGGCAACGTTCAACATACCGGTGTAACCACCTTCGCTGACCTGAACCATGACACCGGTCTTTTCATTGACGGCCATTACTTCGCCATGAACACGGTCGGATTTGAATATCACCCACTTACCGTCCGACGTCCATTGGTTGTGGGTTTGATAGATTTTACCGTCTCCTTTGCCCTGTTGGCTGGTCAGAAAAATGAGTTTTTGCCCGGTTATGGGATCCTTGATGACTTTGCGCTCCGAAGGGAATCGCGTGCCGATTTGCGCTTGGACGGTCGTAATACCAACGAAAAGCAGCAACGTGCAAAGAATATTCCGTATTTTCATTTTCAGCATTATTAATTAGGTAGTACAAAAGTAAAAAATAATGTGGATGCTGCATCTTACACCCAATCGATTATCTCGATATTTTGCACAGGCAAGGTAACCCAACCAAAGCTGCACCCTCCTCCAACACCAAATGTGCTTCAATGACCAAATTCATACACGAAAACGTATGATTTGGTAACATTCTTCGAAATATTTAGCGATATTTGTCTTTTAATCAAGAAGCTGAACCGTCATTTATGGAAGTTTTCATCATTTTGGGTCTGATCCTGCTGAACGGGGTTTTCGCATTGTCTGAAATGGCATTGGTTTCATCACGAAAAGTACGTTTGGAGAACGAGGCCAAACGCGGCGACAAAAAAGCAGCCAAAGCTTTGGCATTGGCGTCCAATCCCGATAAATTCCTTGCAACCGTTCAGATAGGCATCACCACCATTGGCATCCTGACCGGTTTCTTTTCGGGTGCAAGCATCGTACACTGGCTTTCATTGCATTTTTCAACCATTCCTTTATTGGCATCTTATTCCGATACACTTGCAGTAGTCTCCGTGGTTATTTTGGTCACTTTCCTAAGCTTGGTTTTGGGCGAATTGGTGCCCAAGCGCATTGCCATGAGCCATCCAGAACGCTATGCCAAGTCTGTGGCAGGCCCCATGATTTTCGTTTCCAAGATTGGCATTCCATTTATTTGGCTGCTTACAATCTGTACGAACGGTGTCCTGAAACTTTTCGGCATTTCACCAACCCCAACAGGCAAAGTCACGGAAGAAGAAATCAAGGCCATCCTGCAAGAAGGCACGGATGACGGTGAAATCAAAGAGGTGGAACACGACATTGTGGAACGCGTATTCAATTTGAGCGATCGCGACGTCAACACCCTGATGACGCATCGCAACGACTTAATTTGGCTGGACGTGGAGGACACCATCGACGAAGTTCGTAAAACCATACAAGCCAGGGTCTTCAACGTGTATCCGGTTGCCAGCGAAAAATTGGATGACATTGTCGGAGTCGTCCTTCTGAAAGAATTCTTCGCCGATTTCCAAAACGAAGATTTCGACCTGCGAAACTACATCCGACCCGCACAATTCGTTCCCGAAACGATGAGCGCCTACAACGTACTGGAGCTTTTCCGCAAAAGCCAACAATTTTACGCCCTGATTACCGACGAATTCGGAAGCATACAAGGCATGCTGACCATCAATGACTTGACTGAAGCCTTGGTGGGCAATATCATCGAACCCGATGAGCATGAGGAACAGATCTTTGAACGCGAAGACGGCTCTTGGCTGGTTGATGGCCAATATTCTTTTTACGACTTTCTGGCATTCTTCGACATGGAGGACCTGTATCAGGAGCACGACTACAACACGCTCAGCGGTTTGATACTCGATATTCTGGAACGCATTCCGGCTGAAACGGAGAAACTCCGCTGGAAGGATTTCGAAATGGAAATCATGGACATGGATGCCGCACGCATCGATAAAGTGCTGGTGCGTCGCATCGATGAATCGGTCGAAGCTTGATAAGCGGCCGCAGCGGTTATCCCCTTTTTTAAAAATGTCCAAAAAAGACACCCGAAATTTGCATCATGATAAACTAAAACGTATTTTTGTTGGCAAATTGGTGGAAAAATGACGGATGAACAGCAGAAAATACTGACCAATTTTGAGACTCGTGTCAAACAAATGGTCCTGCTTTGCGACAAACTCCGAAAGGAAAATGCAGAGCTCAGCAACCGCTTGGACGATAGGGATAAATCTCTTAATGAAGCGAAAGAAGCAGTCCGTGCGCTTACCACCAAATACGATAACCTTAAGTTGGCCAAGATGCTTTCACACGGAGAAAACGATGTAAAGAGCGCGCAGCAGCGGGTATCGAGATTAGTGCGGGAAATTGACAGATGCATTGCACTTATTCATGAATAGGGACAATGGACAATAAATTCACCATCAACCTGACCATAGCCGACAAGCGCTATCCACTCAAGATCGACCGGAGTGAGGAAGAGCTGGTTCGTTCTGCGGCCAAGTTGGTAAACGATTGGTTAGCCGAATTCCGGAACCGTTTTAAAGTAGACGAAGCCGGATTGGAACTGAGAGACCTTTTAGCCATGGCTGCTTGCCAAATAGCAATGCGGGCCTTGCGTGCCGAAAGAAGCGACGATGCCAGAATTTATACATCATCCATCGAAAAGTTGGACAAAGAGCTGGAGGAATTCTTCAGATAAGCGTCTTACCTATTAAAAATCACCGCACTACGTTCAAATGGAGCAATCTGTTTGTTGTGGTGCGTTTTTATATATATTCATTTAATCAACCAAAACATGCCAACCGTAATTTACATTATAGGTGCTTTTCTGGGAGGTGGTATTCTCACCGGATTCGTTCTGCGATACATCACCAATTCCCGCTACAAAAACATCATCAAGGAAGCGGAAGCCGAGGCTGAAGTATTGCGCAAGAACAAGATGTTGGAAGTGAAGGAAAAATTCCTGTCGCTGAAAACCGACCTTGAAAAACAAGTCACTCAGCGTAATGCCAAGATTCAAGCTACAGAATCCAAACTGCAACAGCGTGAATTGCAAATCAACCAACGGCTCGAAGAACTGCAACGCAAAAAGAACGAAGCATCCGCCGTCAAAGAAAACCTGGATACTCAACTCGAAATTCTGGAGAAAAAGAAAGTGGAAATGGATAGGCTCCACAAATTGGAAGTGGAACGTCTCGAAGCTCTTTCTGGCCTTTCGGCCGAAGAAGCCCGCGACCGCCTGACCGAATCGCTCAAGGATGAAGCCAAGACACAGGCTGCCTCCTACATCAACGATATCGTAGACGAAGCCAAGATGCAAGCCAATAAGGAAGCCAAGCGCATTGTCGTACAGACCATCCAACGCGTCGCTACGGAAACCGCCATTGAAAACGCCGTAACGGTGTTCCACATTGACTCCGACGAAATCAAGGGCCGCATCATCGGTCGTGAAGGCCGCAACATCCGCGCCCTGGAAGCCGCCACCGGCATTGAAATCATTGTGGACGACACGCCCGAAGCCATCGTACTTTCCGGTTTCGACCCCGTACGCCGCGAAATTGCCCGCCTCGCCCTGCACCAATTGGTTACTGACGGTCGCATACACCCGGCCCGCATCGAGGAAGTCGTGGCCAAGGTCAAAAAACAAGTGGAAGAAGAAATTCTGGAAACCGGAAAACGCACCACCATCGACTTGGGCGTACACGGTCTGCACCCCGAATTGATCCGCATGGTTGGCCGCATGAAATACCGTTCCTCTTACGGACAGAACTTGCTGCAGCATGCCCGTGAAACCGCCAATCTCTGTGCAACCATGGCTTCCGAACTCGGTCTGAATCCTAAAAAAGCCCGCCGGGCCGGTTTGCTCCACGACATAGGTAAAGTGCCCGATGACGAACCGGAATTGCCGCACGCACTGCTTGGCATGAAGTTGGCCGAAAAATACAAGGAAAAGCCCGAAATCTGCAACGCCATCGGTGCCCACCACGACGAATGCGAAATGCAAACGCTTCTGGCACCCATCGTACAGGTTTGTGACGCCATCTCCGGCGCCCGCCCAGGTGCCCGCCGCGAAATTGTGGAAGCCTACATCAAACGCCTCAACGACCTCGAACAGCTGGCCCTTTCCTACCCCGGTGTCCTCAAGACCTACGCCATCCAGGCTGGTCGCGAGCTCCGCGTCATCGTAGGAGCCGACAAGATTGACGATGCGGCTACGGAAAGCCTTTCCAACGACATTGCCAAAAAGATCCAGGACGAAATGACTTATCCGGGTCAGGTCAAGATCACGGTGATTCGTGAAACCCGCGCTGTTAGCTACGCCAAGTAACGAACAACTTCCAATAAATGTGAAGGCCGGCCCTGCAATTGCAGAACCGGCCTTCTCATTTACATACAGTTTCTAATTGTTTATTGCAATCCGAAATCCAGTCGTTCTGTTTCCTGTATTCGGGTCCAAACTCTGTCGAGCCGAAGTCCTGCAACTTGCAGCTGCATCGATGAAGGAACCACCCCTAAGCACTTTCTTGTAACCTGATGTGAGACCTTTCGGATTTGAAACGTCTGAACTGGTATAATCTCCATACCAGTCAACGCACCATTCCGAAACATTACCGGCCAAATCGTAAATACCCAGCTTGTTCGGCAAAAGCGTTCCGACAGGGTGAATTTGGTCATCGGCATTGATCGCAAACCAAGCGCGCTCAGCGAATGAAACGGTATCGTTCAAGCCAGCTGCATAAACAGTTCGGGTGCCACTTCCCTCGCCTGCGACAAACTCCCATTCCGCTTCGGTCGGCAACCGATAATTCTTATTGGTGGCCAGCCCCAATCGATTGATGAATTCCATGGCCATATTCATGGTTATATTACTGATGGGCAATACATTCTGCTCGTTTCTGAACTGACTGTTCGGCATAACGGCATTCCATAACTCCACGGATACTTCCGTTTTTCCAATTTTAAAATTGCTGAGGGTCACCCAATGAATCGGCTGCTCATTGCTGGAACCGTTGGATGATCCCATTTGAAACCGATCACCCACAACAGAAACCATAGCTATCTCTGGAAGTATCTTCGTGGTGAACGACGTATTTTCACCATACGAAACCCCTTTTGAATTTACAGCAAAGGCCCTGACATAATACTTCGTCGAATAGCTCAAATTCGCCAGGGTACAGTTAAAGACTGGGGTCGAATACGTCAGTACCGCTTTGGTCGTTGAACTGGTGGTCGGATTCGGATTGGTATCCCAACAAATACCGCATCGAACCACAGAATCGCCTCCATTGTCGGTAATGATACCACCGCACTCCGCTGTTGTGAGTTCAATCGATGAAATCGCATTGGTGCTCACCGTGGGGGCCAATGCACCTTTTTTTGTAACGATAGAATATTCAGTCCCGTAGGAAGTCCCCTCGCTTGTGGTGGCATAAGCCCTGTAATAATACCTTGTTTCAGGAGTCAATCCCGAAATCTTACTTCTGTAGGTGCCCAGCCCAACACCATCCTCTGTTCGGTTCACACCCGAAGCAGTTGGTTCTTCAGTGGCACTCCAGCAAATGCCTCTCCTTATAACATCATTCCCACCGTCAGAAATCACGGTTCCACCACACTCAAAACTCGTTTCAGTCAATGAAATGATTCCGTTCGTCGAAACCTTCGGCATATTCGCATCCAAGTCCCTCGAACAACCACACATCAACATTACATAAACTCCCGCGAGCAAGCTTAAAGAATTAAAATGCTTCATTGTTTGAAAATTAGGTTCATCACCACCAAAACATCCACAAATCTAACAAATACATTTCAATACCCTTTCCCTCCCCAAATTTATTCCTCAAATGAACTATACACTCTCCCCAAATATTCCGTATCTTTACCCCCAATAAGTACCACTTCTGAATTCTCTTTCTCCAACCCAGCTAGCGAGCCGCAAGAGAAAAGTTTTCAGAAGTAGGCAAATGCAAAGCCGCAAGGAGCAACGGATGGGAGCATACTTTAGTATGTGACCTGACGGGTGCGACGCAGCAATGCCGCAGTTGCCTGCTTATCAAAACTTTTCCAGGGGATGTTTGGTTTTGACAGCGGTAGAAGGGATATGTAAGCATGCAGTGCATTGGTAATAAGCACTTTAATCATAGAACCAAAATTCTAACTGGCGAAAACAACTACGCTCTCGCTGCTTAATCGAATCACAGTAGATTAAGCTTAATCCTTGCCTGGTGGCAGGGACGTCACATCACCCCCAGCTCTCGTCCTGAAGCTTATAGGAATCGGTGGTGCAGCAATATCGGGAATAGGAGAAGGCAAGTCCGGGGTCTTTTCTGAAATAAACGGGATAAGGTTTGAATAGGTGGCTTCGGTCCGGTTCACGCTCGAAAACTTAGGCGAAGATAAGCATGTAGAAAGCGTATTGATTCACTGTTTGGACGAGGGTTCGACTCCCTCCATCTCCACAAACAAGCACTGTTTTCAACATCCGTCAACTCAAAACGGATTTGAACTCAGTGTTTTTTTATGTTTCCATCTCCACAAAATTGGCGCATCCCGATTTGCATCTTTAACAGGAATGTAAAACGTTTGACACATTGGTTTCTTACATTTGGGTGAACTAATAAACCACCATCATGAGTGTGAACCTGGAAATATTGATCATTATTGCGGTTGCATTGGTTGCACTGGTTGCCTTTATCATTATTAGAAACATCAAAGATA
>Ga0302293_10000645_pt1 | contig 18217 bp, 9 predicted proteins | sample III_Fen_N2_2_FD_198758 | JGI IMG/M metagenome (GOLD analysis project Ga0302293, IMG submission 198758) | Peat permafrost microbial communities from Stordalen Mire near Abisko, Sweden - III_Fen_N2_2 | ecosystem: Environmental > Terrestrial > Soil > Wetlands > Permafrost | place: Sweden: Abisko...
CATCAGCACTGGCTTCCTGTGCAGCGATGCGGGCACTCCTCTCAACCAGATTCATATCCCAACTACAAGACATGCCCAGCGGAATAGGGAATTCGGTCTGGTAGCCATGAATCACATCCATACCAAACAGCAGTGGAATCTTCAGTCGGCTTTGCTCAACGGCAATTCGCTGGACGTCATGAATCTTCTGGGCAGTCTTGATGTTAAAGAGCCCACCGACCTGGCCATCTTTTATTTTTTGCGAAATGTTATTATTGCTGCCTGCGCCAGTGATAATATCACCTGAAGCCGGCAGGTTTAATTGGCCAAGCTTCTCGTCAAGGGTCATTTTGCCCATCAGGCCATCGATGAAAACCTTCATTTTTTGAGCTTCATTCGTTGAGATCTTCTGTGCAAAAGCTATCGTTTGCGATAGTAATAATGCCAGTAAAATCAACAGGTTTATTGAATTTTTCATGTATTGTTGGTTAAATTTTATCTTCATCAAATATAAAGAGGAAATTTGGTTATTGGTTATTTCTTATTTGTTATTGGTTATTGATTATTGGAAATTTGAATGTTGAATATCCAATAATGAATAACCAATATCCAAACTCAAAGCTTACTGAACACTGAGACTGAATACTTGCTCTATTTTTCCTGAAAAGTAAATCCCAGTTTGGTCAATCCGTTCTGAACATCTTTATCTTTCATGAAAAGTTTCCAGAGTAATTGTGAACGATAGTTTTCGATCATTACTATAATAGGTCCCTGATCGATGGCCAGATAGCGCTTTGGAAACCAGTTCTCCGTCTCGCTGAATGCATCGAAGAATCCGAAGGGTCCCCAAAGTTTGTCACCCAGTTTATTGTAAAAATAGCGGGCAGCATGCATACTTTCTTCAGGAGTATAAGGGAAAGATGATAACGCAGCGGTGGGTGAAATAACACCCAGATCGTTCGAGGGCATATGGGCATTGTAGCCTTTAACGGAGTAGCTGGCTGTCAGTCCCCAGCAATCGGGTCCGTAACCTTTGAATTTCTTCGGATTCTCTACGCAATACTCGTAGTCAATCAGCACCTGGTTGCGATTTTCATCCCAGTAGCTGGCATATTCATCTTTCAGGTTTCGAGGGTCAAGACCCAGGTATGAATAGTGGGCCCAAAACAGGGGTCCTCCATATTCCTGAGCCCCATTATGCTTTAATTTCAGGATATAACCATACTTGGTTGTTTCACCGTTGATGGCGCCATTACGAGCCCAGCATTTATGATAGGCATCAGTTGATAGGGGATATGTTGATGAACTTGCACCCAGTACATATGCGATGAGGCATTCGTTATAACCTTCAATGGCAAAGTTCATTTCCCAGTTGTGTGTGGGTGACCAGTGCCAGTATAAAGCCGGCTTCCCGTTTTGGTACCAGCTCCATTCCACCTCATTACACAGTTTATCCAGTTTACCGGCAAGGGCCTTTTCGACCGGAACATCCTGCTTCAGGTAATTTTTAGCGCAAATCAATCCCTGAACCATGTAAGCTGTTTCAACAATGTCGCCACCATCATCTTTAGACCCAAAAGGTTTGACCTTGCCGGTCTCACCATACATCCAATGGGGCCAGGCACCATGGAAACGATCGGCTTTTTCAAGGAATCCGGCAATCTTGCCCAGATGTTTAATTCCTTCGTCGCGGGTAATGAAGCCACGCTCCATACCCACAAGGATAGCCATTACTCCAAATCCTGAACCTCCTGTAGTCACCACACTTTTATCGTTTTCGGGATAAACACCATCGATATGTATTCGTTCGCAGGCCATTCCTGAAACAGGTTCAGCTCCATCCTGGAAATACTGAAAAGTACGGCGTTGAATGAGTGTAAGCAGTGAATCGTCTGAAATCTTAGAATGCTTTTCGCCTCTTTTTATTGATTTCGCCTGATTCCCGGTACATGCGTTCAACCCTGCGGCAAATAAAAGTACAATGATGAGCAATCTGAATGGCATGATCATAGGTATTCTATTTTTCCTTCAACTAAAAATTAAAAGTTACAAAAATATATACATTAGTACTTCAAACATCCTATAAATCCATACTACAGTAAAAAGTCATTAGTCATTCGGAAAGTCGTTTGTAACTTTTTCCCGATGACTAATGACAATTCTGTGAGTTAATTATTATTTACCTTTTCCTTGCAATATAACCAATGCATTTACTTCTGTGGGTGTTAAGACTGCATTATAGACTCTCACTTCGTCTAAATTGCCGGTAAGGAAACTGGCCCAGGGCTGAGAACCGGTAGCTGATGTTTGGCTGGGAGTGGTTTGAAACTGGACACACCCAAATACAATTTTACCTACGCTTGAAAAATTCAGGTCGCCAGTAAGTCCTGGTGCCTTTCCGGTGTTTGCCAGTGCACCGTTCACATATAAATTATATGTTGCACTCGCTGCATCATAAGAAACCGTGATGTTTACCCATGCATTAAATAAGTTTACAAGATTATCAACACTGTAGGTTCGGTCACCCACCCCATCAAAAGCATGTAAACGAAATTTTCCATTGGTATTACTACTTCCATTCTCAAAGAAAATTTCAAGGTTGCCCCAAAATGCATCGGTTTTTACGAGACTAAAAATCCCTATTATTCCTGTGCTCGGTGGAGGTGTATTTACCCATTCGCTAAGGGTGAAGCTTTTCAAATTACTTATTTCACTGGAAGCATCACTGAGGGCATAGGCATTAAGTGCTCCCTGTATGGCTTTCCCTTTAAATCCATTGACAAAGGTGGTTCCTACTCCGGTTCCAACTGTTTTTGAAACACTGTCAATGTAACTGCCCTCAAAAGCCCAGTAACCCACCAGATTAGCTGACTTAATCTGTTTTACCGAGGAAAACCCGCTGATCGTAAAGGGTGGTGCATAGCTTTTTGGATTAAACTCCTTGTAACACGATGTAAGTATGCATCCGGTAACGAATACAGACAACATCACTTTGAAATATGTATTTTTCATAGGATTATCATTTAAAGTTAATAATCAATATCCGGGGTTTTGTGTCAAAGTTCCAACACTTAATTCGATCTCACCTTGCGGAATAGGCCATACTTCATTTTTATTGGCAGTCCATCCTCTTGCGCCAAACAGGGCTGCGGCCCTTCCCTGGCGGATGACATCGAAATACCTGTCGAATTCCATAGCAAGCTCGACTCTCCGTTCATTCCAGATAGCTGTGCGTAGAGCCGTCTTATCGGTTGTGGTTACTTTGGGTAGAATAGCATTGTTTCCGGCCCGGGCACGCGCCCTAACCAGTTCGAGGGAAGCCAGTGCCGGTGCAGTATTGCCCAGTTCATTATTTGCTTCTGCATTCATAAGTAATACCTCGGCATAGCGGAGTACCCTTACGTTCTGCTGGCATCCTTCATTGTAACCGGTCACATACAGACTGAATGGAACATACGATTTCATATTATACCTTGGGTTTGTAAGGTTAGCCGGTATAACGTCTCCCGAAGGAGTGGTTTTGCCAGTGAAGATAACTGTAGCTGCCAGACGCGGATCGCCGGGCTCAAATGCATCTACAAGGTTCTGGGTGGGGTCATTAAATCCCCATCCTCCACCTACAACACCTTTAACTCCTTGAACCTGTGAATACTGCGATGTCGAAGCATCTGGATTTCCAAGTATTAGGGCGCATTGAATCTCAAAGACCGATTCGCTGCAATTCTCATTGGCAACCCTGAACAGCTGATAGAAATCGGGAAACAGGGAATAACCCAGGGTCATCACCTGGTCTGTATAAGTCTTTACATCAGCCCACTTCGCCTGATACATAGCTACCTTTGCGTGAAGAGCAAGCGCTGCACCTTTTGTAGCACGCCCAATATCTGCCCCAGTGTAAGATTGAGGAAGAACTCCTGCAGCATCAGTCAGGTCCTGTTCAATGGCTTTCCACACTTCAGCTTTTGCAGTCCGTGGGAGATTATATGCCGATGCATTTACCGGTAAACTCAATCGTAAGGGTACATCCCCAAAGGCCCGAACCAGTCGGAAATAGGAATAGGCCCTTACAAATTTTGCTTCTGAAAGGTATCGTGTCTTTAAGTTGGCATCCATGTTTATTGCAGGTATATTTCCGAGCACCTGGTTGCAGAGATTAATATTCTGATACTGTCCATTCCAGAAATCCGAAAGCTGACCTTCCGTTGAGGTAGCTGTAAAATTATTGAAATCATTCATAAAAGAAGCATCGGCTGGAGTACTACCTTTTTCTGCATCATCTGAACCCATGCTTTCAACAGCAATAGGAGCAAAGGCTGTGTTGGGCCAACTTCGAAGATTAGCATAAATTGCATCTACTGCTTTGGTTGCATCGGATTCGGAAACCCAGAATTGTACTGCTTTCTGCTGCCCTTGTGGCGGTACATCAAGGAAGGAGTTGCTACAACCGGTAAAGAATAATATTGATACTATTCCAAGCAACTTAATGTTCAGCAGCTTTTTAATCTGTATTTTCATCGTTTATCAATTTAGATGTTAAAAAGTAACATTTACACCAAAAGTATAAGTTGCATACAATGGATAGACGTTCACGTCAATCCCTGCTTTTGTAGGGCTCCCACCTATTTCAGGACTGAATCCTTTGTAATTGAATAAATTCAGTGCATTCTGGGCATTGGCATAGACTCTCAGTCTGGACAGTTTCATCTTCTCCGATTTGAATTTCGGGAATGTATAACCCAATTGGGCATTCCTGACTCTGAAGTAGCTCCCGTTTTGAACATAGAAGGAGTTTGAACGGTAATTCTGACCACCTCCTATATTTACTGATGGGTAAGTAGTTGAAGTTCCTGCCCCATGCCAGCGTTTATCGTAGAAATCCTGACTGAAGTTTTCTGTTCCGTAACGCAAACCGGGGTTGGCATTATAGATATCAACCCCTGCAACTCCCTGAAAGTCCAGGGTTAAATCGAACGCCCGCCAGGTCCAGACGGTATTAAATCCATAGTTGAATTTAGGGTTTGGATTACCCAGCACCACCCGGTCTTTATCATCAATAACACCGTCTCCGTTTACATCTTTAAATTTAAAGTCTCCCGGAACCGCTGTGGATTGGATAACCTTACCCGAAGCTGATTTATAAGCGCTTATTTCGTCGGCAGTCTGAAATACCCCAATAACCTGTAAACCTACGAACTCCCCTATTGGATCACCCACGACAGTACGCGTATTGAAGTTATTGGACCCTGTTGTACCGACAGCCTGATAAATAGAATTGGCGCCGGTGGATACTTCAAGAACCTTATTCTGATTATAACCCATATTGGCGCTTAACGAATAGGAGAAATCATCATTCACCTTATCCTTCCAATTGATCAGGAATTCAAATCCCTGGTTTTGAAACGTTGCCTGGTTTCCAATTATATTGCCTCCACTGGTTCCCAAAGCGCCTAAAACAGGAATATCGAATATGGCCTTCTCCGTTTTCCTGAGGTAATAATCAAAATCTCCGGTCAGGCGGCTGTCCAGAAATGCGGTTTCCAACCCAATATCGGTACCAACTCCACGTTCCCAGTAGGTGACCGGAGGTACAATAGTCGTGACACTGGCGCCACCTGTTGTCGATCCGTCACCTCCAACATATACATAAGAACTGTTAACCGTTAATATTGAAATGTTTGCAGGAACTGATACGTTTCCGATCTTACCCCAGCTTCCGCGTAATTTCAATACATTGAAGATTTTCTGGTCTTTCATGAACCCTTCCTGGCTGATGACCCATCCTGCTCCAACAGAGGGGAAAACACCCCAACGATTACTGCCTGAAAATTTGGAGGAACCATCACCCCTTAGTGAACCAGTGATAAGATATTTGCCTTTAAAGTTATAATTGATCCTTCCGAAATAAGAAGCAACCGTATTGAGTGAACCATTATCATTAACCAACCTGGTTGCAGGATCTCCCAACGACAGGTAGTAATCACCGGTACTGCCATTTGGTACATTTCTCGAAGTTGCATTAATCCCATAAAATTTATAGGATTGAGCCGATTGTCCGAGAAGTACCTTTAACCCATGATCGCCAAACTGGTTATCGAAAGTAAGTGTGTTCTCCACCAGCCAGTTCCTGGTTTCTCCCCTCGTAAGGCTTAGAACACTGGTTGAGTTTCTTTGTGCCAAAGTAGCGGTGTACTGAGGCAGGTAATTTCTGACTTCATTTTGACCAAAATCAGTACCTGCACTGGTATGGAAAGTGATGTGTTTCCCAAACGTAATATCAGCATAAATATTCCCTGTAAAACGGTAATTCATCGATTTTTGATTGAAGTAATCAAGTGTAACCTGCGGGTTGAAAGCGTTTGAATTACCTACACTGAAATCGTTTGGATCGCCATAGGTACGATCTGCATAATAGACAGGTACGATTGGCGCTGCCGAATAGAGCTGATGGAATAAAGAGCCGTCTATATCCTTTGATTTATTTACCGATCCGGTTAATGAATAGCCCACTTTAAGGAACCGGTATAGTTGCATATCGTTCTGGAAACGTGCCGTATACCGGTCAAAGCTATTCGTCCTTACAATTCCATCCTGTTTAAGGTAACCCAATGATAGGCTATAGGTTGACTTGTCGCTTCCGCCGGTAATAGATAGGCTATGATTGGTCGTAAAGGCATTAGTCAGAATCTGATGATACCAATCGGTAGTTCCATATTTAGCAGGATCGGCATAGGCTGGTGTAGCCTTATTGATTACATCCAGCTCATTAATCATGGTTGCAAACTCCGGACCATTGGCCATCTTAATCTGGTTTGTAACCACCTGATTACCTATATATCCATTATAGGTAATTGTTGGTTCGGTGTTTTTAATCCCTTTTTTGGTGCCGATAAGTACCACTCCGTTTGCGGCTCTGATCCCGTAGATGGATTCGCTTGAAGCATCCTTCAGGATGTTTATCGACTCAATATCATTGGGATTCAGGAAACTGATGTCATCATACCAGACACCATCTACAACATACAAAGGATTGGCATTTCCATAAACGGTGCCCACTCCACGGATTCGTATTTCAGGTGATGCGCCTGGTGCACCTGAATTGGTGATCTGAACCCCGGCAACTTTTCCCTGCAAGGCACTGATCGGATTCACAGAAGATTGCTTGGATATGTCTTCCCCTTTAATCTGAGAAACCGCACCGGTAACCTCCAGCTTTCGTTGTGTTCCGTAACCAACAATAACCACTTCCCCAACTTCGAAACCCTTTTCCTTTAGCTGGACATTGATCGTCGACAGGTTATTGACCGGTACCTCCTGGGTCTGAAATCCAAGAAAACTGAACACCAAAACAGCCTGAGGGCTTGCCGTAATAGAGTATTGACCATCGGTACCGGTAATTGTGCCCATCAAAGTGCCTTTGACCAGAACACTGGCTCCGGGTACCGATTCGTTCTTTGCGTCTACGACCCTTCCTTTTATCGTTTGCACATTCTGTGCATAGAGGATCGATACTGACAAGAGAAGATTGAGAAAAACAACTAGTTTTTTCATAGTCACATTGTTTTTAGTTATCAGTAATATTTATTAATCCTAAATTCTCTTAAAACAAAAGGAAAGACCTATGATCACCAATTCATCACCCTCAAAATTCATTTCACATTTACACCACTATCAATTTCCCCTTTAAGTTAATACATTTATAGCTAAAAAGATATGATCTTTAACATTTATTTATTAAGGCTTAAACGAAATTTACTCAGTGATTGTTCAGTGGAGTATCCTCAAAAGTGAAAAAAACAGTCTTATATGTTTAAAGAACATATTTCTGATATTATATTGTATGACCATAATCCAATATTTTCAAAATCTCATACTAAATTCTCAGGGTATAAAGTCAACCCAAATCTGGCATCTGATGGTTTCAGATTACACAGGTAACTTTCCAAACCCTATAGGATTGAAACGAACCAAATAACTCAGCCCAATCTATACACGTTTCAGTGCATCCAAGTTGCAGTTACCCAAATTGTAATGATTTGTGAATAAGTTATATCAGTGTTTGCAAAATGACACTTTTGTGCTATTGACCCGAAGGTTATTTATGACCTAATTTTGGATGATTCTTATTCACAAAATTTCATGTCCTTCCCATTCTTGAAAAAACCAGGTGGAGACCGACCATCCTAAAAACGGGGCGGAATCGAAAAGCCAAATGAGTAGAGAAATTATCAATTAAAACAATTGACATGAAAAAATTTTCTGCACCTCTTGCCATTATTTTTGTCGTAATGGCCTTATTCAACTCCTGTGACAGGAAAATGGATTCGCAACTGAATTTGAAACAAGATGGCTTAATGGAAGGGAATGACCTAAGTCATGACCTTAGGCTACAAACTAAAATGTACTCCTCGGAAGTAGCTTTTAAATGGATTAACATGCAACTACGTTTAATACGTACTAACCCGACGCCTCTGGGTGGGTTACCACCTCAACGCTATTATGCTTATAGTGCGATTGCTTTGTATGAGTCGGTAGTGCCTGGTATGCCTAAGTACCAGAGCTTATCAGGTCAATTAACCAATATGCCTGCAATGCCAAAAACCCTCCACAAACTTAAGTATTACTGGCCAGCCTGCGGAAATGCTGCTTTGGCAGCCATGACCAGGGATTTTTTCACAAATGCAACTGTCGATAATAAAGCTGCGGTTGATTCATTGGAAAATGCCTTGAACGATGTCTATAAATTACAAACAGATACCGCGGTGATTAACCGGTCGTCAAATTTTGGCAAAGCAGTTGCCCAATTGGTATTTAACTGGTCGACAACCGATGGCGCAGCCCACGCGAATGCACCCTATACACCACCGGTTGGCCTTGGTTTATGGGCGCCAACTCCTCCTGCATTTTTACCAGCTTTCGGACCTTATTGGGGCAACAACCGGCTGATGGTGGCCAGTAGCCTGGATGGTGTTGCGCCAGAAGCTCCACCGGTTTACTCAGAAGATCCATCTTCTGATTTTTATCTGATGGTTAAGGAGGTATATGATGTTTCGCTTGCTCTTACACCGGAGCAAAAAGCCATAGCCCTCTTTTATCGTGATAACCCTGGCTTTGGAGGTGGCCACTATCTTTCCATTTTAAAGCAAGTATTGGTACAGGAAAATCCAAAATTGGATTTTACAGCTTATGCTTTTGCCAAAGTCAGTATTGCCATTGTTGATGCCGGGATTGGTTGTTTTAAGATCAAATACCAATACAACCAACAGCGGCCTATAAAATATATCAGAGAAGTTTTAGGCAATCCACTATGGAGTCCGCTATTTCCCACACCTAACTTTCCCGATTTTCCTTCTGCCCATTCAGTTATTGCAGGGGCTTTCGGTATAGCAATGAGTAGTTTGTTCGGGTCTGATTATAATTTTACCGACCATTCATACGATTATTTAGGTATGACTCCACGATCGTTTACATCCTTTGATGCATTGGTTCAGGAAATTGGCAACTCACGTGTTTATGCCGGAATACACTACCGGATCTCCGTTGAGAGGGGTGCACAAATGGGAAAGGAAATCGCATGGAATATGAATCATACCCTGAAGTTTGTGAAAGAAGATTAAATCCTGAAGGAGGTTGTAGCCCTAATATAGATCACTTTTCAGGAGGAATTCATTAAAGAATCTGTGTTTTTCATTCCATTCTTAGTCAGTATCCCGAAACCGATGGCATTTGGTTTCGGGATACCTCTTTATAAAGCCATTCATTAATTAATTGGACTCCATATCTTGCATCTTTCTGAATACAAGTATAATATAGTTATAAATATTCGCTGAAAATCAGATAAAGATGATTATCTTTAGTAGATATTTAGCTTTCTGACATCCTGGAAAGCCTTTCTTCAACCTTTTAAAAACAACTCCTATGAAAACTAAAATTATATTGGTAGTATTTTTGTTAATCGGGCTTGGCCGAATTTCTTTTGGACAAATAACCGATGCAGAAGCCAGGCTTCGGAATCAAAAAGCCGATACCATTCATGGCTGGAAAAATGGGGGAGTAATTGTATTTAATCTGGCTCAGACCTCCCTGACCAACTGGGCTGCCGGAGGTCAAAATTCATTGGCAGTAAATGGACTATTCAGTGGCTTTGCCAATTACAAAAGAGATCAGTCAACCTGGGACAATTCGCTGGACATCGGATACGGGCTTTTAAAGCAAGGCAGGAAATCAGACTATATGAAAACGGATGATAAGTTTGATTTCCTTTCAAAGTATGGGCAAAAGGCTTACCGAAACTTTTATTATGCGGCTCTTTTTAACTTTAAAACTCAAATGGCAATTGGCAGGGATTATACTAAAGACACCGTTAAAATATCTAATTTCCTTGCCCCTGCTTACATTATTGGTGCATTGGGTATGGATTATAAACCAAATGCTTATTTCAGTGCCTTTGTTGCCCCGTTGACCGGTAAAATCACCCTCGTCAACGATCAGCAGCTGGCTGATGCAGGGGCTTTTGGCGTAAAAGCTGCAACGTATGATCTTTTAGGGAACCGTTTAACGAAAGGTGAGCTGTCGAAAAGCGAATTTGGAGGCTATATCCGAATCATATACTCGAGAAATGATTTCAAATCTGAAGTCCTGAAAGGGGTCTCTTTCACCTCCAAAGTAGATTTGTTCACGAACTATATCCATAATCCCGGAAACATAGTTATTAACTGGGAAAACCTCATTGCATTAAAAGTGAACAAATACATTTCAGTAAATATAAATACAGTCCTGATCTATGACGATAATATTAAAATTGCATTGGATCGCAATCATGATGGCATAGTCGACGGCAAAGGCCCAAGAGTTCAATTTAAAGAGATTCTGGGCGTGGGAATCGCTTATAAGTTTTAGCTGTACCTGAAACCTGGTGAAATCAAAGCAGACGTTCGATTAATCTGGGATGATCGGGTGAAATCGTGAGGGTATATCCGTAACTTCTCCATTTTGAGTCATACGATTCGAAAATCAATGTAAATCCAGATTTAATCTTCCAAAACCTTTCTAATTCCGCAGAACTTAACTTAATCTGTTACCTGCCTTTTAATTTTCTGAAAATATCCGGGTTGTAAAATAAATCCGGGTCTGATATACCTGAACCCTTCATCCCATAATTGTACCATACATCTGTCCTTTTGCCTCGCTTCATTGAAAGGATTACCTTTAACGTTATTCGAAGGTTATTCGAAGGTTATTCGAAGGTTATTCGATGATCATTCAATTCTGTTCGAATAATCATCGAACAGGGTTCGAATAACCAATGAATAAGTTTCCAATAATTTTAAGTCCTGTTCAATGGTCTGTGGATGGGAGAACCAATCAATCCTTTAATCTTGAACAGGCTATGGTTTTTGGAATCAACACAATGGCAGGATGAAATCCTGATCTCTAAATTTCGGAGAAAAAAAAATAAGAAGCGGTTCTCAAAGTCAAAAGAACAATTTAAAAGTCAAAAGGACGGGAAACAAATTCAACCATTCACCTGATTATCCTTGCTGCCTTCAGGTTTGAATTTTACTATTGGACAGCTCTTTAGTTTCACCCGTTTTATTGGTTCACACAGCCTTTCAGCAGACCTTCCTTAAATTATAGTTACTGAAAGCAGAACAAGCATAATTGGATACGCTTGAACATTTAAATAACATGCCAGCTCTTCGTACTATGGTGTGGTACAGGAAACTTTGGCATTTATGCTTTTTGGATTCGATTGAATCGCTGAAATCACTTTCAGGAGTTGTTCGCCTATGCCGATTTTGTATCCCGATGAAAACAGGTAAATGTTACCGGCCGGGTCGCAAAGGAGTACGAGTGGAAGTTTGTCGCGGAGTCCGTTCCCGTAAAGGATTGAAAGGGAGTTGAGAATAGTGTTGTTTGAATCGATGCCGGTTACAGTTTTTGAAGGAAGCGGATAGTTTTTCAGTACTTCGGCCTGGGATACCTTATCGGCATTCATCACAAATACAAACTGACCGCCCCAGCGGTTAAACTGATCGACATACGGACCCAGATCGTTTAAGATATGTTTCGAAGGTTCCTGGCTAGGATCGATAAGCAGCAGCACGGAATAATTTCCTGCAATCAGCGACGAAAGGCTCATAGATTTACCCTCCTTCTCCAGATTAACCTGATCCAGTTTCAATTTCCCGGAGGATTTCAGTTCGCCCGACTGCCTGCGCAGTTCAACATGAACCGTGGTTAGTTTTCCTTTTTCAATGGTAAAGAAGGTTCTTTTGCTCAGCACAGAACCATCCCCAAGGCGATTGCCGGTAACCAGAGCGTATTGACCTACCTCCAGTTCAATGGGTTTTTCGGAATTGGTAAGCTTTTCGCCTTCAGGAAATTCCAGGGTGTGGTAAAATCCATCGCGTAATATGCCGATGGTATAGTGCAGGGCATACTGTGGAACCACCGGGTTATTTTGATCGGTCAGTTTTAGCAATCCCTTGTCAGGCTGGGTGATAACGTTTGTTTCAAACCCGGCCCGTTGCCATTCCCCGTTTTTAAAGTACTCGGGAATTTGTGTCTCAGGATTGAGCCTTGCCGGAATGCCAAAGGTACGGCAGGCTGCCACAAAGAATATGTTACGCGATTCGGGGTCGGCCACCCGCAGATTATAAACTCCAATTGGCGTAAGCGGGGCCCGTGAATGCAGGTTGGCTTTGGTATTGATGCGGATGTTGTCGCGTATCCAGTTGGTCAGCGCCGAAATGTCGTTTCGGGAAGCCTGTGCCATTTCAGTCCCTAAGACTTTGGTCAGGAAACTTCTCCACGGACTAAGGTTTTCGAGGGCGATGCGTGGGGATAAAACATATCGGGTAAATACTTCTTTTGAAGGTGCTAATTTCTGTAATCCTGATTGTGCAGATTGTTCCAGGTGATCGGTCAGGATGGGTTCGGAAACATCGCTCAGATCCTTGTCTGCAAGCTGAAGGGCTAACCAGAGAACTGTTGAACGGTATTTCTGTGCATTCTTTTCAAGGTATGCGGTTATCTGTTCCCAGTTTCCATAGCTTAATTTGATCAGACGGGCAACGGTATCGGCCGGAAGCTTTGTCTTTTCTGCAAATCCGGCAATCCATACCGAGTCTTTAAAGGTTTTCATCGTCCCATTACGGATGGAATCTTCTTTTGCCAACCGAAGATTGTTGGCCCTCCTTGCCTCTTCGGTCACAGTTACCAGACTCTTGACGGCATGAGGGGGAACCAGATCAAACAGTTCACTCTTCTTTTCAGATAGAGTTTGGTTTAGTACCAGTACGAGGGTATCTTTTTCAGGAACAGAGAATTTTTGGTAAGCGAATTTCCCGTCTTTGGCTGCCTGGATAACCAGGTCGCCCATACCTGTATTCAGGCTGGTGAACCCTTGCGGATTGGTATATCCCGATGCAATAGGGTAGTATTCTGCATAGTTGTAGAGTTGGTATTCCACTTTGGCGCTATCGACCGGTGTGCCGTCGCTATTCTTTACGGCGATGGTTATTCTCTTTACCGTTGCATAGTTCGAAGTCAGGTTCAGTTCCGAAAAGCGGTCGGTGGAAAGCACCACATCTTCGTTGCCCATATACCGTCCATAAGCGCGGGTATGAACCAGCATAGTGCGATGGGAAGGTTCGCTGAACCAGCCTATGTTCAGATCCACATCGGGCTCGCAGGCGCCCAGGTAGTGCCATTTGCCATCGATCCACACTTCCACCCAGGCATGATTATCGTCGGTATGGGCCCAACGCGGGGTATATACCTGGCGTGCAGGGATTCCGGCAGTTCGCATGGCAGTGACGGTGAATGTTGATTCCTCGCCGCAACGACCAAAAGTCTTTTTAATGGTGCTCAGCGGGGCACTTGTGCGGGAATCCGTGCCCCGGTAGGTCACTTTTTCGTGGCACCAATGGTTTATTTCCAGTGCGGCTTGCTTCATGTCCATTCCCTTGATTCGGGCGGCTATTTCGGGATATATTACTTCGCGGAAATTATCCAGATTCTCGTTATTTACCCTCAGGGGCAAGACAAAATGCAGGAATTCTTCCTCGGGAACAGTTTTTCCCCAGGGCATTTCCTGACGGGCTTTCAGGCTGAACTGTATATTCTTCAGGAAGAAATCCGAAGGATAATCAGCCAGATCGCTCAGGGGCATATAGGCGTAAATAAATTCAAGGGCTTGTTTTTCGTCAGGCGAAAGCGGCCGATTAAATATTTCCCAGGTGTGGAGAAGGCTTTTCGAGGTCAGTTCTTTCTGAACTGAGAGCATCCGCTGAATATCGGAAAGCCGGTTGGGATTCCGGATTAGCACCTGTTTTTTTGAGCAAGAAAAAGCCAGAACAGCTACCAGAATGAGGGTAATAAATTTGTTCGCCATAAAAAGCACCTGTTTGTTATAGCCCCGGACGCATATTCTAAAGGGCTTAACAAATTAAGTAAATTTCATGAAATAAACAGTTTGATTAAATGCAGTGTTTCATACTAAGTAAAAAGAACAATTTAATGTCATATTTTTAAAACTACTCACCCCCTCGTCCGCAAGCGGACATCCCCCTCTCTTCTACAAGAGAGGGGAAAGCATCGAAGATGCGAGGGGGTGAGTTAAAATAAAGGACAAACTTAAATATGACATTATTCCATTCCAATTACTTATTTATACTACAGACTTCGACAACTGATTTTTATATAGTTTGTCTTTTTTAATACTGTCAAACTATTTATAGAAAATGGATTCCGAAATTACGATTCTGGAAGGAGTTGTGATTAATATTGTGTTATTCCTACTTTTAGGAAGTTGCCTTATAGTCTGCCTTAACAATCTCGGCTATTCCATCAAGGTAAGGCAATGGGGTAAAATCGAAGCGCTGTTCAAATTTGCTACTGTTAAATACATAGTCGCGGTCGTACTGATACAACATTTCGACCATTTCTTTCATGATCGGGATAAACAGGCCCATTATCTTAACCAGAAATTTAGGCACAGTTCTGAATTTTGGCTCAACATTGAGCTCAAGGGCAATGTGTTCAATCCATTCTTTCATCGTAAATGGATTTTCGGCTGTAGGTAAGTGCCAGACCTGGTTGAAGGCATCGTCGGTGTTACCTAAAATGGCAGTTGCCCAGGCGGCATCAGGTGTAAAGGTATACGAATGTTTGCAATCGGGAGACCCCATCAGGTTAGCCGCTTTACCTGAACTCAAAGGTTTGAATACCGTCTCGTTAAGCATGCTGGTATTTTTGATTCCCGGGCCATAAAAATCAGCCGAACGGGCAATAAGGGCAGTTAATTTGCCGGATTTCACTTCATCGAGTATCATTTGAGCAATTTCAGCCCTTATCCTGCCTTTCTTGCTGGAGGGATTAACGGGTGTTTCCTCTGTCATCCCGTTCAGGTAAGCTGGATCGTACATATAGATGTTGTCGAAAAACACCAGTCTGGAGTTATATTCTTTGCAGGCGGCAATCACATCGGTAATAAATTTGGGCCAGCATTTCTTCCAAACCTTTGCGCTGTAAGGAAACCCGACTGTGACATAAACAACTGACGAGCCCTTAACTGCTTTACGGACGTCTTCCGTATTTAGAAGATCTGCCTGCATTAACTCATCGGTTGCATTCACCTTTACAGGGTTTCGGCTCACCAGCCTGATCTCGTGGGTAAATTCTTTAAGTGCCTTTGCCAGTTCGGTGCCGATAGCACCACCTGAGCCAAGAATTGTTTGCATAATTAGAGATAAAGGTGAACTTGCTTCCGCAAGTTACTGTTGTTTCTGTTGTTTCTGTCGTTTGAAGGGTTTCTAAATGTTGATGGGTTTCTATGGTTGTGAACGTTGTAATTGTTGTGATTGTTGTAATTGTTTGTGTGCATTGTAATCCTTTCAACCCTTTCAACTCTTACAACCCTTTCAACAACAGAAACACAAAACACATAACCAATATGAATCCTGATTTGTTTAACTTACTATCCAATAATACAGGTCAACTGTTTTTTAACACAGGTAAACTTCAGGATAATAAATCGTATCTCTTAAGGAAATAATCTCTATCTTGCTATCCCCTTTAATTAAATGAATTCGCAATGAAACAAACATTTACAGGAATCCTGGCAGTAATCAGCTGTATTCTGATCTGGAGTTGCCAGCCGAAGAGGACCTTTACCGAAAGTGAACTTGCGTTGATTCCATTGCCTCAGAAAATGATTTTGGGAAGTTCCTCCTTTCAGTTTAAGAGCAGTACACGTTTTGTTGTCGATAATGTTGATCAGAAAGTTATTGCTTCCTGTTTTACTGCCTTGCTGGAGAAGGTAGCGGGCTGGAAATCACAGATAATAATCGGCGGGGACGAAGGAACCAACCAGGTTTATTTTCAGACCGAACAGACTATGGGGCCAGAAGCCTATTCGCTTGAAATACAGAAAAACAGAATTGTCATTAAAGCATCGATGCCGGCTGGATTCTTTTATGCAACACAAACGATACGGCAATTGCTTCCCCCCGAAATAGAAGGCACCCAAAAACTGGAAAAGAAAGAGTGGCTGGTTCCTGTAATCAGCATTACGGACAGCCCGGCCTTTAAATGGCGTGGTTTCATGCTCGATGTCTGTCGCCATTTTTTCCCAAAGGAAGATGTTTTACGTATGATTGACAACCTGGCTCTCCATAAAATCAACACGCTTCATTTGCATCTGGCGGATGACCAGGGATGGAGAATACAGATCAAAAAATATCCGAAGCTTACCGATGTGGGCGCCTGGAGGGTAAACCGGGAAGACAAACCCTGGAACTCTCGTCCAAAACAGGAAGCCGGAGAAAAGGCCTCCTATGGAGGGTTTTATACACAGGAAGACATCAGGGAAATGGTTGCCTATGCGCAGAGTCGCTTCATCACTATTGTTCCTGAAATTGAAATGCCTGCTCATTGTATAGCAGCGCTGTCGGCCTATCCGCAGTTATCATGCACCGGTGGTCCGTTTACGGTTCCCTCCGGAGGAGTATGGCCCAATACTGATATCTTCTGTGCAGGGAATGATTCAACTTTTCTCTTTTTAGAAGACGTTTTAAGTGAAGTGATCGACTTGTTTCCTTCCAAATATATCCATATTGGAGGAGATGAAGCCACAAAAACGGAATGGGCAAAATGCCCGAAATGTAAATTGAGGATAAAAACCGAAGGATTGAAAGATGTAGGTGAACTGCAAAGCTATTTTATTAAGCGGATAGAGAAATTTATAAACTCGAAGAACAGGGTTCTGCTGGGGTGGGATGAAATACTCGAAGGCGGACTGCCTCCAAAAGCCACAGTGATGAGCTGGCGCGGAATACAAGGGGGTATTGATGCTGCCAATCAGGGACACGATGTGGTGATGACACCTGAATCTCCTTGTTATTTCGATCATTACCAGGGACCGGCCGATCAGGAACCCCTGGGTTTTGGCGGCTATAACCCCCTGACCAAGGTGTATGCGTTTAATCCGGTACCGGAAATCTTGAATGCAGAAGCGGCCAGGCATATTTTAGGCGGCCAGGCTAATCTTTGGGCCGAATTTGTTCCGAACATCAAACACGCCGAGTACATGACCTTCCCTCGTATTGCAGCACTTTCTGAGGCCTTGTGGAGTCCGAAGGACGTAAGGAAATGGGATGATTTCTCGCGACGGATTCAACTGTTTATGAAGCGATACGATAAGCTGGGTATTAATTACTCCAGGAGTGCCTACAACGTTTCAGCGAAGACCGTATTCGATCCTGCAAAAAAACAACTGGCGGTGAGTCTTGGTTGCGAACTTACAGGGATTGATATTCATTATACTTCCGATGGGAGTGAGCCAACTAATTTATCGACACTCTATTCGGGACCTGTCTTACTTGATAAATCAGCTACCTTGAAAGCAATAACTTTTGCAGGCGGAATTCCAGTCGGAAAGCCAATGAGCCGATCGTTTAATTTCAATAAGGCTACAGGCAAACCGGTAAAGTACATCGTTCCTTATAGCAGCCTTTATAAAGGCTCCGGCGAGTACACGCTCGTTAACGGACTAAGGGGAAGTACTAATGGTTCAGACGGTCAATGGCAGGGATGGATTGGAACCGTCATGGAAATTGACATAGATCTTCAGCAAGCGGTTGAAATACATCAGATTTCAGTAGGGTCATTGCAAAATGCAGGATCGTGGATCTTTTTCCCGAAGAGAATTGAATTCTATGTTTCAGAGGATGGAATA
>Ga0302293_10000646_pt1 | contig 18188 bp, 10 predicted proteins | sample III_Fen_N2_2_FD_198758 | JGI IMG/M metagenome (GOLD analysis project Ga0302293, IMG submission 198758) | Peat permafrost microbial communities from Stordalen Mire near Abisko, Sweden - III_Fen_N2_2 | ecosystem: Environmental > Terrestrial > Soil > Wetlands > Permafrost | place: Sweden: Abisko...
GTTATCGGAGATATAAGAATCCCAAACATTACCATCTGTAATTGGCCAATCGTTTGGATACCCGACATTTTTCAAATAATCAGCCACCTTTGCTTCACCGTTTTTTCGGATCAGCAAGCGAAATTGGTGAAATGGCCCGGATGCATTTTCTTTGATTCCGGCAAAGCCTGAATAGTAAATCCCATCGTCACGGACATTGATCGAGCGGATGTCTTCGACGGGAATTTCCAGCTTCATATCCTTGCCTGCGGTATCCATACTGTAGATGCCTTGTGTACCCAGCTCGGACGAAAGATAGTAGATACGTCCGTCGTAGCTAGCCGCCTTTTTTCCGATAGGCGAATTTGCATCCGCTTTCAGATTCGCATAAAACCCGGTATTATCAAAGTTGTTGATATCGGATTTTGGGATGGTGCAGCCGGTAAGGCAAACGACTATAAAAGTTGTGCAAAGCAGAATGCAAAGTAATCGAGAGAAATTGGTGTTCGGTTTCCGTTTTTGTTCATTTCCCATATTGCTATTCCTTTGCACTTCTCATTTTCTATTATGTATGCGTGGTGATGATTAAAACTGGGAGATCATTGATAGTATTATACCGAACAAACGTTCCGACTTCACGTGACAATATTGTAAAGAAAACGGAGCGGCGAGGCTCCGTTTCGCCAAGGACTGCTTTTTTTCGTAAAATCTATCGCCTCGTTATTTTTAGGCTTTGCGCTTTCTCGCCATCGCAATCACTACGATAGAAACCACGACTGCTGCGATCGCAGAAAGAAGTAGAATCTCCACCGTGGACGAAGTTGCTTTTGTCGGTTCGTTCATATTTTGTGTGGTTGCTGTTGCTTCCGGCGTTGTTGTGGCGGCTATTGTCGCCGCGGGGGTTCGAGTGGGCGCAGTCGTTGCCTGACCTCTCGCCTCTGCAAGGATCGCGTCCAGCTCCTCCTGCGATATCTGCTGAATCGTGTAGCCGTTCCATTCCGTCTCGCCGTTTGGCGCCCATTCGTTGGCATATGCGGCGGTGTAATAGAGGGTTGGGTAGGGGATGGTTTTATCGCTCTCCTCATAATAATGCACGATAAAACCCTTCCCGTCTGACGTTCTCTCTGTTTCGCCAAACAGCGCATTGCCAATGGAAGTCGGCTTACCTTTTGTGAAAATCAGCTTCCTCACATTCTCGCAATTTGCGAATGCGCCGTCTTCAATGGTTAGCTGATCTGAGTTGAATATCAACACACTAAGAGTCTTGCATTGGCCGAATGCTTGATCTTCAACTATATTTAGAGACGAAGGAACCTCCACCGTTTGAAATTGAATACAACCTAAGAAGCTGTTGCTTTGCACAACCTCGATAGTTGTGTTATATATAGACGGCGTTTCAAGATTAACACATGCATGAAAGGCTGCAATTCCGATACTATTTATTGCAGCTTCTAATTTGATTTGAGACAGTTTTGTACAATCATCAAATGCACCAACTCCGATTGAGGCTAATCCGCTTGGCAAGGTGATGTTTTCCAGAGTATTGCATTCTTTAAAAGCAGAATCCCCGATGCTTACGACGCCTTCCGGAATCGTAATCCGCCTTAAATCTCTACATTCACTAAAAGCATACATGCCAATATGCTCGATGTAGGTTGGAAGATCATCGATTATTGCCCGAGTTTTGTTCTCTTTCACATTCGCCGCGCCAAACAGCGTTTTTGTTTGCTGATTGATCACCCACCCATTATCAATGATGAATGTATCATTTCCCTCTTCAACCGAAGTGATGGAAGGATTATAATCACCGATAAAATAGTCGATTATGATATCGGTTACGTCTTTGCCGATGATCACGCGATCCACATCGGCAGCGGTATGTTTATGCTGCGGATCTCCTATCATGTCAAACTCATGATAGAGAAAGTTGATGAGCCCATTGTTGGTTACAATCTTCAGCTCGCCATCCTGATAAATCCACCCATCGCCTGCCTCGTAGTCGCTTTCGGCAAGGGCAAAAGTAGGCACGGAGAGAATTAGCAGCAAGAGCAGGACAAACAATGTTTTTTGAAGTTGCTTCACATGATTCCTCACGATCCATCGAATTATTAGGGCTCTACCTCTTGGTTGGTTTCTTTTTCAGCTGAATTGTCACAACCACCACACCCGCAGACACCATAACTGCAAACGCGATTGCTGCGATCATCCACGCGTCGTTTGTTTTGTTGGTCACTTGTGTGGTATCCGCCTGAAGGGTGCTTGTCGGCAGCGGGGCAGCGGTTGGCGGGGGTGTGGCAGAAACCACTTGCGGCTCTTCTCCCCTCGCCTCGGCAAGGATCGCGTCCAGCTCCTCCTGCGATATCTGCTGAATCTGGTAGCCGTTCCATTCCGTCTCGCCGTTTGGCGCCCATTCGTTGGCGTATGCGGCGGTGTAGTAGAGGGTTGGGTAAGGGATGGCTTCGCCGCGTCGTTCCGATGAATCGGATATGTAGCTCTTTCCGTCAGGAGTTTTGCCTGTCTCGCCGAACAGTGTATCACCAAAGGATTTCGGGGTACCCTTTGTGAAAACAATGTTTCGTAACTGATCACAATAGCCAAACGCGGAGCTTTCAATCACGATATCATCTGATGAAATTACCAAAGTTTCCAGCTGATTGCATCCGTTAAGCGCTTGAAATTCGATCTTTGTAACGGTTGCAGGTAATCGCAATAATTTGAGCATATCACATCCGGCAAAGGAAATATTTTGCAAAATCTCTAATTTGGTATCACCCAGATCGATATCTTTTAAACTGGCACATCCGCAGAATGCACTATACCCAATTTGTTCAATGTTTGAACCAAGCTTTACACTTGATAACTGGTCACAATCATCAAATGCAATATCAGCGATGGATATTAGGCTCTCGGGTAATTCGATCGAGACTAAGCTATCACAGTTTTCGAATGCTCGCTCACCGATGCTGACAACTCCTTGTGGCAATTGAATCTGTTGTAACTCTTGATAATAGCTAAATGCTCTTGCGCCGATATGCGCGATATCACTCGGAATATGATCAATCGATTTCAGTGTTTTCATCAACACCATGTTGGAAGCCCCAAACAGAGTATTTGTTTTCGTGTTTACAACCCAACCGTTATTGATCTCGAAATAAGGATTTCCTGGTTCAATTGTAATGTTGGAAGGAGTCAATCTATTCCAATCATACATCTCGATCGATAATTCTGTTACGTTCTTGCCGATGACGAGAGTATCGACATCACTGACTGTATGGTCGCGAGTCCATTTGCCAGTTTGAGAATCTTGCTCATAGATTTCGAAATCTTTCAGCCCATTGTTTTCCGTAATGGTCAAAGTGCCATCCTGATATACCCACCCGTCGCCTGTTTCGTAGTCGCTTTCGGCAAGAGCAAAAGCAGGCGTGGAGAGAATTAGCAGCAAGAGCAGGACAAACAATGTTTTTTGAAGTTGCTTCACGATGATTCCTCACGATCCATCGAATTATTAGGATTCTACCTCTTGGTTGGTTTCTTTTTCAGCTGAATTGTCACAACCACCACACCCGCAGACACCATAACTGCAAACGCGATCACTGCGATCATCCACGCGTCGTTTGTTTTGTTGGTCACTTGTGCGGTATCCGCCTGAAGGGTGCTTGTCGGCAGCGGGGCAGCGGTTGGCGGGGGTGTGGCAGAAACCACTTGCGGTTCTTCTCCTCTCGCTTCCGCAAGGATCGCGTCCAGCTCCTCCTGCGATATCTGTTGAATCGGGTAGCCGTTCCATTCGGTTTCGCCGTTTGGCGCCCATTCGTTGGCATATGCGGCGGTGTAGTAGAGGGTTGGGTAAGGGATGGCTTCGCCACGTCTGTCTGATGAGTCTGAGATATAGCTTTTTCCGTCGGGTGTTCTGCCTTTTTCGCCAAACAGTGTATCCCCAAAGGATTTCGGGGTACCCTTTGTGAAAACGATTCGGTTTAATTTGTCACAGCTACTGAATGCTTTCTCCTTGATCATCAAATCACTTGAATTTATGATCAGTGAATGCAACGCATAGCAAATCCGGAAAGCAAGTTCTTCAATTTTGAATATACTTTCCGGCAATTCCATTGTTTGAAGTTTGTAGCACGCACCAAACATATCCGAGCGGATGGCAGTCAGTTTCGTGTTTCTTATGTCTACTGTTTCTATGCCAGTACAGGTCGAAAACGCCCCTAGATCAATGTAGCTCACATTATCTCCGAGAGATAAACGATCAAGCTGATCACAACCGTCAAAGGCTTGAAATCCGACGGTCTGTAATTTCGCGGGGAATTCAAACGAGGACAATTTCTGACACCACATGAAAGACTGATTACCAATCGAAGTCACATTTGGGGGAATGGTTATAGATGTTGTTTCTCGATAGTTAAACAATGCTCCATTACCTATATGTTCGACTTGGTTTGGGATATCATCAATTTGAGAACGCGATTGCATCGAAACAACATCTGCTGCTCCATACAAAGTTTTTGTATTCGTATTTACGACCCAACCGTCCAAAATGATAAAACTTGAATTTCCCGATTCTATGGTGGTTTTCGCTGGCGTTATTTGTCCCCACTCGTAAATTTCATTCGTCAAGTCAGTCACGTTTTTCCCAATCACAAGGTAATCTACATCTAGAATTGAATGTTGATACTTCCATTTACCTGTTTCAGCATTCTTGTTATTGGAAATATAGTCTTTCAAACCACGATTTTCCGTGACTGTCAGTGTCCCGTCCTGAAAAATCCACCCATCGCCTGCTTCGTAGTCGCTTTCGGCGAGGGCAAAAGTAGGCACGGAGAGAATTAGCAGCAAGAGCAGGACAAACAATGTTTTTTGAAGTTGCTTCACGATGATTCCTCGCGATCCATCGAATTATTAGGGCTCTACCTCTTGGTTGGTTTCTTTTTCAGCTGAATTGTCACAACCACCACACCCGCAGACACCATAGCTGCAAACGCGATTGCTACGATCATCCACGCGTCGTTTGTTTTGTTGGTCACTTGTGCGGTATCCGCCTGAAGGGTGCTTGTCGGCAGCGGGACAGCGGTTGGCGGGGGTGTGGCAGAAACCACTTGCGGCTCTTCTCCCCTCGCCTCGGCAAGGATCGCGTCCAGCTCCTCCTGCGATATCTGCTGAATCGTGTAGCCGTTCCATTCCGTCTCGCCGTTTGGCGCCCATTCGTCGGCGTAGGCGGCGGTGTAATAGAGGGTTGGGTAGGGGATGACATCGCCGCGCCTTTTTGTGAAGTGGGATAAGTAGCTTTTTCCGTCGGGGGTCTTTTCCGTTTCATCAAACAATGTATCTGCAAAAGACTTTGGAGTGCCTTTGGTAAAGACGATTCGATTCAGATGATCGCAGCCTAAAAATGCTTTCTCCTCGATCACCAAATCACTTGAATTTATGATTAGTGTATTCAACTCGTAGCAGATCCGAAAAGCAAGCGTTTCAATTCGTTGCGTCGATTCCGGCAGTTCAAGCACTAAAATACTGTAACAGGCGCCGAAACAATCCTGACTGATTCGAGGAATCAATGTGTCGCTGATGTTCAGGCTGTTTAGCTTCACACAACCGCTGAATACTCCGTTGCCGATATTGCTCAGTTTAGTCGGCAACTCGATTGTCGTTAATGAATCGCAACTATCGAAAGCATAATTTCCAAGTGTATGTAGTTCATCCGGCAGTTCTACTGTTTTTAAACTCTGGCATAGCCAAAATGCCGATTCCTGAATCTCCTTTACGCTGGAAGGGATATTGATTCGAGTTAAATCTCTGCGTTCTGAGATTGCATGCGGACCGATGACCTCAATGTATGATGGAAGGTTATCAATGGCGGTTGCTTTTATTGACTCTTTTATGTTGGCTGCACCAAACAACGTATTCGTCTTCTTGTTTACAATCCACCCGTTATCTTCAATAAAGCATTCATTACCTTCTTCAATCATCATTTCTGAAGGTTCAAAGGGGCCTACCATGCTGTCGATCGCGAGATCGGTAACATTCCTTCCAATGACAACTCTGGTCACATCATAAACCGTATGCTCATATTTCGGTAACTGCGTGATCGGATCTTCGTTATTAATAAAATCGCCAAGTCCATTGTTTTCCGTAATGGTCAGCGTTCCATCCTGATAAATCCACCCGTCGCCTGTTTCGTAGTCGCTTTCGGCAAGGGCAAAGGTAGGCGTGGAAAACATGAGGAGCGCTAATACGGTTAGGATCGTTCTTCTTACTAGCTTCACGATTTATCCTCGCTTCACGATGTTGGGATGGGTCAGATTGGCATTGGAGAAAGTATATGTTTCTCTCATTATACCGAACAAACGTTTCAACCACACGTGACAATATTGTAAAGAAAACGGAGCCGGGTGGCTCCGTTTTGGTTGATCGTCTACGACCCGATATACACTTTCTCGATCAGCTCGTCCCGCTGCGTCTTTTCGTTGAAGCGGTAGAGAAACAGCCAGCCACCCGCGGTGTCGGTCTTGTTCGCGTAGTCTACGATGTTATGCTCTATCTCAATCGTGCGTCGCAGCACTGCCTTGTCGCCGGCGATGTCGTAGATGGAGATCACGTTATTCGAGGCAGTTGCGACAATTGCATCATCGATATACAGGAATGCATCTCCCTGATCCAACTCTAGCATTGTCGTACTTTTCCCAGTTGATGGGTTTACACGATATAGGTTTTCACCTTTCTGATCAGGGATTTGGAAAAGCTCTCTGAACTTATTCCTGATCCAGCCTTCCCTTCGGAAAGTTTTCGTCAACAAGAAGATATCAGAGCCATTATCATATGTGGCATATATGCTCTCTGTTTTTGGGAAAGCGCAGACTTCTTTGCCCATACCGAGGTCCTTGGAATATTCATATACCCCTGCTTCATAAGCTAGTAAAACCTTTCTATCCGAAGAACGCAGGAGCCAGCGATTGGAGTATGGGCCACTATACCGTTCGGTACTGCTCAGGAAAAGCGCATCTATAGGCAAAATTGTTCTTTGTTTTGTTTTATCAAACACGGAAACGCTTTGATCATCGTAGATGATTGCCCAGTCAGCATCCGTGGGATTATAGGTCGAAACGGGGAATAATTGATCTTCTTGCCGATAAATCACGAGTCCTTGCTGTAGAAGTCGGTTGTCAAATGCCGATAAGTTATCAAGTAAAACAGAGTAATCGGGCATCGTGAGAATTACTCCATTGCGTAAAGTTGACAGAGAAAGATTGATATTACCCAGATAAAAATCCATTCGCGCGATTCGAAAATACAAGGTTCCATTTTCTTTCAAGTAAAAATCCCAAACGTTGTCGTCCTCAAGCAATTCTGCGTTTTTTGCCCGGCTCAACAGTTCTATCGGCTTGCTTTGCGCATTCGAGCGCAGATAGAGATGAAAGCAGCGATAATCTCCGTTATCATTTGTGCCGATATGCGAATAGCCAGAGTAATAAAATCCACCCGTTGTTACAGTCAATGAACGAATATCTGTTGCTTCAAACTCCCATTGCACATCCGTGCCATCAAAAAGCATACTATATACGCCCTGTGTGCCATTTTCGGCGGATAAGAAATAGATGCGGTTCTCATATACCGATGCTTTCTTGCCATAATTCGCAAAAGTGGGTTTCATGTTTGCGTAAAACGACTGTGTGTCGAAATTATTATATAGAGGGGAACGTGCAACACAGCCCGTACATAAAAACAATAGCGCGATCATGATTAGAAGGATCGGTTTTCTTGTTTTTGTCATATAATTCCTCGCAAAAATAGTATTATCAATTGTTTAGCCAATCAATACTTATCATTTCTTCCGCTAGGGTCGGGATCGGTGTCTAGTGGTTGATCCGGATTATTAATTCCCCAAACAAAGTATCCACGTTGATCCGGAGGGAGAAACTGAGAAAAACCGTCCTTTTGTTCAATCTGCCCATAATTATTATTGTTATATGCAGTAAATTTATCTGTACTCGGGTTATAACTAACAGCAATATAGTGAGCACCTAAGGTAACATTCCCGTTTTTGTCTTTACTTTTATAAAAGTATAACATGATGTATGCATCATATGTTTTGGGTATAACGTTTATATTTGAGAAACATTTAACCTGGCATCCCAAAGATCGGTAATATGCGCCTACAACTAGCGGATTCATGCCAAGCTGTCCATCAGCTAGAGTTGTAAACTCGCTGTGATTATTCAGATGATGGCTAGTATCGCTATAATCTGTGTGGTATCCGAGAAATTGATTCGCGCTGTTGATTGCCATGTATCCACAGGCATTGTCTTTCATATTGCCTTTTGAACCGAAAGAACCGGGGACACTCGAGTAATCTTTTTGATTATTAATCAATTCACTTCCCCATGTCGCGGTTTTTCCACTTTCTGATTTTCTGTCATCCACCCATTCTAGTTCCACTGCTCTTGCACGAATAGAAAGAAGGTCAGCATAAAACCGCCCAAGTTGGGCAGGAGTCGTTACTCCACGCTGAATTTGGCGCTCTATGAACTCAACTTCTTTTCTGTCGCTCACAGATAGTAAACTTCTATCCATATTGAGCATACTCGATAATATTTGTTTGTCTCGAGTTGAAAAATCTATAGGGGCTGATTTTCCAACCGGATTAGAATCGTTGCCAACACTAGGTGTTGCAATTGGCGTTGGTCCCGGCTGCGGTAATGGAGTAGGAGTCGGGCTAGGCGATGGTGTTAACTTTGGTGTTTTGGTTGGTGGAACGGTATCAAGAGTAATCTTCAGGGGGGTGCTTGCAGGTTCGGAACCAGACTTATGTCCTTCAGGGCTAATTAACCCTGAACCAACCGTCGCTGTCACTTTTCCTGTAGCGTTTGGAGCAACTGCAGCACCAGTACTTCCAGACGCTTTCCCAAGAAGCTTTGTCTTATCCCCCTCAATCCACTTGTCTAATTGTTGTCGCAATCCGTTATTTTGTAAAGAGGTAGAATTTGTGGGTTTACTGGTGGTTGCCTGCGTTGGCATAACAGCGGCCTTACTGGTTGTATTCACCAAATTCGCGGCTGCTCTCGCGACGTATGCAGTGCTCTCGCTCTGATTCTGCGCTTGATTGTGTTCATTCAGAACGGTGAGAGGTACATTCGTGTTGAGCAAAGACCATTGTTCTTGATCGTTCAGCCCGCTGTATTTCATTGTCTGAAGTTGTTGTTTCGTGTTCATGCTTTCCCAGTTCGCGAAGGGAAAATTGCCCGGGAGCTTGTTGACGAGATTCGCTTGTGCAATTTGTTCTTTGTTGAGGGTCGGAATCTCACCCGGTCTGTAGAGTACGCCGCCTTTGGAAATACTATTGGTTTGGTTAGTGTTTAATAGTTTATTACGCATGTTTTTATCCTCCTGCGTATTTTTCTTGAGGATACAACATGATTGCCATAGAAAATTATAAGAATTCGCTTGGAACGAAATTATAATAACGTACAAGACATATTATACCGAACAAACGTTTCAACCACACGTGACAATATTGTAAAGAAAACGGAGCTGGTTAGCTCCGTCAGACAGTGTTTTGATTGTCGTTTTATTTCCCGATTGCCTGTTTTAGCGCCTCCACGCGATCCAGCCGCTCCCACGGCAGGTCGAGATCGAGCCTACCGAAATGGCCGTATGCCGCCGTCTGGCGATAGATCGGCTTTCGTAAGCCTAGCGTCGCGATGATCGCCGCCGGGCGAAAATCGAACACCTGCTTGACCGCGCGCTCGATGATTGCATCTTCCACCACGCCTGTGCCGAAGGTATCCACGCGCACGGAAACGGGTTTTGCCACGCCGATGGCGTATGCCAGCTGAATTTCGCACTGCTTGGCGAGGCCTGCCGCGACGACATTCTTTGCCGCATACCGCGCAATATATGCGCCGCTGCGATCCACCTTCGTCGGGTCCTTTCCGCTGAACGCGCCGCCGCCATGCCGCGCATAACCGCCGTACGTATCCACGATGATCTTCCGCCCCGTGAGCCCCGAATCCCCGGTCGGCCCGCCGATGACGAAGCGCCCCGTGGGGTTAACGAGGATGCGCGTGTTCTCGTCTACCAAGTTTGCGGGCAGAACCGGGCGGATCACGCGCTCGGTGATCTCCTGCCGGAGCTGCACCATATCCACCTCGTCATGCTGCGCGCTGACGACCACGGTGTCGATGTGTACGGGCGTGTAGCCGTCGTACTCCACCGTCACCTGACTCTTGCCATCCGGGCGGAGATACGCGATTTCGCCGCTCTTTCGCACTTCGGTTAGCCTGCGCGTGAGCGCGTGCGCCAGCGAAATGGGAAGCGGCATCAGCTCCGGAGTTTCGTCGCAAGCGTAGCCAAACATCATTCCTTGATCGCCCGCGCCGGTGGAAAAGAGCGCTTCCTGCTCGCCGCCCTTTTGCTCTAGAGCGTGGTCGACCCCAAGCGCAATATCGGGGGATTGTTTGTTTAATGCGGTGATCACGGAGAGCGAATTCGCGTCGAATCCATATTCTGGTTTGTTGTAGCCGATTTCGTTCACCACGGAGCGCACAATCTGCGTTACATCCACATGTGCGGTGGTCGTCACCTCGCCCATGACGAGCACGAGGTTGGTGCTTGCCGCGCACTCGCAAGCCACGCGTGCGCTGGCGTCCTGGGCAAAGATTGCGTCGAGCACCGCGTCCGAGATGCAGTCGCAAACCTTGTCCGGGTGTCCTTCTGTCACAGATTCGGAAGTAAAAAGTCTGGTTGCCATGTTTCGGGTTCCTCCAAGTATTCAGGTACAAAAAAACCTCATCCGCGGATGAGGTTTCACAAAGTCGATGGTGCAACTCTCATCTTTCAGCTTTCGCTGCCGGAATTGGCACCTTATTTGCTCTTCACAAACAGGTTGCCGGGCTTCATAGGGCCGGTCCCTCTGCCACTCTTGATAAGGCGGTATTCAGTTTTTTGTTCGGGCTTATTTTAGCACGAGTTTTCTGCCGCGTCAACCGTTAAAAAACAACGGTATTGACTGCTGCCTGCGCTATTCTAATTCTTGTTGCCATTGTTTCCGTTGTTGTTGACGGGATCGTCCACTGACGGCACCTGCTGGCTATAACCAAACATCAGGCCATCCGGCACCGCGCGCTGATACGAAATATCCTCGCTGCTGCCGGTACGGTTGCCGGAGTGCGTGTTCAGCTGCTCGCCCATAAAGATCATCGCCGCAGAAAGTCCACCGTCTAAATTATACGCCGTGGTGCAGCCGTAGGTCGCAAAGAGATCCGCAAAGTCCCAAACGGGCATGCCCACGCTGTAGTTCTTCTGCCGTCCGTCGACGACGATTGCGATATAGTGCCCCGGCGAAAGGTAGCCGATGCCCGCGCGCGGATTTGCGCGGTGCACGCGATGATACTTTGCCTGATCGTTGATGATCCCGTTGTCGATGAGCGTCGGCCCGAAGGAATACGCATTTTCCACGCCGTCTTCCAGCAAAGCTCCGGGGCTCATCGCGTTCTTTTTGATGATGCGCATGGACATATCGGGATAGAGCGCAAGGGTGTCCTCTTTTTCGGCCGACCAGAACAGCCGCCCGTCACGAATCAGGATGCCCTTTTCTTCGCGCTCGTCGTTAATCAGGTTATCGCCCGTGATCCAGAGTACGGCTTTTTCGCGCCGCGCAATGATCCAGGGATAGATGGCTCCCCTGCCCGTATGCCCTTCCGCGCCAAAACCGGGGCGGAACTGGCTGATATCGCGCATGTGGATATCCGCAACGAAATAGGTCAGCGGTTTACCGTCGCTATTCGTTGTGCTCACGCGGTCAATGGAGATGCCAATATCGTCCGCACGGTATTCCCAATGACCGTTTGTCACGTCGGTCACGATCACCTCGGCGGGATCGCTTGCCGCGCGGTAATACTGCGCGTCTTCCGAAGCGGCAATCGCTGCCGTCGGTTCCGGCGTCAGCGTTGGCGCTACAGTTGCCTCCGGCGACTCGCTCTGCTTAGGCGTTTCGCTCGGCGCGGCGGTAACAACCGCTGTCTGCTGCGCGGTGGATGCTGCCTGTGTTTTTGCGCCTGCTAGAACAGCGCCCGCGGCAAGACCGAGCGCAAACGGGATCAGGCAGAAGCAGACCGCGTCACCCTTCCCCCGCTTTGTCGATATTTTTTTGAACGCAAAGACGAAGAGCAGCGCGCTGAGCATGAATCCTGTTCCGATGCACAGCAGGGCTGGCATGGTGAAGAGTACGCTTGCGCTGCTTGTTTCTTGCTGTTGTTGTGGTTGCTGCGCCGGTTCTTGTGTTGCCTGTGCTTCCGGCGCGGGCGATTGCGTCTCCGTCGCCTCCGGAATCGGGGATGGGCTCGCCGTCGCGACCGCGTAGGTGATCAGCGAAGATGTGTCGATGTGCTCAAAGAGATCGTTTTTCTCTTCATCTTCGCCGACGGTGGTGTAAGCAAGCGTATAAGCACTGCTCGAATCGATCGTATGCCCGAAGATGCGCCGCGCGGCATGCAATTCATACGCACTCTGCGCAACTTGCGCCGCGGTCTTGCCCGCGTAGGCGTTGAGCGGCGTGTTCATGTCCAACACGGTTGCGTTCGTTCCATCCGTCGTGCCAAAACAGTAAAGCTTCTCGACACCCGGACACTCTTTTACCGCTTGTTGTACACACTCTGCAACGAGGCTGTGCGCACCGGATGTGTCCGCCGTTGAGTGGGTGACGATCACTTTCGGGTTGAGCGAATTGATCTGCGTCTTGAGGTATTCCGTCAATGCGCGTTCGTCAAACTGCGATTGCGTGATTTGATAGGAATCATAGTTGTCGCTTTGGAACCCGCCAAAGATGGGATATTCGGTATATCCGGCGTCCGACAACCCCGACAACGCTTCGTAAGCACGGGCTCGCTTTCCATAGTCGGAAACATACAGCACGGCGGTCGTAATGCCTTTTTCCTGTGTTTCCGTTGGCAGCACCGCGCCAAACTGATAAAACTCCATGCCCGGTTCGGCGGAGATGATCAAAAGATCGCATTGCGCGGGCGCGGGCTGAATTGCCTTTACACTCTCCGGCAACGCAGCATCCGCAGGGTAAGCGACAACGCCGCCCAGCGAACCGTTTTCGTTCAACAGAACTTCTATCTTTACGCAGGAAGCGTCAAGCGAAATCTGCCGCCCAAGTTGCTGATCCGTAATCGTTTCTTCTGAAATTTTATTGCCTGTTGCATCAAGCTGAGAAACCGTATAAGAAGCTGGCGCGTCGTACCAGTTGAGTACGAGCAGTTGCGCGCTCTTTTCTGGCTCGATGGTTACGGTATCCTTTGCGCGCAGTGAAGTGCGAGAAATCACGTATTCGTCCGTCAATCGGTAGGCGTAATCCGCGATATAATCCGGCAAAGTAATCGTTACCCCGAGCGGTTCGCCCGGCGTTTCTGTTTGATCGGTTGTTTCCGCAAGCGCGGCGGCGGGCAGTAGCAGCGCCAGTGCGCACACGAAGATGGCTAAGGCTTTTTTCATGCAGTCACAAACTCCAAAGGTAGTTTCTAAGTTCATATGACACGGGTTAAAATTTGTTTTGCTTTTTCTCTCTTTGCTTTCGTATCACGATGAGCGCCGCGGCAGAAAGGAAAAGTAGGGAGATGCTGCAGATTCCGAGCAAATTCATCTTCTGCTTTTCATTCAGCGTCGGCCCGTGTTTCTCCGTTGCTGGATTTGCTGCAGGAGTCGCTGTTGGCGAAACCGTCAACGTCGGCGTTGGTGTATTCGTTGGCTCCGGCGTCGGCGCAACGTAGTTGCTCAGCCGCGCGGGGTCGATGTGCTCAAAAAAATCGTTCTTGGCTTCATCCAACCCAACGGCGGTAAACGCAAGGCCATATTCCAGCGAGCTATAATCGCCCGCACCGTTTACGTTGCTGTGAAATTCCAGCTGGGAAACGTGCATATGGTATGCTTCGTTTGCCACCTCAAGAGCCGTCTTTCCGCCAAATGCCGCAAGCGGCAGGTTCCAATCCATGGTGATCTTGTTTTCTGAGTAAAGGTGCAGATAGAGTTTTTGCGTTTGCCAGACGCCGTATTGTTGCAGCGAATCGGAAAACGCGGATTTGTCCGCCGCCAGCGGTACGGCTTTCATCATGCAATACGCGGTTGCCATATGCGCGCCATGACCGTATTCGCCATTGAGATCGTGGGTGACGATCACTTCCGGCTGAAACCTGCGAATCACGTCGACAAGCGTCCGCGTCGTTTCCTCCTCGCCCCAGTTCAACAGGGCAAGCCGGAGCGTCTCGGTATACACGTCCTTGAGCGGCAGAAACACGGGAGAATTCCGCACGCCCGTGTGCCAGAGTCCGTTGAGCGCCTCATCCACGCGTGCGCGGTCGCCGTTTGCCATATAGACCACTTGTACCGCAAGCCCGCGCTCGCCAGCGTAATACGGAATCGTTCCGCCGAAGTAGATCAGCTCGTCGTCACAATGCGCGGAGACGACCATCAGATCCGCTTTTGTCAGTGGCGGTTGCCAGTCATAAACCCCTTCCGGCAGCGTTCCCTCGGAATAGAGCGTCACTTCGGCAATCTGCATGCCGCTTTCGCACGAAAGGGAGAGCGTGCGTGCGTCCGGCAAGATCGCATAACAGTCGTTATAGTTCGGCTGATCGATTGTCTCGCGGGATAGCTCCGCGCCGTTTTCATCCGATTGCACCAGTATAGCACAATCCGGTAATGCGTACCACTTGACGTATGCCGTACTCACCCCTGCCTCCGCCGACCAGACGAGGGAAAACGATTCGTCCGCCGCATATTCCGCGTAGGTTTCAAGCTTTCCGTCCCGCGTGCGGCGCACGGCTCTGCCGTCTTCTTTACTGGCGGACGTCGACTGCGCGGTGACATCCTGCGCCAAGCCGGAATTTTCCGCATGCGAAATCGCCGGCGCGGTCAGCAAAAGCGTGACCACGCCGACGAACAGAATCGCCCGAACGTTTTTCATCATTGCGTTCAAATAGTAGACATTCCTCCGCGGATTATTCTTGCGCTGCCATGCGTGCGTTTGCCTCGCGCATTTCGATCTCGGTCTTGGCAAGTTCCTTTCTGCCAAAGATCAGCAACAAGCCGCCACTGGCAAAGAGGATAATCAAACTCAGGATACCGATCGACGCGCGGTCGGTGAGGAAATAGAACATGGCGTAGAGCAAGGGGCCGATGACGGTTGCAAACTTGCCGAACACATCGTAGAAGCCGAAGTATTCCGCGCTTCTGGTCTGCGGCACGAGTTTGCCGAAATAGGAGCGGGAAAGCGCCTGAATGCCGCCCTGCACGGTGCCGACGAGTACCGCAAGCACCCAGAAGAGCGTGGTTGCAGTCGTCTTTGCGCTGTTATAGTCCACCTGCTTTTGGGTGTCCTTCGCGTAAACGTCCAACTCCGTGCCGACAGCCGCGATAGCGGTTGCAGCCGTTGTGCGCGCCGCGTCATTCGTAAACGCGTAGCTCACGCCCGCGGGATCGGAAGCTTTTCGGACGTAATCTGCCGTGACCTCGTCAAACGCAGCGGTTCTGTCCGCCGAGGAGAGCGCGGAGCGGGTGTCTTCCACATAGTCTTTCGAGAGCGATTCCCAGGCTTTCTGGTCTACCTTATTCTCGAATGCAACGCCCTGTGCGGCGATCGTGGTGCGTGTGGTGGCGACAAGATCCAACTGATACGGTTCGACAAGCCGCCCCATAAAGAAGCCAACGCCGCAGATGACGAAATACATTGCGATGGCCACGATGATCATTCTGATCGCGCCAAATTTGCCGCTTAGTTTACTAAAGAGAATCGCGCAAGGAGCGGCGACAAGCTGGGTGACCAGGAGCGCGAAGATCATGCCCGTTGTACCCAATCCAAGCGTCGCGCCATAGTTGGTAGCGAGCGAAATGACCGCGCCAACGCCGTCGATATAAAGGAAATACGCAATCAGGTAAATGAAAAGTCCCTTATTGCTCAAGCAACGCTTCATGGTTTCCACAAGGTTGCGGAACGCATGCTTGGCGAGTTCGCTCTGCGGGGTCTCGACATAGTGCACTTGTTTGACGTTTTTGAGAATCGGGATGGAGAAGATCAGCCACCAAACGGTGACGATGAGGATGGCGAATTTCATAGAAAGCGCGTCGTAATTTCTCAGCAGCATGACGGCGATGGAGATCACAAACGGAATCGTACTGCCGCCGATATAGCCCATTGCGTAGCCCCAACTGGAGACGCGATCCATGCGATCCTCCGTGGTGACATCCGTCAGGAACGAATCGTAAAACACGCAGGAGCCGCTAAAGCCGATGTGCGAAATCACGTAACCGATGAGCATCCACTTCCAGTCGCCCACAAACGCGAGCACGGCTGTGGCGAGCGCGCCGATGAGGATGAATGCAAAGAGCAGCTTTTTCTTGTTGCCCTTAAAGTCAGCCAGTGCGCCCAGCGTCGGCGAGATGATGGCGCCGATCAGCGAAGCAATCGAAACGCCGATGCCCCACCATTTGTTGCCGAGGTCTCCGGCAACGCTGGCATAATAGATCGGGAATATGACCGCCATAATATTGGTGGCGTAGACGGAGTTTGCCCAGTCGTAGAAGATCCAGCTCTTCTCCACTTTGGTGAAGCGCTGACTTAGATCGCGCTGACGCATGAAATCACTCACCCTTTCCCATGTTAAATTGATTGCAAATAACGGTAGAACAAGAACTGATTGCAGTATAGCATTCTTGGATGTACGGAACAAGGATGTTTACGCGTTGACTACCTGTCGGGTTGGTTTTATAAGAAGTTTTACAGAAATCGTACTTGCGCTTAACGCGGATTTCATCCACAGGCGTTTAGCCGTCAATTACACTCGATCAATTGTCTGAAAAGGAGCCATGCCCGGATACTATCGTTTTACATCAAAGACAACGAACGCGTCGGTTTGATAAACGATCTCACCTAAGTACGAAAAGTGTTGTTTGCCATAGGTCGCGTATTCGTCCGCTGTCCAGACCACGAATGTTTTGCCCGTCGGCCGCTTCGTGTCGTGTGCCCTGACCTGAAGCCATTGATAAACGTCGGGATTTTGCGCTGTGTCTTTGTCAAACGCATCGACACACCAAACGTCGATCTCACCATCCGACAGCTCTGTCAAAACGTTCGCACACCAGAATGAGGCATATCCGTTTCGGTACCCCTGCTCCTCCAGCGTCTCTGCAATCTGCTGGAAGGCTACATTTGTGCGCGTACCTGCTCTTCTGTTCCAGTTCTCAAACTGAGAGTAACCCTGCACACCCGCAAACAGAAGGCACACGAGCAAACCAATGCAGAGAACCCGTCGTAGAACAGACGCCATCCGCAGTTCGCTGAAAACAACCGCAACACCGGGGATAAACAGAACCACAACCGGCACCATATGCCACGCAACCTGGCCGAAGTTGAACAGGCAGCAGAATGCCGTGTAGCACGCCCAGGCGATGACGTTCAGCCAAACGAACCGTAGCTTGGGCAGGGATTTTTCGCCTTTGCGCAACAGATACCAGGCATACAGGAGGCCAACTGCGATCCAGATCACCGCAGAGCATGCATAGCTCAGCGTATTGTATCCGATCAGATGCAGTTGGCTAAACAACGTGCTTTTGATGCTGCCGAGCGACAGCATGATTGACATCTGTTCTGTTTGTTCAAATGAATAAGTGTGCAATAAGACCTTTTGATTGATGAAGAAACCTGCTACGGCAAGCGCGCAGGCAAAAAACGAGAGCCAGAGGTACGTTGAAAAGCCTGATTGCCGAAGATGCAGACTCCGTTCGGACCATGTTCGATGATCGCGTGAGAAGACCCGTCCAAACAGTTCTGCGCCTACCAAAATGGATAACGGCACAAACAGGACGAGGAGCATCCGCGCTCCTTCCAACCCCAGCGCAAGAGAGAGCAGGCACGCAACCAACGCGAGCGCGATCGAGCCTGCGCTGCGGCGATTTTCACCCGACAGCGGCAGGAGGATACCGAGGATGACAAACAGTATGCTCACGCGCGGAATATAGAACGCACCGTACAGCAGAATATAGAAATAGGGCGCACTCAGCGGCAACAGGAGAATGGATGCAGAAAGCGGAAAATACCGCGCGATCTTGAGCCGTTTACAGAAGAAAAAGTAACTCGCCAGCAGAATGAAGTAGAGCGTGACGTTGCCGAGGATGCGCACTGTTTGCCAATCGTCAACCAAGTGAAAGAGCACGCTGTA
>Ga0302293_10000648_pt1 | contig 18154 bp, 16 predicted proteins | sample III_Fen_N2_2_FD_198758 | JGI IMG/M metagenome (GOLD analysis project Ga0302293, IMG submission 198758) | Peat permafrost microbial communities from Stordalen Mire near Abisko, Sweden - III_Fen_N2_2 | ecosystem: Environmental > Terrestrial > Soil > Wetlands > Permafrost | place: Sweden: Abisko...
GTTGCCGGATTTTCGATTACTACCTTGGCATTGTTATCAATAACAACAAACGCGTTGTCATTAATTATTAATCTTCCTTGAGCAAATAAAGTGCATGATGATAATACCAAAGAAATTGAGAGTAGTTTTTTGTAGCACATATGTATATTGTAGTAATTAGAGCGAATTTAGTGAAAAATTTAGTTCAAAATTGTTATAGCCTCATTATTAGGTAAATAAAAAACTGCCTAAATGAATATAAATCGATTTAGTAATACGATTTCAAGTCGTTTGAATGAATAATTATCTTATTAAACTTTTAGTGACACCTTAGTTTTAAGTCACAGTTAAATTGGACTCTCATTAATATTTATGGGTATTCAAACACGATAAAGTCGCTATTTTGTGCGTCTTTGATCGTTTACCTCGAATTATCCGTTAATTTTGCAACATAGTTAATTTACATGGAAACAGTTTTAAGCCGACGTGCTATTGAATTCAATCGTGAAGGATTTGAAGATCAAGAGCTTATAGATATTTACAAGGCAATCATGAAGCCTCGATTGATTGAGGAAAAAATGCTCATCCTCTTACGACAAGGTAAAATCACCAAGTGGTTTTCAGGTTGGGGACAAGAAGGAATATCGGTTGGAGCAACGTTAGCCATGAAGCAAGAAGAATTTATCTTGCCAATGCACCGAAATTTGGGGGTATTTACAACTCGTGGTATTCCATTGAGTCGACTTTTCGCCCAGTTTCAAGGAAAGATGTCAGGTTTTACGAAAGGTCGCGATCGTTCATTTCACTTTGGAGCAAAGGACTACAATATTGTTGGAATGATTTCTCATCTAGGTCCTCAATTGGGAATTGCAGATGGTATTGCTTTGGCTAATAAACTAAAGCAAAACGAGCAAGCTACCATTGTGTTTACCGGTGATGGTGGCGCAAGTGAAGGTGATTTTCACGAATCACTCAATGTGGCTGCTGTGTGGGATTTACCTGTGATTTTTGCAGTTGAAAATAACTGTTGGGGACTTTCCACTCCAAGTAATGAACAATTCCGTTGCAAACAATTCATTGATAAAGGAATCGGTTACGGAATGGATGCTTTTCAGGTTGATGGAAACAATATTCTGGAAGTTATTCGCACGATTCGAAAAATTGCCGACTCTATTCGCCAAAAACCACGTCCGTTTTTGTTGGAATGTATGACGTTCCGCATGCGTGGTCACGAAGAAGCTTCCGGTACTAAATATTATCCTGAAGGATTACAGGATGAGTGGACGAAAAAAGATCCTGTTGCCAATTACGAGCTTTTCTTGCATGAAATTGAACTTCTAACTCCTGAACTTAAGGCAAGTATTCAAGAGTCAATTAAAAAGGAAATCCAAGACGGATTAGAGGTTGCTTTTGCCGAAGCTCCGATTACAGCAGATTTGCAACGTGAATTAGATGATGTGTATGCACCTCACAAACAAACCGTTATTACCCCTGCAACTTCTGCTACTTCAGAGAAACGATTGATTGATGCTATTTCTGACGGCTTACGTCAGTCAATGGAACGCTATCCGGAATTGGTCATTATGGGTCAAGATGTTGCCGAATACGGAGGCGTATTTAAGGTGACTGAAGGATTCATTGAACAATTCGGTAAAGATCGTGTACGTAACACCCCATTGTGTGAGTCCGCTATTGTAGGAACTGGTTTGGGACTTTCAATCAGTGGCATGAAAGCGATGGTTGAAATGCAGTTTGCCGATTTCGTTACTTGTGGATTTAATCAAATCATCAATAACCTTGCGAAAATTCACTGGCGCTGGGGACAAAATGCGGATGTAGTAGTGCGTATGCCTACAGGAGCGAACACTGCTGCGGGACCGTTTCACAGTCAAAGTAACGAGGCTTGGTTTTTCCATACTCCAGGATTGAAGGTGGTTTATCCGGCATTTCCGGGTGACGCGAAAGGTTTGTTAAGTGCTGCTATTGAGGACCCGAATCCGGTATTGTTTTTTGAGCATAAATTCTTGTACAGAAGTATTCGTGAAGATATTCCGGATGATTATTATACAACTGAAATCGGTAAGGCCGGTTATGTGAGACGTGGTGAAGACGTTACAATCATTACTTACGGTTTAGGCGTTCATTGGGCAATGGAAGTTTTAGATGAGCATCCTGAAATCAGTGCTGATTTGATCGATTTGAAAACCTTACTTCCGTTGGATACCGAAACACTTTATGAATCGGTTCGCAATACAGGAAAAGTTATCGTTTTACATGAAGATTGTTTGACTGGTGGTATAGGCGGTGAAATTGTATCGTTGATCAATGAGAACTGCTTTAATCAATTGGATGCACCGGTAAAACGTATCGCTTCGATTGACACTCCTGTGCCGTTTGCCGTTTCGTTGGAAAAACAATTCCTTCCGTTGGATCGTTTTAAAACAGCTTTATTGGAATTGCATGCCTTTTAAAGGAAACTAAAATTTATACTAGAAAAACGCGGTCTTTGGGTCGCGTTTTTTGTTTCTGATTTATCCGTTTCTAACCGTTAGAAACACTTATGAGCCCATGAATACAGGGATTCAAGAAATTGAGTTTTTATTCCAATGATTGGAATAACGATTTTCAACAACCTTCGTTTCGGCGATTTAATATCAACTATAAAACGACTCAAATTTACCTCCAAAACTTAACCGTTTCTAACCGCGTGACTGCCTCAGGCATGTTTAGAAACACTTATGAGCCCATGAATACAGGGATTCAAGAAATTGAGTTTTTATTCCAATGATAGGAATAACGATTTTCAACAACCTTCGTTTCGGCGATTTAATATCAATTGAAAAACGACTCAAATTTACCACCAAAACTTAACCATTTCTATCCGCGTGACTGCCTCAGGCATGTTTAGAAACACTTATCCTCCCATGAATAAAGGGATTCATCTAAAACCTTCCAAAAGAAAAAACCGTCTCCACCTATCAGCAGAAACGGTTTACTAACAATAATTTCAAATTTTAATCTCTCACCACTTCTACTCCATACTTCTTGCTGTCGAAGGTAAATTTCGAATCTTCAACGGTTGGATTGGAAGTAAATTTCGTAATCGAAATAGTCTTCTTGGTACCGTCATTCGATTTCATAATGGTTTTTTTCAACTCATTATCGTCTTTACCGATGTACAAAATGATGGTATTGTAATCTGCTTTTGCAGATTTTTTAGGATACAAATAAATTACATGGACCATTTCATCGCCGAGTTTTTCTTCTTTCTCGTACTTGTTGGTGAATCCTTTCTCCCAAACGGTCATCAGTTTTTTCGGATTCATAGACTCGCTATCATCATCATCAACAGAAGTTTCATAAGCGGTTGCTTCTTCTTTTACAATGTTCCATGTTTTGGTTCCATTGGAAATAATAGTGTTCTCACCATAGTTGGCAAAAAATTTCTCGCCTTTCACCCACCCTTTTCCGGTAAATGATTCATTTTTTCCGCTAGTGGAATTGGAAATGGTAGCTTTAAATTCGATGTAAAACGATTTCTGATTTTTGATCTTGGACGATAATTTATCCAAAATCCCCTGTGCTTTGGCATCTTGCGCGTACATTCCGGTTACAGACGCTACAAAGGCTAGTAAAAGTATTAAACGATTCATACGGTTTGTTTTCCTAAGTCATTACAGAAACTATGCCACGGATCATTTAGCCCACAGATTTATCACGGCATCCGCAGTCACGGCTGGCTTTGTTTCCCAAGGCTGATGCATTCGTAGGCAACCTTTTTACACCTCTTATTCGTGGGGAATTTCGTAGCACAAAAAAAACCGTTATCCACCTGAGGCGGATAACGGTTTCGATAAATTGAGTTGGGGTATTTTAATCTTTTACTACTTCGTAGCCAGGATATTTCTTGATATCAAAAGTGAATTTTGAATCTTCAATAGTTGGATTGGATGTGAATTTCGTCATCGAATAAGTCATTCTTGTTCCGTCATTCGATTTCATAATGGCTTTCTTCAATTCATTATCATCTTTTCCGATGTACAAAATGATTGTGTGATAATCAGCCGTTTTTTGATTTTTCGGGTGAAGGTAAATGACGTGTACCATTTCATCACCTAACTTTTCTTCTTTCTCGTATTTGTTTTTGAATCCTGACTCCCAAATGGTCAACAATTTTTTCGGGTTCATTGATTCACTGTCATCAGCACTAGCAGATGTTTCGTAAACGGTTTTTTCTTCCTTTACAACATTCCACGTTTTTACGCCGTTTGAAATAATGGTGTTCTCACCGTAAGAAGCATAAAATTTATCTCCTTTTACCCATCCTTTTCCGGTAAACGTTTCGTTTTTACCACTGGAAGTGTTGGATATGTTTGCGCTAAATTCTACGTAAAACGATTTCTGACTTTTTATCTTAGCGGATAATTTATCCAGAATTCCTTGCGCCTTTGCATCTTGTGCATACATCACTGATGAAGTTAGAACAAAGCCGAGGAGGACCATTAAATATTTCATACTGTCTTTTAATTTCTGTGCAAATATCAGAAATTGTGCCAAACATACAGCAGTCTCTATTTAATTTTATGAACTGTTGGCTATTAACGGATGCCTTTTGAACTCAGGAATTCTTCCAAACTCGTTTCATCCGAGAACAATACTTCACGCGCTTTACTTCCTTGAAACGGTCCGATAATACCGTAACCTTCCAATTGGTCAACGATTCTTCCTGCACGATTGTAGCCTAATTTCAGCTTACGTTGCAGCAATGAAGCCGAACCTTGCTGGTGAAGCACTACAATTCTGGCCGCATCGGCAAACATGGAGTCAATGTCTTCCAAATCAACATCGTTGTCATTGTTTCCTTCTGCGCCAACATATTCAGGTAGAATCAACGCCTCAGGGTAAGCACGTTGTTCACCGATGAATTTACAAATATCTTCCACCTCGGGCGTATCAGCAAAACCACACTGAACCCGCACAATATCGGAACCAGTAGCAATAAGCATATCTCCCCTACCGATGAGCTGATCGGCGCCGGACGCATCTAAAATGGTACGTGAATCGATCTTAGACAATACACGGAACGCAATACGCGCAGGGAAATTGGCTTTGATCATACCGGTAATCACGTTTACCGAAGGTCGTTGCGTGGCTACAATAAGGTGAATTCCGATAGCTCGGGCTAATTGTGCCAAACGGGCAATCGGGTGCTCTACTTCTTTACCGGCCGTCATAATCAAATCGGCGAACTCATCAATCAATACCACGATGTATGGCAAGTAGTGGTGACCTTTTTCCGGATTTAAACGACGAGCAATGAATTTGGCATTGTATTCCTTGATGGTACGCACTTGGGCTTCTTTGAGCAATTCATAGCGTGCATCCATTTCGATACACAAGGAATTGAGCGTATTCACCACTTTAGACGTATCAGTAATGATCGCGTCTTCTTCGCCCGGTAGTTTGGCTAGGAAGTGACGTTCGATGCGGTTGTAAAGCGTTAACTCCACTTTCTTAGGATCCACCAACACAAATTTCACTTGCGCAGGGTGCTTTTTGTAGAGCATCGACACCAAAATAGCGTTCAAACCAACCGATTTACCTTGTCCGGTAGAACCTGCCACCAATAAGTGCGGCATTTTCGTGAGGTCGAAGGTGAACGTTTCATTGGTAATGGTTTTTCCGATCACAATTGGTAATTCGAAATCGGAATTCTGGAATTTCTCCGAAGCAATCAATGAACGCATGGAAACCATATCAGGCTTGCTGTTCGGTACTTCGATACCGATGGTTCCTTTCCCCGGAATAGGTGCGATGATACGAATCCCGAGGGCAGAAAGACTCAAGGCGATATCGTCTTCGAGGTTCTTGATTTTGGAAATACGTACTCCCGGAGCGGGAACAATTTCGTAAAGTGTTACCGTTGGACCAACCGTTGCTTTGATTTTCGCGATGTCGATCTTGTAATGCGAAAGCGTTTCTACAATTTTGTTTTTGTTGTCTTCGAGCTCTTGTTTGTTGATGGAAACCTGACCGCTTCCGTATTCTTTCAATAATTCGATAGGAGGCAATACATAACCGGCCAAGTCGAGTTTCGGATCGTAATCTCCGTATTCTTTCTGAAGGGAATTCAGTTGATCGTCGCTCAGTTCGGCATCCGTTTTGGCAATCGCCACATCAAAATTGTCATTTGCAGCTACTACCGGAATAACTTCTTCAACCGGAACAGAGATCTCAAAATCATCATCGGCATCTACTACATGCTTCGGTTCTACGCCTTTTTGAATGACAATAAAACTATCCACATCTTCTTCGTCTTCTTCGTCTTCTTCCTCTTCAAATGAAAACTCTTTCGGATCTTCTTCCTGCACAATCTGATTTTCCTTGATGGTATTGACTACGTGAATATCCGTCATGGCATTTCCTGCAGGAACAACCTCATCCTCTTCGAGCATATCCTGACTACGTGCTTTGAATTTGTCCATCCAAGCGCGGATATCGGCATTGAAGAGAATGACCAGCACGATGTACAACAACGCAAGTACCACAATAAACGACCCGAAACTTCCGATAGAAAGTGTGAGCCATTGATTGACGGTATAACCGAACGTTCCACCCAAGTAATCGATTTGCTGAACGAAATAACCGAAGAAAATAGACGACCAAATCATGAGCAAGGAAGCAACGGCAAATGAACGTTTCAACGGAAACAACCGAATGTTGAGCATCCATTTGAATCCGACCAAAAAGATCATGAAGGAAATGGCAAAAGACGAAATCCCGAACCAACGGTACATAAAGAGATTCGACATCCAAGCCCCGAATTTCCCGAGCCAGTTGGCCACAGGTTCCGGATTGTCTTCCATTAAAAATTCGAATAATCCTTTATCGAGTATACGATCTTGATCTGCTGTCCAGGTAAAGAAAAACGAAAAACAGGAAAGAACGGTAAAAAAAGAGAATAGCGTCAACACCACACCAACGATGGTTTTGGTACGCTTTTTATCCAAACGCTGCCCTAAATTTTTCAAGGAAGTTTTAGGTGCTGGCTCTTTGGGCTCAACCACCTTTTTCTTCGCTTGCTTTTCAGCAGGTTTTTCCTCGTTTTTTTCTCGAAATTCGTTTTGTACAGCCATAGTTACAACTATCCTACGAAATTAGGAAGGAAGTGATGAATTCTCGCGTCCAACATCAGGAAGTATGCACAATCGAATGTTAGTTAATGTTGAGATTGATTTTTAATAGATTATGAGCTTAAAACGATTCAACAGTAGCGTGTGACTAATACACTTTTTAGCCACGAATAAACGAATACCAAACTGAGTGTAATGAATTACGAATAACCGCCTAAGCGATTTCACTAATCCGGAATTTGAAGTGTAAAATACGATACAAGACTCCATTTAAATTGCACGAAGTACTTCATTCGTAAACAAGTTAGCCTAATGATGTAATCATCGAATCAGATTACTGTGAAACCATATTCACAAACTCCTCAAAGCTAACGCGCTTGTAATCAGAAGGAACACCAAATAGATTTCGATCTACAGGCGTTAGGTTTAATTGCGTTAGTTCATAATGAATCAATCCGTCTGGAGAAGGCAGAAAATAATCGACTGCTAAACCAGCTATTTCGGGGTAAACTTCTAAGTATTTGTGGTCGATTTTCTTCGCGAAATAACTCTCGTAGCCTTCCGGTTGATTTTTATCGCGAATGATGTATTTACGACATTTGATGCCGGCGATTGTCTTCTTTTTCGATGTACGCTTCACGGTATACTCCGGAGCCATGGTGTCGCGTTTGTGTGATTCTTCCAAATCGGTTTGAATGGCATATTTATTTCCGTCGTAATCCAACAACAAATACGCTTTTTTCAATTCCATGTGACGGATATAGACCTGTATTCCGAGTTGCGTTTCGGTTTCAACCCGCACAATGGTGTCATTGGTGTAAACGCGTACATTCCAGCTTTTCAGCACCACGTTGGTATCCGGAAGCGAAATACTTGCTTTGTATTCAAAAATGCCGTTGATAGCCTGCTGTGCCTGACTTTGAAAAGCCAACACCACTATTCCGATAACGAAGACCAGTTGTTTCATATTATTCAAACGATTGGAATAAACCATCCAGTTTTTTGTTGTAATCACCATACGGAATGGAAACACCGTCTTTTCGCGGAGCAAGTTGTTCATCGGTAATTTCAACTTCTTCGTAACCTTTGGCTTTAAACTCCATGCGAATACCGTAGCGATCGATGGAATAAGCCAATAAAAATCCGTCGATTTCTTTGAACGGGTTGTACCAATTGGAATTTTTCACTTGAATTTCATCCGTATACCACAAATCGATTTTATCTGACGGATCGCTCACCGAAGTCGCAATTGCTTTCTTGACGTTGAATCCGGCCATGGTATCTTTGATGTTGGTCATTTTTATGGTGTATTTCTGTTGGTCACCAAGCATGTCTTTTACATCTATTTCCGTAAGCGTAACATTACATGCTTCATCGCCATACTTGAAATAAGCCGCAAAACTTTTATCGTTACAATCTACCAGCAATTCGTTGATTAAGTTGGCTTTCTTGATCACGCTTTGCATTTTTCCACCTTTAAAGTTCACTTCCATTTCTTTCGGAAGAATGCTGTAGAGGAAAAAATTGTCTTTACAATCGGGGTAATCAATCGCGTAAATGATTTTACCTTCTGTTACTACCCGGGGCTCGTTGGAGCATCCGAATGTGACCAAAAGAAGAAGGAGCGTAACCGCAAATAGGTATTTCATTGCTTTCGTGTTCTTTAACAAGTGTGTGCATACGCATTCCGAACTGAAAAGTTACTAATTCGAAAACCTGCACCATATTGCCCTCAAATCTAGTTAAAGATTCGCAAACGAAGGATTAACATTCATCCGAATCATTATAGCCATCAAGTTCCTGTTGTTAAGGCGAAAAGCTATTGTTCTGAGCCTGCCTTTTTGTACAGTTTTTTCTTTAACCAAAACGCCACATGCACCAATGTAATGAGCGCAGGAACTTCAACCAACGGACCGATTACTCCGGCAAATGCCTGACCGCTTTCTATGCCGAAAACACCAATTGAAACGGCTATTGCCAATTCAAAATTATTGCCCGAAGCCGTAAAAGAAAGCGCTGCATTGTCACTGTAATCTGCTCCGGCTAACTTTCCGGTAACGAACATCAGCATGAACATGATGGCAAAAAAGATCACCAAGGGCAATGCAATTTTCAGCACGTCCATCGGAATAGAAACGATCATATTTCCTTTCAAGCTAAACATGACCATGATGGTAAAAAGCAACGCAATCAATGTGATTGGTGAAATGAACGGCAGGTATTTTTTGGTAAACCACTCCTCACCTTTCAAGCGAATTAACGCAAACCGACTAATCACTGCTGTAGCAAAAGGAATTCCTAGGTAAATACCAACCGTAGTGGCAATTTCCGAAATCGTAATGTCGATGGGAAGTCCTTTGATGCCGAATAAAGGCAACATGATTTCGAGGTAAAAATAAGCGTAAAGGCTGAAGAAAAACACCTGTAACAGACTGTTGATTCCCACCAATCCTGCTACCAACTCCCGATTTCCTTCCGCAAGTTCGTTCCAGACAATCACCATGGCAATGCACGGTGCAATACCAATGATAATTAAGCCGGTCATGTATTCGGGATAGTCTTTCAGAAAAAGAACCGCAAGTGAAAACATCAGAAACGGGCCTATGATCCAGGTAATGAAAAACGACAACAGTAAAAGCTTGGGTTTCGCCATTACTTTCGGAATTTTCCTGAAATTGATTTTCGTCATCGGAGGAACCATCATCAATATCAACCCGATTGCCAACGGAATGTTGGTGGTGCCGCTGGAAAACGAGTTGATGAACTTACCGCTAGAGGGAATAAAGTAACCGATGGAAATACCGATTCCCATTGCCAGGAAAATCCAAAGCGTAAGAAATCGATCTAAAAATCCGAGCTTTTTGCGTTCGGCTGCAGGAGCACAATTGGTTGCTGACATCGTTTTATAATTAGTGAATCAATGAAAAAACATAGAGTGTTTCAAGCGCAATTTGTTGACTTCGTTCTCTATACGCTTGATCTTGCTGAGGTGTTCCGTCGAATGCTTTGGGATCGTTGTAAGTGGTTGCAACACGCAACTCAACTCCCGGAATAAACGGGCAATTTTCTTCCGCATCAGAACAAGTCATAATGGCCGCAAAACTCGACTGCGGATTGGACGGATGATTATACACTTTGGAAAAACATTCCGTTGATTCATGATCTCCGAACCTGACGGTATAAACCGGATTTGTTTCAGATGCATTTCCTTCAATCTGAAAACCGAGTTGTCTCAATGCTTCAATGGCATTTGGGTGAAAAGCTGTTGCTTCGGTTCCACCTGAAAAAGTAGATACCTTGGAAATATTGTAATATGCAGCAGCTACTGCTGACCAAACTTGTCCGAAATGGCTCCTGCGGGAATTGTGCGTACAGATGTAAACCAGCTTCACGGCTTCACCGGCAGTTTTTTTCGCTTGAATGTAATCCGCGATCAACTGAAGGTTCTTTTTTCGTTCTTCAGAAAGGGTTGAAAATTGCTGTGACAATTCCTCGCACAGCAATTTTATCTCAGGAAATAACATGAATCGTTTTGATTAATTGCAGCAACCACTGCCCGGAGTGCAAGAATTAGCTGTGTTTCCACCCAATTCAACCAGGTTTACTTTCATTTTATCTGCCGGAATACCACAAGCATCAGAAGCCAGACAAGCGGTTGTTTTAGCTGTCAACAAAAAGTGAGTTCCGTTGAAGTCTAAGCCGTACTTGCCAATGGTATCGCTTTGGTATTCTACCTCCACTTCCAAATCTTCCATGCCCAACACACGCTCGGAAAGCTCGATGATGTCGCGCAATTTTTTCGGAGCTAAACGGTGATCAAAATCTCCGGCTTCCCACAATTGGAAATTGGCTACTTTTTCATGACGAACAGTTCCGCCACAGTCAATAAAATCTTTGGTAATGATTCCCACTTCGGTAATGTGAAAGTGAACCGGAACGGTGGTGCCATTCGGCAATTGAAACACAACGCTTTCAAGTGTTTGCAAATGTTCTTTAACGGTAGATAAAAGCATAATCTGTGATTTTTAGCAACAAGAAGCTCCTTTTTTCTGTTGAAGCGACTGATGAATGGTTTGAATATATGTTTGAATTTTCTCGATGGTAGTTGGGTTGAGGCAGTAACAAATAGCAGTTCCTTCCACGGTTCCTTGAATGATTCCCGCCGATTTCAACTCACGTAAATGCTGTGAAACGGTTGGTTGCGACAAGGGCAATTCATTAACGATATCACCGCAAATACACGCATCTGTTTTGAGCAGGAAGGCTATAATGGCAACTCGCGCCGGATGCCCGATAGCTTTCATGAGATTCGCCATCTCGTTTTGTTCGTCGGTAAAATGCTCTGTTTTGGAGGCTCCCATGGATTAATACATTTGTATATTGCAATATTACGATAAATAAAAATCACTTTCACCTTTCGATGACTTTTTTCGGAAAACCGTTGTTTTTGACTGCGGAAAACCGCAATTGATTTTATTTAAAATTAATTATTCAAGTGAGTTTTTAATGAATTAGCACAACGCCTTTCATCGGTAGATTTAATTCAGAACAAGAATTAATAAATTGATATTCAATGATTTAATTTCAAACCTAATTTCAAATAACACAACTAATCTGCCCGAATAAATTTCACCACTTAAAGTATTAATTGAATTTCATTAGTCAATCTAAACTAACTTTACTCAACTAATACTAAAATACATTTATGAAAAAATCAGGTTTAAAACCATTCTTCTGAAACCAATCAAACATGGGGACAACAAATTGAAACAGGAATGGGAACAGCTCAATTGGCATCGGAATTCAAACGTCTAGAAAATTCTTAACTTACTAACGAGTAGCGCAACTCTAACTAATAAGTGGTGAAAGGTGTCGGCGAATTAAGTACCCGGCATCTTTCTTTATTCAATGCAACCTTTGATATGATCGTTCGAATTTTCCTTCTTGTTTTTGGGTTCCTTACACTGAATAGTGCTTTCGGACAGATTTCGGTACGCGTAGTGAGTTCGCTCGATTCGAGTGCGGTTATCGGCGTGGTTTGTTCCAACAGTGCTACCGGACAATTGGCATTTACTGATCCAAAAGGAATGGCTCAGCTTTCGTTGGGTGGAGATATTCAATTCGATCATCCGTCATTTTACAGCTCTTCCGTTCCGAATATTCAATCTGATACCACGATTTATTTACAACCATTGATCGGAGATTTGGAGGAGGTCGTGATTTCGCCTACTTCGAACGAAGCTGTTTTTACTTCCGTAATCGCCCACTACCGAAACCAACTGAAAACCGTGAACGTTTCCGGAAACTTGAACTATTCCAATACCAACTGGTTCAAGTATACTTATAAAACCGATCAGTCTGCCGACTCGGCTTATTGTGCTATTCAAGACGACCTGCGATTTGTATATGACGGATCGCTTAAGAAAAGCAAGCCTTCCTTCTCTCCTATTTCGCTCCATCGCTTTTGCAGTGATTTTTCGCTTGAAAAGAACAGTTCCATCAAAACCGCCGAGATTCCGGCTTTTTCAAAATTCGACTTTTCCCTATTCCTAAACGCTGTGTTTACGGAAGGTTCTTTTTTCGATGAAATCGGTTTTAAGCACACTCAATCCATATTACGACAAGACAGCCTGAATCACACTAACGAAATCACGTTTACTTCGGCCGATTGTCAGAAAACAATTGTCTTTTCGAGTCTCGACCGCTCATTGATTTCGTATACCTTTCGCTTTTTCGGAAAGCTGGGTGGTTATCATGTTTACTACGCTACGTTTTCAGATCACATGATCCATACCTTGTTTGAAGAAAAGGGTTATTTATTCGATTACGAAAGCAATGCTCACCAACTTTTATCGGTGCATTACGGATCTTTTGAACTCGCGGAAAAAGCAGTTTTAGTACAGCCAATGACTTTCTCGGAGATCATCAAAACACAAACAAATTCGGCCACCAACCCCGATAAACCAGAAGTATTACTGCCTATTTACGGTTATTTATTGAGGTAACTACTCATCCAATTCTGCGGGAAACCTCCTCCAACCTCAATCCATTCTGCGCTTATCTGCGAGTTCTGCGGGAAACATCTTCCAACCCAAATCCATTCTGCGCTTATCTGCGAGTTCTGCGGGAAACCTCCTCCAACCTAAATCCTTTCCGCGTCTCTCTGCGAGTTCTGCGGGAAACATCCAACCTAAATCCATTCTGCGTTCATCTGCGGGTTCTGCGGGAAACATCAAACCTAAACCATTCTGCGTCTCTCTGCGGGTTCTGCGGGAAACATCCAACCTCAATCCATTCTGCGCTTATCTGCGGGTTCTGCGGGACACAAATCACTTCAATTTATCAACATTTCACCAACAGATTATCCATAAAACAAACTTTTTGTATATTTCGAAAAAAAATCACTATGCCCACTATCACAGATAAACAACCGCTAGCTGTACAAGACAACATTTCCGCATTAAGAGCTCATTTAGATGCTACTATTCCGGCCAAAAAACTCGAAAAGAACCTATTAATTGCCACCTGGAACATTCGTGCATTTGGGGATATTACCACCAAATGGGAAGCAGGACCGAAAGATTCGCCTAAACGTGATTTCCACGCAGTAGCTTGCATCGCCGAGATCTTAAATCATTTCGACGTCATTGCCGTTCAGGAAGTAAAAGCGAACCTCAAAGGATTGCGCGATTGCATGAAGTTATTGGGCGATAATTATTCGTTTCTACTCACAGATGTCAATCAAGGCGATGTGGGGAACGACGAGCGCATGGCCTATATTTTCGATAACCGCCGCGTGCAGCTTTCCGGTCTTGCTTGTGAGTTAGTAGTGCCCGATCAATGGCGTACCGATCCCAACGGATTTATCACCGAGCAGTTTGTGCGTTCACCGTATGCCGTGAGTTTCAAAACCAAAGGACAAACATTTGTATTGGTGACCATGCACTTGATCTACGGCAATAAGTCGGCAGACCGAATGAATGAACTCAAAGGCATTGCACGCTGGATGGCTTCGTGGGCCAAAGACATTTATTCGTATCACCAAAACCTCATCTTACTTGGCGATTTCAACATCGATGAACGAGGCGATGTGTTGAGCAAAACCTTTATGTCGGAAGGATTGTACGTTCCCGACCAATTGGCTGATCCTGCGGTGTTGCGTTCCATTTTCGACGAATCGAAATTCTACGACCAAATTGCGTGGTTTAATGGCACCAATAAACTGCCCCAACTTTCAATGGAATTTGTGAAAGGCGGTTCTTATCCGTTTACGGAAGTCGCATTGGCCAATCGTAAGTTTACCAAAACCCAACTTTCGTGGATGTTGTCGGATCATTATCCGTTGTGGGCGGAGTTTAAGGTGTGATTCTATTTGCTCGTCAAAACCTTAGTTACTATTTTTGGAATATTTGATTCAAGTTATTCCCTTTTGCAATAATTGGTTCTTGCTTGAAATATAAATTTTTCAAATGCAACTCAAGATAATTTCATTACTTTTTTTAGTTTCAGTTTTCACTTGTATCTCTTATTCTCAAGAAATTCCTGAAAATGCAAAGCATAAAAAGATCATTCGTTCGACTGTCTATTCAGGACAAGATACAGTTGATTTCAGGGAATCCATCACTTATTATGATTCGGCTTGGAAAGAACTCACCAATACGAATACTCTTTCTGCAGCACTAGATAACGGATCAAAATCGGTTGTATTAATCAATACACCTCTTAAACATGTATCAGCCGATATTAAACCCAATGGTGACACTCTTGATTATATTGTCTTTTTATTTGATGAAAAAGGAAATCGCACACATTACTTTCAAATTAGAAATGGTGACACTTTAAACAATCAAAAAAGAGAGTACGACGAGAATGGAAACAATACTAAGTTGTTCAATTCCGAAAATGGAAAGTATTTTCTTCGATTTACCGCCAGCTATAATTCAAAAAATGAAGTAACTAATAGAGAAACATTTAATAGTAGAGGTAAACTAGTTAAACTAGAGCGGTATGATCGATATAATGACGGTAAAACAACTAAGTACTTTACATCTGATCAAAAAGGAATCATGATTCTGAGGACGAAAACTGTTGAAGTTGAAAAAAATTATTTTAAGACCACGTACTATGAAGATAGTGAAGGAATCAATTACGGAATAATATTAAAACATGAAAATGGTGGATACTCGTTGACTAGGAATTCTGAAAACAATAACCTAATTAGTCTTGAAATTTACAACAAAAAGAAAAAAATGACGACTTCCGTTTACATTATGTATGAAGAAATAAAATAATCCAAATCTGCTTTTAAACTATCCTCCAATGAACACTCCCCTCCTCCTCGCAAAGCACCTCCGAGAAATCCACACCGGCGGTAACTGGACGACTACCAATCTCAAAGACACTTTGGCAGATGTCACTTGGGAAGAAGCCCAAAAAAGCCTTTCGGGGTTGAATTCGATTGCGGTACTGACCTATCACACGACCTATTATGTTGATGCATTGCTGAAAGTATTGCAAGGTGGTCCGTTGGATGCAAAAGACGAATACAGTTTTCAGCTTCCGGTTATTGAATCACAGGAGGAATGGGAATTATTGGTTGCGAATGCCTTGGCAACTGCCGAAAGAGCAGCGATTTTGATCGAACAACTTCCCGAAGAACAGTTATTCGCACATTTCACCGACGAAAAATACGGGAATTATTACCGAAACATTGCCGGAATCATTGAACACATGCATTATCATTTGGGGCAGATTTCGTTATTGAAAAAGTTGAACCGAATGGATCGGTAATCACTCCTCCCCCAACAAATACTCATACGCATCTTCGTCGCCCATGCGAGCCGCTTGAATGAGCACATTTCTTCCCAACTTATTTCCGGTTTCAATTTGAGCTCTGCCGAGGTAATACAACAGTTGTGAGTTGGTTGGCGATTTCTTAAGCGATTTCGTGGCATAATCGATCGACCTTTTATAATTGCCATCAGCCATTAATATACGTAATGCGTCAAACTCACTTTGGGTTTTCTTGTTACCCAAATAAAAAGAAACGATGTAATTGCATTCGGTATTCAAATCGGGGAAATGACTGGAATCCAATTCGTTTAGCGAAGCCAATACCAAACTATCAAAGGTTGGATGTACTACTTGTACCAAACGAACTGAATATGGTCGATGTAAGGAATCTACGCGGAATTTCACTGAAATATTTCCAAAGTCGGTTCCATGAAATGAAGTTAATTCCTTATCAAAACGCTGTTGTATAAACTTCATAACTGTATCTTCTGCACTTAGATCGATACCACTTTCACAGCGATTATTCGTGAATTTGCCTTTTTCTTTACCGCTGGAAAAAGAAAACCACACAAAGATCAACGGTATCATTAAAACGAGTTTATTCATCTGTTTCACTAATTACATTACCTCATTCTCCGACTCACCATTTTCCTGCCATTGATCCAGGTTCGCAACAGTGGTTTCCGCAATTCCTGTTAGGGCTTCGTTGGTTAAGAAAGCCTGATGTCCGGTGAGCAATACCCGCGGATGATTGCGCAAACGTTCAAACACTGCATCAGCAGGCGGCGCGTTACGCAGATCTTTGAAATAAATCGGTTTTTCAAATTCGTAGACATCCAATCCGGCGGCGGAGATTGTTCCGTTGTCGAGTGCTTCCAGTAAATCAACCGTATTCACGATACCTCCGCGAGCGGTATTGACAAACAATGCGCCTTTCTTGACCTGTGCAAAGCGCGATTTGTTGAACAACTGCTTGGTATCTGCGTTGAGCGGACAGTGAATGGCAATAACATCCGAATCAGCGCACACGGTTTCGAGACTTGCGTACCGAATACCGGTTTGTTTCATCAGTTCATTGTTTTCAACCGGATCAAAAGCGATTAATCGACAGCCGAATCCGTGCATGATGCGGGCAAATGCCGCCCCGATTTTTCCGGTTCCGATAAGGCCAACGGTTTTACCGAATAGATCAAACCCAACCAGTTCATCGAGTCGGAAATCGTTTTGTTGCATCAAATCACGACTTCTTGCCAGTTTCCGGTTGATGGCCAAGATCAACGCTACCGCATGTTCGGCAATCGCGTTCGGTGAATATGCCGGCACGTTAGCGACTTTCAATCCTAATTGTTTGGCTTTTTCCAAATCCACGTGGTCAAAACCAACCGATCGTAACGCAATATACTTCACTCCAATTGCGTGCAACTGTTCCAACACTTCCGCCGACGCGTTATCGCCTGTGAACAAACAAATGGCCTCACAGCCAGCGGCTAACGAAACAGTTTCTTCAGACAAAGCTAACTCGGTGAAACGGACATCGTGTTTGTCTTTCACCGCCGCTTCCAAAAAAGGACGGTCGAAGGCGTGGATGCTGTAGATGAGGGTTTTCATGGGTTTGGACTTTAATTAACGGCTAAATAGCCATCAATTAAAGGTAAGGTAAAATTGCGTCAATTGCTGAAACAACTTTCACGGTATACAACATATCGTGAATCCGTAATCCACACTTTTTTTCTGACCACTTAAGCATGAATTATTTCCAAAACTGCCACCATTTCTTTTCCTTAACTACTTGCTCGTCTAAAAAAGACAACTGCATTTTTCCATCATCCATTAAGTTTTGCATTTTCAAATACGGAGTCGTTATATCAAAATAAATCCGTCTTTCAGATTGAGTAACAATAACGTCGTAAAAATGACCGTTATCCGAAACCAGTGATTGGCGAGCAAATACTTCTTCCAAATAACTTAAAAAATCCTTCTCATCTGAAATTCGGGTTATCAAATACGGTTTTACTAATGTACCATCCCCTGTCAAACTAATTCCTTCTAATATTTTGTGTGCAAAAATCAACTCAGCTTGTGCTTCCTTTTCTTTCCCCAATTGAGTTAACGCGTAGTTTTTATACAAATGTGCCCTCGCTGAAAGTAAAACATTTACGGATAAATAATTTACTGCTTCATCAAACTTATTTTCATCAAGTAATTCTTCGATAAGATCTAAATCATCTGAATAAGGATTGTACGCATTA
>Ga0302293_10000654_pt1 | contig 17984 bp, 6 predicted proteins | sample III_Fen_N2_2_FD_198758 | JGI IMG/M metagenome (GOLD analysis project Ga0302293, IMG submission 198758) | Peat permafrost microbial communities from Stordalen Mire near Abisko, Sweden - III_Fen_N2_2 | ecosystem: Environmental > Terrestrial > Soil > Wetlands > Permafrost | place: Sweden: Abisko...
ATTCACTCCAGTTGCAACGTTGCCACCACCCGTTGTATTAGCTGTAAGTGAAAAATACCCAATGGCAGTATTGTTGGTACCTGATGTATTATTCATCATTGCTTGATAACCGAGTGCAGTATTTCCAAGACCTGTATTTGCAGAAGCTGTTACTGAACCCTGTAAACTCTTGTACCCAACAGAAGTGTTCGTGTTTGTCCATCCCGTAGCCGTATTATTGACCGAACCCTGTGAAAACAGCCCTACGGCCACACCGTATGATCCGGCTACATTAGTGTAAAGTGCACCATATCCGATTGCACTGTTTTCTGACCCAATTGTACTAGCTACAAGTGCATTAGTTCCGATTGCAGTATTGTTGCCACCTGTTGTATTAGCAGTAAGTGCACTTCTTCCGGTTGCAACGTTGGCGCTTCCGCTTGTATTAGCAGTAAGTGCACTTGTTCCGGTTGCAACGTTGGAGGTGCCTGTACCAGCAGGGTTTAAGGCCGATACCCCGAAAGACGTATTACTAAGTGCACTATTCAATAATCCCGACTGTACTCCATTGCGTTTGAATACTACATCTTTGTCGTCGGTGGTGCCTATAAAGTTGGTTCCCGGTGTAGTACCGGCATTGCCGGTAAGATTCCATGAAAGTGGTATTGGTCCCGCTCCCCATACTGATCCGTTATAAAACTGCAATTGGTTGAGGGTGTTATCATAGACTATTAAACCTGCAGCAGGACCGACAATTGCATTTTTTTGCACTGTTGTCATTCTGGGTAACAGCACACCGTCTGTGGTTGAGGTAACATCCAACACTGCTGAAGCATTGGGTGCGGTAGTACCTATCCCCACGCTTACTGCATTGGCTCCGGTACCTCCCAGAATCAAACTGTTATTCTGGCTAACCTTTGCCATATAGCCAATGGCTGTAATATTGGTAAGCGCTGTGGTATTGGCCACTATATCACGGCTTGCCTGATATCCCACAAACGTGACATTATTATCAGTTATTGATTTCTGGGTCGCAGTTACGCCATCTCCCCATCCAGCATTATCTCCTAACGCTGTGTTGTTGATCCCAGTTGTATTTTCAAAAAGTGCATTTGTTCCGTTTGCAACGTTATTGCTCCCGGTTGTGTTATTTTGAAGTGCACTTGCTCCGGTTGCAACGTTGACCCTTCCGCTTGTATTAGCCGAAAGTGCATTTGCTCCTGTTGCAACGTTGCCACCACCCGTTGTATTCGAATCAAGTGCACCATATCCGATTGCACTGTTGTTGTTCCCCGTAGTATTACTCTGCATTGCTTGATAACCGAGTGCAGTATTTCCAAGACCTGTATTATTAGCCGCTGTTGTTGAACCCTGTAAACTCTGGTACCCAACTGAAGTGTTCGTGTTTGTCCAGGACGTAGTCGTACTATTGGTATAATACTGGGAACTATTCCCTATAGCTACACCGTTTGATCCGGTTGCATTACTGTAAAGTGCACCATTTCCTAACGCTGAGTTGTAGTTCCCAGTTGTATTAACTTTAAGTGCATTTACTCCGGTTGCAACGTTGTCTTGTCCTGTTGTATTAGCAGTAAGTGCATTTGACCCGTTTGCAATATTAAAGCTGCCCGTTGTATTAACAGAAAGTGTGCTTACTCCGGTTGCAACGTTGTTAGAACCAGTTGTATTATTTTGAAGTGCACCATTTCCAGTTGCATTATTGCTGACACCTGTTGTATTAGAAGCAAGTGCATAACTTCCAATGGCTGTGTTGCTGCCTCCTGATGAGTTAACCATCAGGGTTTGATAACCGAGTGCAGTATTTCCAGTGCCTGTATTTGCAGAAGCTGTTCCTGAACCCTGTAAACTCTTGTACCCAACAGAAGTGTTCGTGTTAGTCCATCCCGTTGCCGTATTATTGACCGAACCCTGTGAAAACAGCCCTATGGCCACACCGTATGATCCGCCTACATTAGTGTAAAGTGCACCATATCCGATTGCACTGTTTTCTGACCCAATTGTACTAGATACAAGTGCATTAGTTCCGATTGCAGTATTTTTGCCACCTGTTGTATTAGCATTAAGTGAATTTGATCCGGTTGCAACGTTTTCTTGTCCGGTTGTATTCGTATAAAGTGCACTTTGTCCGGTTGCAACGTTTTCGAATCCTATTGTATTAGCCATAAGTGTATTTTTTCCAATGGCTGTGTTGTTGTACCCTGTTGAATTAGTCATCAGGGGTTGATAACCCACTGCTGTGTTGTTGTACCCTGATGTATTATTCAGCAGGGTTTGAAAACCGATTGCAGTATTTGCAGTGCCTGTATTATTAGCCGCTGTTGTTGAACCCTGTAAACTCTTGAACCCAACAGAAGTATTATTGTTTGTCCATGCCGTAGCGGTATTATTGGCATAATACTGGGAATTAAACCCTAAGGCTACACCGTTTGATCCGGTTACATTAGAGTAAAGTGCACCAGATCCGATTGCAGCGTTGTAGAGGCCTGTTGTATTAGCAGTAAGGGCACTTGATCCGGTTGCAGTATTGTTGCTACCTGTTGTATTCGCAATAAGTGAAAGATTCCCAATGGCTACGTTGCTGCCTCCTGTTGTATTATTCAGCATTGTTTGATAACCGAGTGCAGTATTGTTGTTACCTGTATTATTAGCCGCTGTTGTTGAACCCTGTAAACTCTGGTACCCAACAGAAGTGTTCGTGTTATTCCATGGCGTAGCGGTATTATTGGCATACTGTTGGGAATAATACCCTATGGCTACACCGTTTGATCCGGTTACATTAGAGTAAAGTGCACCATATCCCATTGCATTGTTGTAAGAACCTGCTGTATTATACTTAAGTGCAACATTCCCCATGGCTGTGTTGAAGCCTCCCGTTATATTAGACAAAAGTGCATCTGTTCCGGTTACAACGTTGTCGGTTCCTGTTGTATTAGCAGTAAGTGTATTTTGTCCGGTTGCGACGTTGCTAGAACCTGTTGTATTATACCTAAGTGCATCTCTTCCCATTGCAACGTTGTAAGAACCTGTTGTATTACTCATCAGGGTTTGATAACCGAGTGCAGTATTGCTCAACCCTGTATTATTAGCCGCTGTTGTTGAACCCTGTAAACTCAGATATCCCACAGAGGTATTGGTATTTGTCCATGGCGTAGCCGTACTATTGGCATACTCCTGGGAATAATACCCTATGGCTACACCGTTTGATCCGGTTACATTAGCGTTAAGTGCACCATATCCGGTTGCATTGTTGTTAGAACCTGTTGTATTAGCAGCAAGTGCATTTGCTCCGGTTGCAACGTTGGAGGAGCTTGTTGTATTATTTTGAAGTGCATTTTGTCCGGTTGCAATGTTATTGCTCCCAGTTGTATTGTTTTGAAGTGCATTTTGTCCGTTTGCAACGTTATAGCTCCCAGTTGTATTAAATTGAAGTGTACTTGTTCCGGTTGCAACGTTATAGTTCCCGGTTGTATTAGTAAATAGTGCATTTTGTCCGGTTGCAACGTTATTGTTCCCAGTTGTATTAGAAGCAAGTGTATTGAATCCAATGGCTGTGTTGTTGTTCCCTGATGAATTATTCATCAGGGTTTGATTACCGAGTGCCGTGTTGTAGTACCCAGTTGTATTATTCATCAGGGTTTGATTACCTAGTGCTGCGTTGTTGTTCCCTGATGTATTATTCATCAGGGTTTGATAACCGAATGCAGTATTTCCAGCACCTGTATTATTAGCCGCTGTTGTTGAACCCTGTAAACTCTGGTACCCAACAGAAGTGTTCGTGTTATTCCATGGCGTAGCGGTATTATTGGCATAATACTGGGAATAATACCCTATGGCTACACCGTTTGATCCGGTTAAATTACTGTAAAATGCACCTTCTCCTAACGCTGAGTTGTTGTTCCCAGTTGTATTAGCTCTAAGTGCACTTGTTCCGGTTGCAATGTTGCTGACTCCTGTAGTATTAGCAAATAGTGCACTTTGTCCGGTTGCAACATTAAAGTTTCCCGTTGAATTAGTATTAAGTGCATTTGCTCCGGTTGCAATGTTGCTGGTTCCTGTTGTATTAGCAGTAAGTGCACTTGTTCCGGTTGCAACGTTGTTGGACCCTGTTGTATTAGCAGCAAGTGCATTTGTTCCTGTTGCAACGTTAAAGTTGCCCGTTGTATTAGCAGTAAGTGTGGAATTTCCAATGGCTGTGTTGTTGGTCCCTGTTGTATTATTCATCAGGGTTTGATAACCGAGTGCAGTATTTCCAAGACCTGTATTATTTGCCGCTGTTGTTGAACCCTGTAAACTCTGGTACCCAACAGAAGTGTTCGTGTTATTCCATGGCGTAGCCGTATTATTGGCATAAAACTGGGAATTCCACCCTATGGCTACACCGTTATAACCGGCTACATTCGTGTAAAGTGCACCATATCCGATTGCACTGTTGTTATAACCTGTTGTATTCTTATTAAGTGCATTTATTCCGGTTGCTGTGTTGTTGTAACCTGTTGTATTAGTTAATAGTGCAAATGTTCCGGTTGCAAGGTTGTTTGCGCCTGTTGTATTAGCAGTAAGTGCATTAAATCCGGTTGCAACGTTGAAGGTGCCAGTTGTATTCATATTAAGTGCATTCATTCCGGTTGCAACGTTGCCGTTTCCAGTTGTAGCAGGGTTTAAGGCATTTACCCCGAAAGACGTATTACTAAGTGCACTATTCAATAATCCCGACTGTATTCCATTGCGTTTGAATACTACATCTTTGTCGTCGGTGGTTCCTATAAAGTTGGTTCCCGGTGTAGTGCCCGCATTGCCGGTAAGACTCCATGAAGGTGTTGCTGCTCCCCCCCATGTTGTTCCGTTATAGACCTGCAATAGGTTGAGGTCTGTATCGTACACAATTAATCCAGTAGCGGGGGTAGCGATACCTGTTTTTTGCACTGTTGTCATTCTGGGTAACAGCGCACCGTCTGTGGTTGAGGTAACATCCAACACTGCTGAAGCATTGGGTGCGGTAGTACCTATCCCTACGCTAACTGCATTGGCTCCGGTACCTCCCAGAATCAAACTGTTATTCTGGCTTACCTTTGCCATATAGCCAATGGCTGTAATATTGGTAAGCGCTGTGGTATTGGCCACTATATCACGGCTTGCCCTATATCCCACAAATGTGGCATTATTATCAGTTATTGATTGCTGTGCTGCAGTTGAGCCATCTCCATATCCGGCACCATCTCCTAACGCTGTGTTGTTGTTCGCTGTTGTATTAGCAGTAAGTGCACTTGATCCGGTTGCAACGTTGTTAGAACCTGTTGTATTAGCAGCAAGTGTACTTTTTCCGGTTGCAACGTTGTAGGATCCCGTTGTATTAGCTTGAAGTGCATTTGCTCCAGTTGCTATGTTGCCGTTTCCTGCTGTATTAACAGTAAGTGCACTTGTTCCGGTTGCAACGTTATTATTACCTGTTGTATTAGCAGTAAGTGCATTTGCTCCTGTTGCAACGTTAAAGTTGCCCGTTGTATTCGAACCAAGTGTAGAATTCCCAATGGCTGTGTTGCTGCCTCCTGTTGTATTACTCTGCATTGTTTGATAACCGAGTGCAGTATTTCCAGTACCTGTGTTATTAGCCGGTGTTGCTGAACCCTGTAAACTCATGTACCCAACAGAAGTGTTCGTGTTTGTCCAGGGCGTAGCCGTATTATTGGCATAACGCTGGGAATACAGCCCAAAAGCTTGACCGTTTGATCCGGCTACATTAGTGTTAAGTGCACCATATCCGTTTGCAGTATTGTTGTTACCTGTTGTATTATAATAAAGTGAAACATACCCAATGGCTGTGTTACCGCCTCCTGTTGTATTAGCATTAAGTGCATTCGTTCCGGTTGCAACATTTTGACTTCCTGTTGTATTAGCATAAAGTGAATTTGATCCGGTTGCAACGTTTTCGTTTCCTGTTGTATTAAAATAAAGGACAGAAAATCCGGTTGCAACGTTATAGTTGCCAGTTGTATTAGCCCAAAGTGCATTTGTTCCGGTTGCAACGTTTTCGTGTCCTGTTGTATTAGCAGTAAGTGCATTTGTTCCGGTTGCAATGTTATTGCTACCTGTTGTATTCGAATCAAGTGCAAGATTCCCAATGGCAGTGTTATTGGATCCTGTTGAATTACTCATCAGGGTTTGATAACCGAGTGCAGTATTTCCAAGACCTGTATTATTAGCCGCTGTTGTTGATCCCTGTAAACTCTGGTACCCAACAGAAGTGTTCGTGTTATTCCATGGCGTAGCAGTGCTGTTGGCATAATACTGGGAAAAATACCCTATGGCTACAGCGTTTGATCCGGTTACATTAGCGTTAAGTGCACCATATCCCATTGCATTGTTGTAAGAACCTGTTGTATTATACCTAAGTGTAACATTCCCCAAGGCTGTGTTGTAGCCTCCCGAATTATTAGCAGGAAGTGCACTTGTTCCGATTGCAACGTTGTCTTGTCCTGTTGTATTAACTTTAAGTGCATCTGCTCCAGTTGCAATGTTGTAGGATCCCGTTGTATTAGCATTAAGTGCATTATTTCCGATTGCACTGTTGCTGCTTCCTGATGAATTATTCATCATTGTTTGATAACCGAGTGCAGTATTTCCATTGCCTGTATTATTAGCCGCTGTTACTGAACCCTGTAAACTCTGGTACCCAACAGAAGTGTTCGTGTTTGTCCAGGGCGTAGTTGTACTATTGGCATACTCCTGGGAATTATACCCAATGGCTACACCGTTTGAGCCAGTTGCAATACTAAACAATGCGGCGTTTCCGATTGCAACGTTGTTGCCTCCTGTTGTATTAGCAGCAAGTACACCATATCCGGTTGCAGTATTGTTGCTACCTGTTGTATTAGCAGCAAGTGCAGTATACCCAATGGCTGTGTTGCTGTTTCCTATTGTATTAGTCAATAGTGCATCTCTTCCGGTTGCAACGTTGTTAGAACCTGTTGTATTATTCATCATTGTTTGATAACCGAGTGCAGTATTGTAGAACCCTGTATTATTAGCACTAAGTGCATTTGCTCCTGTTGCAACGTTGCCACCACCCGTTGTATTCGAATCAAGTGCACCATATCCGATTGCACTGTTGTTGTTCCCCGTAGTATTACTCTGCAATGTTTGATAACCGAGTGCAGTATTGTTGCCACCTGTATTATTAGCCGCTGTTGTTGAACCCTGTAAACTCATGTACCCAACAGAAGTGTTCGTGTTAGTCCAGGGCGTAGTCGTACTATTGGCATAATACTGGGAATTATACCCTATGGCTACACCGTTTGATCCGGTTGCATTACTATACAATGCATAGTTTCCAGTTGCAACGTTGTTGGATCCCGCTGTATTATTAGTAAGTGCATTCTGTCCGGTTGCAACGTTATCGCTTCCAGTTATATTATAATAAAGTGCATTTGGTCCGGTTGCAATGTTATAGCTCCCAGTTGTATTAGCATTAAGTGCATTTTTTCCGGTTGCAACGTTGTTGGTACCGGAGGAATTATTTATCAGGGTTTGATAACCGAGTGCAGTATTTCCAATGCCTGTATTATTAGCCGGTGTTGTTGAACCCTGTAAACTCTGGGTCCCAACAGAAGTGTTCGTGTTAACCCATCCCGAAGCCTGATTATTGGCATATTGCTGGGAATACACCCCAAAAGCTGCACCGTTTGATCCGGCTACATTACTTTGCAATGCGGATGCTCCGATTCCAACGTTTTGTCCCCCGGTTTTATTAGCATTAAGTGCAGTATATCCGATTGCAACGTTGCTGAGTCCGCCTATATTAGACCCAAGGGCATTATTTCCGGCTGCAATGTTGTAAGAACCTGTTGTATTAGCATTAAGTGCATATGATCCGGTTGCAACGTTTTCTTGTCCAGTTGTATTAGCATTAAGTGCATTTTGTCCGGTTGCTGTGTTGCTGGACCCTGATGAATTACTCATCATTGTTTGATAACCGAGTGCAGTATTTCCAGTGCCTGTATTATTAGCCGGTGTTCCTGAACCCTGTAAACTTTTGTACCCAACAGAAGTGCTGTAGTTTGTCCATGCCGAAGCCGAATTAGAAACATTATACTGGGAATAATGCCCTATGGCTACACCGGATGATCCGGCTACATTATTGTAAAGTGCACCATATCCCATTGCATTGTTGTAAGCACCTGTTGTATTAGCAATAAGTGCAGTGCTCCCAATGGCTGTGTTGCTGCCTCCCGTTGTATTAGCATTAAGTGCATTTGTTCCGGTTGCAACGTTGTCGGTTCCTGTTGTATTAGCAAATAGTGCAGATGCTCCGGTTGCAACGTTGCTGCCTCCGGTTGTATTCTTATTAAGTGCATTCATTCCTGTTGCAACGTTAAAGGTGCCTGTACCAGCAGGATTTAAGGCCGATACCCCGAAAGACGTATTTCCAAGTGCACTATTCAATAATCCCGACTGTACTCCATTGCGTTTGAATACTACATCTTTGTTGTCGGTGGTGCCTATAAAGTTGGTGCCTGGTGTAGTACCGGCATTGCCGGCAATATTCCAGCTGTTATTTGAAGCTGCTACTACATTGCCATCCAGTTTCTGAATAGCTTGTAGAATATTATCGGTAGCAGCAAGGGTTTGAGTACCAATGCCACTGACATAACCGGTTAAAACTTTACCTATCACCGCAGCGTTGGTCACCGTGGCTGCATTCCCAACTGAAGTGACTTCACCTGTCAGGTTGGCATTGGTGGTTACATTTCCTGCAGTTAAGCCGGCGGCTGTGCCGGTAATATTCGTTCCTACAAGCGCAGAGGGAGTTCCCAAGGCAGGCGTTGTAAGTATTGGTGAAGTGCTCATCACCACGTTGCCCGTACCGGTTATCGCATTGGAAACGACGTTTTTGCTTGCATCGGTGAACAATGCCTGCGAAGCGTTGGTACTCGAGAGTATCGGCGCAGCGGTCAGCGTGGTAACCCCGGTAACAGCCAGTGTGCCGCCCACCGAGGTATTGCCCGATAAAGTTTTGTTTCCCGCAACGGTCTGATCTGTGGTCAGATCCACAAAATTTTGGGTGGTTGAACCTGTCCCGCCGTTGGCAATGGAAATTGTACCATTGGTTATGGCTCCAGCAAATGTCCAACCTGTACTCCAGTTGCTGTCATTAGTTGTTTTATCAGCACCAACAGTTCCAAGAGTTTTAAGTTGGTAAATTTTATCATCGGCTACAACATATACTAACATACCAACTTTTTGCCTTAAAATGGGTATTGCATTACGATCAGCACTAGTTGCTACACTTCGGTAACCATCAAGCAAAAACTTAGCATCCACTATCGGAAATTTACCACCCCCAGCAGGGACAATCGTTGCTAGATGCTGTTCTTGTGCTTTAACTGAAACTACACAACAGCAGAGGGCTATAACTGTAATAATTTTATTGATATTGTGCATAAATTGTTGTATTTGAGTAAGTATAAATAGACGTGTAAACATTGTAAGTCTGAGTATATCCGCTGGCATTGGTAACACTTACAGTGGATAGTGTAAATGCTCCGGTAACATTATTATTGGCTGCATCTTTAATTATCGTTAGAGCTGGGTAGGTAGCCGGATATGCGTAAAATACATTATAATAGTCTGTAGTAGCTGGTAATGTAACGGTTGGCGATAAAGCCTTTGCTGATGAAAAAGGAGAACCACCTCCTGCTGCCGCTAGAATCTCCGCCTGTCCCGGTGTTTCTGTAGCTGAATAGCCGTAATAAGCTCTAGGCAAAAACGAATAGGTTACTGAAGCCGTTGCTGTTTTATTATCAGATGTTTCTACAGTATTGGTATAAGTGACATTTGTATTATTGTCAAATGTCACGGATTGAGTACCGTTCGTGGTAGTTGCTACTGTGGTTGGGGTGGCCGGATTTGTAAACGTTTGAGCCAATGTTTGAGAATTGCCGGTAATAACTACACTCGTAATACTTGCAGTTGCACTTAACCCCGCTCCTGCATTTGGAGCTTGTCTGCCTGCATTCCAGTTTAATATTATAGTCTTTGTGCCGGCTGGCGCTAGCTCATAAGTTGTTGAACCAGGCGATAATGCGGCTGATGGGTTTGAAGTTTGAACCTTAACATACATGATGTCGGCATCTGTCTGGGTTAAAGCACTTGTTGCCGACCAGACAACCCCATCCCATACAAAATACCCTGATTTTCCCGGCGCTATGTTAAGTGTAGAACCTACAATTGACAACGAATACGTAGATGGAGATGCATTGCTTATTGTAAACAACCGTCCTACCGTTTTATTTGTTGGATCAGAAAGTGTGATACTGGCTGCAACAGTTGTTTGTGTAACCACCACACCGGAGTAGTTATCAACTAAAGCTGCAGGCAGGGTATATGAAGCAGAAACATCTGAAACTGCAGTCATCCCCAATATGGTAGAACCCGCATTATGCAGGGTAGCCACCGGTACCTTCATACCACCGATTCCGATGTTGCCGGGTAACTTCGCATAAATATCATTGCTGGTTCCGATACGCTTCCAATTGGTGGTATCTATGATTGATACAGTTCCTTTATTATCGATTACCCGTATCTGGGCACCAATGAATAAACTTGTTGTTAGAAATCCAAATAACAAGAATAATGGTAATTTAATATTTTTCATGCGGTTGTTTATTATTTCTGACGGATTTTACAGTGCACACAAGTTGGCTTCAAATTGTCGATAAATCATAAATATTGACTCCAATACAGAATTCAGGTAATGGAGACTAAATAATGTCGCAAGATTTTTCAGATTCTAATCATCAAAGTTTGACTCCCAGGGAGAAAAACTTTGATGATAGTTTCAAATTAAAAAACAGAGTAAAATTAATTATTGGATAAACCAGGTTATCTGATCCAATTCACTTCTATTTTATCATCGACGCTTAGAGCCCAATCTTGAGGTTCTGTCGCATTGGGTATTAAGGTAATTACCCCATCACCATCAATAGTATAATCTACTCCGGCAAGTAATTTTGCGCCATTTCTGTATGCTGAAGTTTTAAAGAGTTCAGATGGGAATGTTGCTGCTGTTACACCAGTTAACGGATATGTTAGTGCTGTAATACTGGCCACAGTAAAAATTTCATGTCCACCTACTACCAAATTAGAAATAAGCAATTTTTCTGTTGCACCGGTTGATTCATTATGCACCAAAAAAGTATATCCCACTCCTGCACCACCATGGCTAAGTGCCACATCACCTGAATTTGACGGAGCTACAGCAGTCACTGTAAGTCCATCCAGTGCAAATACTTTCCCTGTTGCATCAATATAAGTGTTGTCTGTTAACGTACCACCGAGCTGCCAGGTAGTGGTGGTCACATTTGCTGTCGTGTTGGTCAAAGTGGTTAAGCCGTTTGCCGTTTGTAAATACTTAATGGTTCCTTTGTTGTCTACTACTCTAACCGTGCCATTTACTACACCGGAAGTGTTTTTAGCGACATCTCCTGCTACTTTTTGAGCATTGGCTACTGATGCCATTGAAAAAATTGCAAATACCACGCATGCAATTTTCATCCATTGTTTTTCTCTTGGTAAGTTCATTTTTCTTGAGTTTTAAATAATTAATAATACTGTTTTTTTATTTTAATTGAATAATCTTAATTTCATCATCGACATAACATGCCGCCTGGTCTTCTAAATCAATATGCGTATCATCCACCCGGGTAAACTCAACATTTATTCCATTACGATATACCTGGATTTTTTTTATATCCGTAATTACATTTGGAGTTGCAAATCGTTTTTGATTATTTGATGAGGCAATGGCAATTAATTTATACATCTTTGTAGCCATCATATCCTGTACCACCGTACTATTTGATATTGCTATATTTAAACTATCAACTAATGGAGATGATGTCAATAAATGGCCCAGTTCGTTTTTATCTAAATCCACTTGAACAGACTTGATCGTTGCTCCTGTTCCATTTGTTACTTTCAATATAGCACTATTGCTTGTAAGATCTTTACCAGCAATCCCACCTGCTGTAATGGTGTTGTTTACTACTTTAATAATTGAATCTCTTACGGTTGTATTTTGGTTAATGTAATTTGCTATTAAGGTCGATAATTCAGATTTATTGACCACTTGTATCCACTTTGCTAAATCAGTATTCCAGTAGTAAACACCTTTGGGTTCGGCTCCTTTCTCATTAAAAATCATCATCCCGTTCACAGGGGTACCATCCAATGTCCATTTAGTAACGTCGTCCAGTAGAATACGTGGTAAAAGCAGTCCTTTGGAAGTGCTTTCCAATTCTAGTAATGATCCAGCATTTATCGTTGCAGGATTATTACCAATTTTGGTCTGACCATATGTTGACATTGTAAACAAAGTCAACATTGTCAATAATAAAAAAATACACTTTTGCTTCATAATTATAATTCTTATTTGAAACATAATTAACTCACTATCTTTGAAGTAACATTCTTTAATATTTAATTGCCCAAGTTATCTTTCATACCATAATCAGAAAACTTATTTTATACTACTTAAGGTCAGATTGCCAACTTATTTTTGCTTATTAAAAATGAAGATAATCAATTCATCCCTGCCAATTTCGTTGTATAGGGATTTCTATCTAAGCTATTCCTGACTCTTTTCTAGAAATTTAATGTTTGTTCTTCTGCTATTCGACGCATAATTGCGCGGATGTATATACTTGTTTTATTCGTTGGTTCTGGCAATTTGTAACACTTTCATATTGGTATTCGTTAGGTTGCAAACAATTGTTTCAGTTATGTTAAGTTTACATATTTGTTTTTTTTTCACTGAGAACTATTGTCTATCGCTTTCTCGCCCAGACGCCCTTCCTGTTTATTTTTTTATGAGTAAAAATTGTATTTTTGGAATAAAAATACAATTGACCAATTCAGCATCCTCATTATTATTCTTCAAGTTGTCATTACCCACACGAGAAGTGAAAAATATTTAATCAGAATTATTTGAAAAATCTATCTCAAATAACTGGAATAAGAAAAGATCACGCCGACCATTAATCGTACACCCACATAATTAAACAAGAATCAAACTATTGTCAACACTCTTTAGTGTTCTTTTAGTATTGCGCTGTCACCCCTAGCTTTAAATCACTTATTATCAGCATTATATAATCACGATTGGAGAATAATTCGTATTTTTATGTCATTAAACTCTTGCATGTTGTTGACTCTAAATAACTGTTGTGTAGTCAGTTCACATCTACTAAGTTGTTTTTTCTATCAAAAACGAGTATGTACGCTGGTCGTGGTTTCAACATCACCATCATTTCCTGTAAATTCAGTGCAATTGGGAAATATTTGTACGTAAATATACTTCATATTTAAATTGAAATAAACTATACATTAACATACACAAATATAATCACAATATTACACAATTCAAAACTTTATTAGACAAAAGCAATATAAATTGATTATCCGCAAAGCCTCCTAATCTAAAAAGGATAAATTGCGGTTGAATTTTACAGTAAAATAGTTTCAAAATTGTTTGTATAATTAATTGATATTCATTATATTTATAGTCTAAAACAACAGATTACCATCTCTTTTTTTAATGTTTGACAAAAGTAGAATCTAAAGATTAAAAAAATAGAAATTAAATGTATTAAATGGAAGATATCTTAAATAATGTTACACTTATTGTCATATTATATACTACATAGTGTATGAATTTATGCTACATAATATTAAATTTTATTAAGGAATAATGCTTGACAAATGCCATTTTTTTTTATTTTTGATTATTTTCCATCAAAAAAATCTTTATTTATCAGGCTTTCTTTTTGTAATCCGACAACGTATTCTGTGTACGTTTTGACTATAAATCATAAATTATGAATACTTCGTTACAAACTTGGAAGAGTTATGGAAACGGAATTTATTAGATGACCATAAGTCTTCCTTTGTAAAAGAAAATTCTACTGCCTTAATGTGTGAATTTTATACGTCTTTTCAAAAGTTATGTAATTCGTTTGTACTTTAATTTATAGAGATTTGTAATTTGATAATGAACTTAATATTTTTAATCACTCCAGAATCAAAAAATCGGATACTAAAAAGGTGGGGGAAAATCACAGTTCAAGACATAGGAATCGGTATATCTCATTAAAAATGGAATAAATATGCAACTGATAAATTAGCTAAATAAAATAAGAACAAGAGGTGAAAAAGGTGCAGGAATTAGATTTCAAATTGTCAGAGTCAACAGGCATTATTTGTGTTATATATCTGAATAGTTGATTATTCTTTTTTATAAATGAATGGAATGCAGATTTTCACGGATAAAATTATTTAAACGGATGAATACGGATTCTATCTCCGAAAAAATTGGGACTGATTGTAATATCTAAGTCTTTATCTTCTCGCCAAAGGCAAGATAAAATCTGTATCTAATTCGCTATATCAGCGTAAAACAACATGCTATTCTTTAAACTTATCTAATAGAGAGTAATCAGAAATAAATAAAATGTTACAATAGGGCCGGTAAAAGAGCTGCATTTATTATTGAATATCTAATATTGTATACGAAATAAATGAGACAAATATTGATGATAAATGATGATCATGCCGCAATAATAGTACAAAAGACGTTACTTGAAAAGACTGGATATAAAATTCAATCTGAATTGAAGTCAGTCAACATAATTGAGACTTTTCATAAAATTCAAATGGATCTTATCCTCCTTGATTGGCATGTGCCTAACAAAGACGAAATGGAAGTACTCTAACTATGATGCGGTTAGAAAATCGGCGTATCGTATTCGGAAAAAACTTGGAATAGATGAGAATGTATATATTAACTTATCTTTTAAAATTATTAACCCATCTAGTCGTCTTTATTTATCAGTAAGTTAAGGCAAAAGAATATGAAATTGGGCGAATTTCTGACTCAATTCTTATTTTTTGTGTGTACTTTATGTATATAACAAACAAGCACTTATACAAAATATATGTATAAGTGCTTGTTTTAAGCAGTGACCCAGGAGGGGTTCGAACCCTCGACCCACAGATTAAGAGTCTGTTGCTCTACCAGCTGAGCTACTAAGTCAGGTATGATTTTCTATAAAAATCATTGAAACGGCTGCAAAGTTAATCAAAAAATCACTTCGCAATCCATTTCTAGCAAAAATCTTGATTATTTTTTATTCTCAGGCGGTCGGCAAACCACCACTGTGATATGAAAGCAAGATTGATGACGCTCACGTACGGCTAGCAATTTGCATTCTTTTCGCATGTCAGTCAACACTTTGGTCATAGCAATTATCGGCGGCATGGTGCTTTCCAAGGTGTCTTTTCTGGTATTAAAAAAATTCTTGTACGAAATGTCAAATGTTGTGCCGTATAAATGAGCGGAATGGCTGGTTGCATTCCCGTTTCGATGGCTAAGTTTTGTTTGAGAATCCTCAGTTCGAAGCAACGAAGTAATTCTAAATTTATAATTATCTTTCTTTTTTTCTTCTAGTTGTTTCTGAAATCGATAGCCAATTTCATTCAATAAATCAACAGCTTCAGGGATTAAATAAGGCTGTGAATGAGTTAGCGATTTAAGTTGGTAAAATCTGTTTTCTGTCACCTCTGCCAATACTTGCTTTGCCTTCAGGCTGTCAATCTGCGAAAAGAATTGTAAATCATCAGCAAAAGGAGTTTTAAGTCCGTTCTTTTCAGCATGAATCAGTTGCTCTTCATTTGGGTCATTTAATTTATCGCTTGGCTGAATAGGCGCTGTTGCATAATGTACATGATCGCATTCCGAAACGTAGTTTGTCAACTGAGCAATTTCCTTCTTCTGCTTAATTTGTTTTACTTTTTTAGTAATTAAATATCCACCACCAGCAAGCGTAACTACAATCAAAACAAATAATAAAGAATAAAATATTCTTGTTTTCCTTTTCTTTCTTTTATACGACTTTTGGTAGGTCGGTCTGTAAGTCTTAACAGGTTTTCTAGGGTAAGGTCTTTTATTGTTTGTCATTAATTGGCTATTTAATCTGCAAAGTTAAGCTTTTGGGCAATAATTTTAAATAGCCAACAACCAAAAGTTATCAACAATCTGAGTCAATCTTTAATATTTTATTTTTTTTGAAATTTTCAAACATTATTATTTATAAATTGAACCAAGAATAATTCTCATATCCAAAACAAATGGTTAACTTTGCGCTCGAATCTAAAAAATATTCAATTACAATATGAAACCAACTTTATTTGTTCTTGCAGCAGGAATGGGAAGCCGATATGGCGGCTTGAAACAACTTGACGGTCTGGGACCTAATGGCGAAACTATTATGGATTATTCAATCTACGATGCCATAAGAGCCGGATTTGGAAAAATAGTTTTTGTTATTCGCAAGAGTTTTGAGGATGATTTTAAATCGGTAGTAATCAATAAATTTAAAGATTTGATTGATACCGATATTGTTTTTCAGGAAATTTCAAAAGTACCTGAAGGAACAACCTATAACCCAGAGCGTGAAAAACCATGGGGAACCAATCATGCCGTTTTGATGGGAAAAGAAGCAATCAATGAGCCATTCGCGGTAATTAATGCCGACGACTTTTATGGCAAAGAATCATTTGCAGTTTTGGCTGATTTCCTCAACAGTGTTGAAGGAAAAAAGAATGAATATTGTATGGTAGGCTACCATGTTGGCAATACCTTGTCCGAAAGTGGAGCTGTGAGCCGTGGAGTTTGTGTGGTTGATGAAAATCAATTATTACTAAATGTGGTTGAGCGCACTCATATTGAAGAAAAGAGCGGTCAGATTGTATTTTTAGATGAAAAAAACGAAGAAATAACGTTGAAACCAAACACTCCTGTATCTATGAATATGTGGGGCTTTACGCCTGATTATTTTGATTATTCATTGGAATATTTTAAAGAATTTTTGGCAGAAAACGGACAAAAATTAAAATCAGAATTTTATATACCACTGGCAGTAAACAATCTGATTGTTCAGAAAAAAGTAACTTGTAAAGTGCTTGATACACCTTCCAAATGGTTTGGTGTAACATACGCCGAGGACAGACCTCAGGTTGTATTAAAAATAAATGAGTTAATCCGCAAAGGAGTTTATCCTGAAAAGTTATTTAAATAATATCACAGTTTTATGGGAAAAATTTTAGTAACTGGTGGAACTGGATATATTGGTTCACACACAGTTGTAGAATTACAAAAAGTTGGTTTTGAAGTGGTTATTGTTGACAATTTATCCAACTCAAATATCGACGTATTAAATGGCATTGAAAGTATTACCGGCGTTCGCCCTGCGTTTGAAAACGTGGATTGTGTGGATTACGTAAGCATGGACAGGATGTTTGAAAAACATCTTGGCTTTGATGCCATCATTCATTTTGCAGCCAGCAAAGCTGTGGGCGAATCGGTTGAAAAACCACTGTTGTATTACCGCAACAACCTGGTTTCGCTTATTAATATTTTGCAATTAATGCCTATTCACAAGGTTCAGAATATTGTATTTTCTTCTTCATGTACTGTTTATGGGCAACCAGACATTTTGCCGGTAACAGAAGATGCTCCCATAAAATCAGCTTTATCACCTTATGGAAATACGAAGCAAATTTGCGAAGAAATAATCCGTGATACAATCTATTCAAATCCTTGCTGCAAAAGCATTATACTTCGATATTTTAATCCCGTTGGAGCACATCCTTCGGCTGAAATAGGCGAATTGCCTAACGGAACTCCAAATAACTTGCTGCCATTTATAACTCAAACGGCCATCGGACTTCGCAAGCAATTAAATGTCTTCGGAAATGACTACGACACACCTGATGGATCCTGTATTCGAGACTATATACATGTGGTGGATTTAGCTAAAGCGCATGTTATTGCGGTACAAAGAATGATTAACAATCAAACAACTAACCTGATTGAAACGTTTAATCTTGGAACCGGTCGCGGATTATCTGTTTTGGAAATAATTGACACATTT
>Ga0302293_10000656_pt1 | contig 17961 bp, 17 predicted proteins | sample III_Fen_N2_2_FD_198758 | JGI IMG/M metagenome (GOLD analysis project Ga0302293, IMG submission 198758) | Peat permafrost microbial communities from Stordalen Mire near Abisko, Sweden - III_Fen_N2_2 | ecosystem: Environmental > Terrestrial > Soil > Wetlands > Permafrost | place: Sweden: Abisko...
ATGGTCGGCGTCGCCGGAGCGGCGGGTGCAGCGGCCGCGGGTGCGGTCGGTGCGGGCGTCGTTCCCAGCCGGCGCTGCATGGCCGCCGCGTTGGCGGCAGCCTGAGTGGCCTTGTCAGCGGCGGTGCGTGCGGCAACCTGTGCCGCGCGCTCTGCCACCTGGGCTGCCTTCTTGGCCTTCCGCTGGTCCTTGAGCTCGCGCTCGGTGGCCTGCAGGAGGACGGCGTTGGCAGCCGTGGCGTGGGCCTCGGCCTCGGAGAGCGTGAGCTTCCTGGGTCGAGGGGTTGTGGGTGCTGCGGGTGCAGCGGGCTTGGTCGCCATTTCAGGTTCTCCTTGTCAGGTGGTTGGGCGATCGCCCGACCAGTGATGATCGGGCTAAACGCCCAAGTTGCCCGTAGGGAGCAGCTCGCTAGACGTTCTAAGTTAATAGACCAGCCGGCGAACTGCTCCTTTTCAAGGATTTATTGAACTGTACTTGTATAGCGCATCTAACAACTGAGGGAGAGACAAGTCTCATCCCAGCAGTCTGTCAGGACATGCACTGTAATAATCTGACTTGTTAACGATCCTCCGTTATCTCGGGTCCTCACACCTTGGACAACTGATGTCGCTATACTATCACAAAATACAATAAATGTCAATAACTTAGGCAATATTTATAGCATAAGCACAAATATATTTAGCTAGATACGCTAGATGTAGCGTATGTTGTATCCAAAGAACACTATATCTAATAATATTTGACAGTCCGTGTCAATGGGAGTATATTCTCCTGCATGTGCTTCGGGGAAGGTCCTCGATAGTTCCTGCTGCCTGCGTGGCATAAGTGAACGAACGCACTAGGAAAACGGGAGTCATATTGAAGACGCTGTGTGGTTCAAGCACGACCCAGTCCATCACTGGACGCAAGGACGCGTTCGACCAGTTCGACGGTGAGGTGGTCATCCTGATGACGGAGGCCAACCCTGCTCGGACGACGAAGTTCAGCTGCGAGGATCTAGGTGCGTTCTTGCGCCTTCGCTCGACGCAGCGAGAACTGCTCTGGATGTGCCACGGCTCCAACGACATCACAACTCTCATGGAGTACCTCGATGCGAGGGGTATTCACATGCGGGATGTCATCGTCGACATCAAGCGAAGGAACCTTCGTCTGGCGCTCAAGCTCTGCAAGGCACGAGCAACTTCTCGGCAGCTGGTGCCGGCGTGAGCGACAACGGAACGCTGTTCGAGAGCCCCGTCGTCAGCAAGGCTGTCACCCCACGAACGTATCCGGCAACCCCGGTGAAACCGTTCGCGGTGCCAAACACCCCACCCACGGGTGCGAGCGTCTGGCTGGAGCTCGAAGAGGAGCCTCCTACCGCTGGCAGCTGACCTCATCGCGTTGTCCGGAGTGGCGGAATTGAGTGGACCTAGTCCCTCTTCCGCCACTCCGGGCCGAAAAAATTTGAAATCCCACTCTCCAAGTTTAGGAGAGTTTTTTGTTGCAAACTTTTAAAACGTAAGCTATAAAGGAACTAGACGTAATAGGGGGTTCAGGATACCCACACCCAGCCGGCGCAACCCAGCACCGAGTGGCGGTCTACCGTACATATTCAACCAGGAGACACCGTGTTCACGAGCGGTGACCAGCCGGATATTCACGGCATCGAGCGCGCCATTGCCGGCGTGTTCTCCATGGCTCGGCATCCGACCCGGAGAAACCGAAAGAGAGGGATGGAAGGGACGCCGGGTAGAGTCTACCTTGACGGTGGATGCATCCCGCACTTGCTGGCCAGCAAGATCTGCAAGGGTTCGCACTGTCATATCGGCCGAATCAAGAGGTTGGCCGAGCTGACTGGTACCAAGGACCGTGTTCGGCAGGTTCTGGTGGTCGAGTCGGTACTGCGTGACATGGTCGATCGCGGCGATCTGTGGTACAGCGGTGACAGCTGGTTTGCTAGCAAGGCGTTCTTGAGCCGTCAGAAGCAGTTTTCTGACGCCTTGAGGGCGCGGAGCAAGCAACTGGTCGTCGCCGATGTCGTCACTCAGCGTCAGGCTTGGAGTTCGGTGCCGGAGTTGGAGAACGCCTGAGTACTGGCGGTACCAGCTCCTGTTGAAGCTTGTACGAAGCGGTGGGGTGGAAGATCGTAAGCAGATCTTCCACCCCACCGGCACTAAAACCTAAGGGGCCCTCTAGTCAAAGAGAGCTTTTTTTGTTACAATTCCCCAGGTTATGCTGTCTGTGTAACACGTTGGTCTCATATGGATCCTTCGGACCATATGTGACTTCCATTTTTCGGAAATGAACAAAAATATGTAAACACATTTTTGCTTCACTTCACTCAAAATGTGGTCTCATCGTCTAACGGTTAGGACACCAGGTTTTCATCCTGGCAATCCGGGTTCGATTCCCGGTGAGATCACCAGAAATTATAAATCAATTCGTATTGTAAGATAACGCAAGCGAAAAAAATTAAGAAAAGGTAGGTCGCTATGCGTGTATATAAAAGATCAAAAATTCTAGCAACTGTTGGTCCAGCCAGCAATAGTTACGAGATAATTCGTGACATGATTGTGGCCGGCGTGAACGGTTTTCGACTTAATTTTAGTCACGGGTCTTATGAAGAGCGCGACCAACAAATTGGCTGGATTCGTCAGGCATCGGCTGAGACCAAAAAAACAGTCGCGATTCTGCAAGATTTACAGGGGCCAAAAATTCGTTTGGGCGATTTTGACGGTGAGATAGCTGTTACGGCTGGGCAGGAGTGGCAATTATGCTACGGTGAGGCTACCGATGCCTCGAAAAGGCAACTGGAATCGCAATATAACATCGCCGAAAAGGCCAAACCTGGCGAGCGCGTTTTTATTTTTGATGGCAAAGTCCATAGCCATATAACCGCCGTTGAAGGCAGTCGAATAACTGTAGTTATCGAAAACGATGGGATTTTACGTCAGCGTAAAGGTCTTAACTTGCCGGATACGAATTTTGGCGGTGATATTATTACCGACAAAGACCGTCGCGACATCGAATTTGGCGCCACGCGTGATATTGATTACGTGGCGCTTAGTTTTGTTCAAAGTGCTGATGACGTGTATAACCTCAAACAACTACTGGAACAGCACGGCTCAACCGCCAAGGTTATCGCCAAGGTTGAAACTAAGGCCGCTATTGAAGAAGGCGAGTTAGAACGGATTGTCGAAGCCAGCGACGGTGTCATGGTAGCTCGTGGCGATTTGGCCGTCGAGGTTAGCGCCGAAGTTGTACCAATTGTTCAGCGCCAGATTATCGGACTTTGCCAGCAATATGGCAAACTGAGCATCGTGGCAACGCAGATGATGGCCAGTATGGTTGACAATCCTTCTCCAACCCGGGCTGAGGTTAGCGATGTCGCCGGCGCGGTTATTAGTGGTGCCGATTGTGTCATGCTGAGCGACGAGACGGCCAACGGTAACTATGTCTTAGAAGTTATCAAATCGATGAAGCGGGTGATTATGTACACCCAGGAACACGCGCCCATTCAACCAGTTTATTACCGCGCCGATAAACCAGAGCGCCAAGATGCTATTAGCTCGGCGGCTGTCACATTGGCTCAGCAACTAAACGTTGTCGCGATTATCGTCGAAACCAAGACGGGCGCCACGGCGCAGAGCATTGCCGAACACCGTCCAAGCTTGCCAATATTTAGCGTTACCTCGCAACCGCGGACTGCTCAACGCCTAGCTTTGATGTATGCCAATAAGAGTTTTTTGCGCCCAGACGGCGAGCACGCTGGCATGGAACTGGCCAAAGAACTGCGCCAAGAAGGCTTTTTTCCGCCACATTCAACAGTAGTTCTAGTTAGCGGTCGGCAGCCTGGCATGCCCGGAGCGACCGATACTATTCGTGTTCGTATTTTAGAATAAGCTAGAAGGTTTTGTTAACGATCGTGGCTTCTATAACTTCGCGACCAGCTTTTTCACCTCTTAGGTCACATGAATATAAGGTCATCTTGGCTTCGCTGGTTCTGTTTTCAATCTGGATCGCAGTCCTGTCGACGCTATAGCGATGCGTGACTTCGTACTCGTAGCGTTGTCCGTTCCAGTCGACGTAAATTTTGTCGCCACTGTTTAATTTGTCGATATTATAAAAAGGCGATTTTTGTCGAGTTTGTTGAGGTGTCCATCCCATAGTAAATCGGTGTGCGCTCAGTACAAAATTGCCGCCATCGCTTGGGTTACCGTTTTCGGGATGACGATGCCAAGCCCCCTTTTCGAGTACTTGCAGATTGTCGCCAGTTACGATTGCAACGTTTATGTTAATTTGTGGGATATACAAGCGATTTTCGCCTATTTGAGGACTAGTTGAGACCAATTTATTAGCGGTGCTATTGGTCGACTCCGTAAATACTGCTGCAGGTAATAATGGCGCTGAGGCATTTAGAACTATATATAGTCCGCAGGCTAGAGAGACCAAAGGGGCAACTAGCCAGATAAGCTTTATTGCTTTATGACGTTTATTCATAAAACAAGACTTTAATTATTGGCTTTAGGCGTTTTATTTGATTTCTTGCGGCGTAAAATTGCAAACAACGAAACAGCCACAAGCACTAGACCCAGGCCGGTGATAGCCAAAAAGTCTTGGCCCGTGTTGGGTAATAGTCCGCTTGTTTGATTAGTGGTAGTTTGAGTTTCGGTGCTGTTATTGTAGGTTTGGGCACTAAAATCACCCTCTCCGTAATTAATATCAACCGCAAATTTATTTAGTTGTCTATACATAAGCTTAACCTTTTATATTTTACCTTATTTCTTCCGGATATAAAACAAGTAAACATGAAAGACGTCACAGAATCGTTGACTTTGTAAGCATAATCAGAAATAATATAAAGTACGTAATTATTTCAAAACAAAAAATCAAAAATAGCTAAGGAGAGAGAACAAAAATGTTAGTAGAAAATCTGAAGAATCTATTGGAAAAACCAATGGATCGTAGGGATTTCCTCAAGAATGTTGGTCTTGGTTTGATTGGTCTAGTTGGTATGACGACCATTATTAGTAGTTTAACCAAGGATAATACCGATAAACAAGCCTCATCTCAACTGGGTGATAGCAGCGCATATGGAGCCACAACCTACGGTGGCTAACAAAAACCAGCTCTAAACTGATAGTCGCGTAGACGATGCCACTAATTTGTCTTATGCTGGGCATGTTTATCGTGCTAAAATAAGACCAGAAGGGTGGATACTTTGAGCTTTTTTAAATTGACTATTCGTGACGTACCACTTGATAACCAAACGGTTTTAGTCCGGACTGACTATAACGTTCCGATTGCACCGGACGGCACAATTAGCGATGATTCGCGTATTCGGGCCAGTTTGCCAACCTTAAATTATTTACTGAACCGGGGTTGTAAAGTAGTAATTATTAGTCATCTCGGTCGTCCAAAAAGTCGAGATAGCGCCTACAGTTTAGAGCCGGTGGCATTACGTCTGGCTCAGCTAATTCATCGCGATATCAGATTTGTAGATCATACATTTGGCGATAAGGTTTATCAGGCCGTCAAAAGGGCGCCGGGTAGCAGTATTACGGTGCTAGAAAACTTGCGTTTTTATCCGGAAGAGGAGGCTGATGATACTGAATTTGCGCGCCGAATCGTGGCTTCAACTGGCGCGCGCTATTTTGTTCAAGATGGATTTGGTGTCGTGCACCGTGCTCATGCCAGTACAGACGCGATTACTCAGTTTGTTCCCAGCGTAGCAGGTCTGTTACTGGAAGAGGAATACAATGTCATAACCTCGGCTATGGAGGCGCCAAAGCGACCACTTATGGCAATTTTGGGTGGCGCGAAAGTTAGCGATAAAATTAAGGTTATTAATCGCTTTATTAAGATTGCTGACAAGATTATTATTGGCGGCGCTATGGCTAATAATTTTTTGGCATATAAAGGCATATCGGTGGGCGCCAGCAGGGTAGAAGCAGGTCAGAGGGAGGTGCTTGACAGTATTTATAAAGCAGCGCGTCAAAAAGTTGGTAAAAACGTCGACGATTTTATTATTTTACCCACTGACGTTGCGGTGGCGACCAGTATGAATCCAGGTGAGAAGCGTAAATCCGTAGAGGTTGATAAAATTCTTCCTAATGAAATTGCCCTTGATATTGGCGATAAGTCAATTTCGCGTATGGTTCAGGAAATTCAATCCGTCGGTACCGTTATTTGGAACGGGCCACTTGGCTATGTCGAATTGCCAGAATTTGCTCATGGTACGGCAGAATTAGCCCAGGCGCTGGCTTCTCAACCCGACACGATATCGATTATTGGTGGCGGCGATACGGCAAGCTTTATCCTAAAATGGGACAAGCGCGCTGGAAAAAGCTTCACGCATGTTTTAACAGGTGGTGGCGCCAGTTTAGAACTTATGGCCGGCAATATATTACCAGGGGTTGAAAGTTTGCTAGACGGTCGAAGGCAAATAGAGTACACTAACAGTAATAAGCATAAGTAATTATATAAAATATGGCACGAGATAAAACATTAATTATTGGAAACTGGAAAATGAACCTCAATATGCAAGAGGCGAGTTTGTATGTTCATCAATTGTCTAAAATGGTTAAAATTCATCGTGACGTCGAAGTAGTTTTGGCGCCAACGGCCTTGACTCTTCAATCTTTAAGTTTGCAGGTTAATAATCGGCAGTTCAAATTGGCCGCTCAAAACTTCTATTGGCGTGATATGGGCGCCTATACTGGTGAGATTTCAGCTACGCAACTGCGTGGTATTGTGCAATACGGCCTAGTCGGACATTCAGAACGTCGTCATGTTTTTCATGAGTCAGACAAAGATATTCGTGCTAAGGTTCAGGCGGCTATTCGCAATCACATAAAGCCAGTTTTGTGTGTCGGTGAAACAGCGTTCGAACGCTCTGAGGGTGAAACTCAGGCTGTTCTGCACGACCAGCTGATTGGTGGACTGGCTAATGTCACCAGCGAAGAGCTAGAAGATATCACGATTGCATACGAGCCTGTTTGGGCCATTGGAACTGGCCAAAACGCCCTGCCAACTGATGTCAGCATGGCAGTTCGGTCAATTCGCAGCCAGATAAAGCATTTATATGGTTCGTCCGCGGCCGATAATATACAAGTACTTTATGGTGGTAGTGTCACAACGGATAGTGCCGCTAGTTACTTGGACTTGCCGGATGTCGACGGTTTGCTAATCGGTGGCGCCAGTTTAGATGCTCATGTTTTTAGTGACATTGTTAAAAAAGCACATAAGGGCTCGACGCCCGCCAAGAAATAAGGGGTGGTATTATGAAAGATCTTGATTTTGACGAACTAGACAGAGCGGTAAATTCGCTAATCGGTAGTCCGTCCGCGCCTACTAATCCGCCCGTTGCCACTGCCTCAGTCGATACACCGACGCCAGTTGATACTTCAGTTCCAGTAACCACGTCTTCTGCTGAAGACGCTCAAACTACGCCACCTGCGTTTCAACCACTGGCCGCCAGACGCAGTTCGGGAAGGTTTATGGATGTTGTTCACCCATCGTCGGATATGCGTTCTTCCAGTGTACCGGCGCGACCTGCTACACGCGAAGGTATGACGGTCCAGCCAATTACAACTGAACCAACTGCCACGGTAGCACCCGAGGTTTCAGCTGCGCCTATAGAGACTGCGCCTAAAACATCTGAATGGCCCGACCCACTTGATTTCCATGGTTTTAAGGATGAGCCAGTTGCCCCAAAGCCAGCTGATAATCCAGTCGAAAAAGATAAGCCGACTACAGAGTTGAGTTTGCCAGATCTTGAATCAACACCTCCGCTTGAATCACCATTTTTACCAGATACTAAGGTTGAGAAACGTCCACTTGGAGCCTTTGCGGATAGCAGTGTTACTGCAGAGACGCCAGCTACAGAAACCCCCGAAGTTCAAGCCGATGAAAATACCGACCATCCAATTGGCACCGAAACGCCTTTGCCAGCTGAACTTCAAGATAGTTTGTTGTCGATTGAATCAAATGAGGACACGGCTCTTACTGGCCAAGATGTTGAACCATTAAAACCACAATCAACTGTGGTTGAAACCATGTCAATTCCTCAGCAATATGTCGAGCAACCTAGCACTGGTGACAAACCAGCCGCTAGCTCAATATTTGATGTCGAGGCATATCGTAAACCAGCTCAGACAAAAAATAAAAAGTCAAAATCTGGTTGGTTGATGGTTTTATGGATTTTGTTGCTGATAATTCTTGGTGTTGGTGCAGGCGCGGGCTTTTACTTCTACCTTCTTCCGCTTTTATAGCTTATAATAGATAGTAATGAATTTACTTGATGGGTTAAACGCGGCTCAAGCCGATGCGGTACAGACAGCCTCTGGACCGCTGCTTATTTTGGCAGGCGCCGGTAGTGGCAAAACAAAAACTTTAACGCACCGCATCGCTTATTTGATTGAAGACGAGAAAATCTGGCCAAACCAAATTTTGGCCGTAACATTTACTAACAAGGCCGCCAAGGAAATGCGCCAGCGCCTGGGAGTCCTTTTAAATCAAGACGGCACTAGCCGTAGTTTTATGCCGTGGATGGGCACATTTCACGGTATCTGCGTCAGATTACTAAGGATTGAGGGCGATGCTATTGGAATTGCCCGCAATTTTGTAATTTACGACGAAGACGATCGCCGCGGTTTGATTAAGCAGGCTATGAAACAGCTTTCAATTAGCGAAAAAGAAATTAAAGCTCAATCGATTAGCGCCGCAATCTCAACCGCCAAAAATGAGATGACTAACCCAGACGAATACAGCCAGATTGCCAGTTCGCCTTACCAGAAAAACGTTGCCAAGGTCTACAAAAAATATGAAGATATGCGTCAAACCGCCGGCGCGCTCGATTTTGATGACTTACTACTAGAGGTAGTGCGATTATTCAAAGAAGCCCCAGATGTTCGCAAGAAATGGCAAGCGAATTTCAAACATATTTTAATTGACGAGTATCAAGACACCAATGCTGCTCAATATGCCATTGTGAAATCTCTTGTCAATGACCAGCGCAATATTTGCGTGGTGGGTGATGACTGGCAGTCGATTTATAGCTGGCGCGGCGCCGATTTTACTAATATCTTGAATTTCGAGAGAGATTTTAAGGGCGCTAAAGTTATCAAATTGGAACAAAATTATCGTAGTACTGGTAATATTCTTGATGCGGCCAGCAATGTCATTACTAAAAATGTTCAACGGACCGATAAAAAGCTGTGGACTGCCGCTGGACCCGGCGAGCCCGTTCAGGTTCACGGCGTTTATGATGAAGCCGAAGAGGCTAGTTTGGTCGCGGAACGAATTTCGACGCATGTCAGCATTAAAGCGCGCTCATTCGGGGATTTTGCTGTATTGTATCGAACTAACGCCCAAAGTTATACGCTGGAGCGAGCCTTTTTGCGTTTCCGCGTGCCGTATCAGATTGTCGGTGGCGTCAGGTTTTATGACCGCAAAGAAATTAAAGATGTTATTGCATACTTAAGACTAATTTATCAGCCAAATGACCGCATGAGCTTTAGTCGTATCGTTAACGTTCCCACAAGAGGTGTCGGCGAAACCAGTCTGGAACGTTTTCTGGCCTGGCAGGCGCTTAGTGGCATGGACATACTATCGGCACTAATTAATGTCGATCAGACCAGTACGATTACGGCTCGTGCCAAGGTTGCTTTGGTGAATCTTGGCGAAAAATTGCGTATCGCTCAGTCATTAATAGAGACATCGGGTCCAGGCGAGGTGATTGAAAAAGTCTTAAGTCTAACAGGTTACCGCGATTTCCTGGCCGACGGTACACCACAAGCCGAAGAGCGCGATGCTAATATCGGTAGCTTGCTTTCGGACGCTCAAACCTTCGCCAGCTTGCCTGACTTTTTAGAGGAAGTGGCGCTGATGTCTAGCGCCGATACTGACAGCGATGGCCAAAAAGTTACCTTGATGACACTGCATGCCGCCAAAGGCCTTGAGTTTCCAGTCGTCTTCATCGTTGGTATGGAAGAGGGAATTATTCCACATGCCAGGGTATACGAGGCTGGACCAGCCGAGCTGGAAGAGGAGCGTCGTTTGGCGTATGTTGGCATGACTCGTGCCCGCGAAGAACTACATTTAACCTACGCTCAGTCACGACTGCAATTTGGTCAAAGAGGCTATAATCCGATTTCACGATTTATTACCGACATGGGTAGCCAGGTAGCTACGATTGCGAATGAACCTCATGCAATAGCCGAGCAGGACTTTTATAGTGACGAACTATTTACTGTTGGAGATGTTGTAAGATCGGCAGCGTTTGGCAATGGTGAAGTCATTGAAGTGGATGGCTTGGCGCTAACGGTGACGTTTGATAACGGTCAGACAAAAAAGTTGAACGCCGAATATGCGCGGCTGGAAAAAATCTAATCCTGTCTGGCTGGTTTAGCAGATAGTTTGTTATAATAGGATGAGCACGCTAGGGGTGTGTCTTACTTAAATGAAAACAATTATTCATAGATCTATCGCGCCACTTGGCGGCATAATCTCGGCCTTTATTCTGTTTATCGGGGTGGTTATTTTTTTGGTCTCATCGCACGTTTCGGCTACCAATGGTTCACCAACGGATGGCAGGTTGATTACAATTCATGACCGTGGAGTAGATAGCGTTATTTTAACGAAAGCTGCAACTATTGGCGATGCTTTGCAAGAGGCGGGTGTTAAGATTGATCAGAGTGATGCCGTTGAGCCGGCTTTGTCTGAGAAACTGGTCGCCAGTGATTATCAAGTTAATATCTACCGAGCCCGACCCGTCATTGTGGTTGACGGTACGACTAGACAAAAAATCGTGACCCCTTACCAGACCGGCGCCCGTATCGCGAAAGACGCCGGCATTACGCTTTATGCCGAAGATAAGACGGTCTTAACTAGAACTGACGATATCGTATCTGAAGGTGCTGGTTTGCGCCTAACGATAACGCGCGCCACGCCTTTTACATTTACTTTATATGGCGCTACGACCGAGGCTCGTACGCAAGCAAAGACTGTTGGCGACATGCTGAAGGAAAAAAATATTACCCTGAGTGCGGATGATCGCGTATCGGTACCGGTTTCAACAGAAATAACATCTGGCTTGATTGTGCGTGTCTGGCGCGAGGGTAAGCAAACTATTACTGTTGACGAGAAAGTTGCCTTTTCGACTGATACAATTCAGGACGGTGATCAACTGGTTGGCTATAAAGCGATTAAGACACTTGGTCAAGATGGTTCTAGAAGTGTCACTTATGAAGTTGTGATACAGGACGGCAAGGAAGTCGGTCGTACCGAAATCGCCAGCTTAACGACCAAGGAATCATCAAAACAAATTGAAATTATTGGTGTCAAAATTTCTTTACCACCGGGATCACACGAGGACTGGATGGCCGCTGCCGGTATTGACTCGAGTGATTACGGATACGTTAACGTAATAATGAATGGCGAGTCGACCTGGAACCCAGCCGCCGTAAATCCAAATGGTTGTGTAACCAGTACGAATAGGGGTTGCTATGGTTTGGGCCAAACCAACCTTACTAGTTTGAGCGCTGCTTGTCCAAGTTGGCAAAATGATCCTATCTGTCAGTTACGATACTTCAGTAGATACGCCGTCAATCATGGCTATGGCAGTTGGTATGGCGCATATGTTTTTTGGAGCGCCAATAGATGGTGGTAGGTTGTTATGCCTAACAAGTCTTTGGGCCAGCATTGGCTAAAAGACCGCGAAGTTTTGGCACGTATCGCTGACTGCGCAGAGTTATCTTTGGAAGATGTTGTTCTTGAAATTGGTCCAGGGCTAGGAACGCTAACCAGCGAACTATTGCGGCGCGCAAAAAAAGTGGTCGCGGTCGAGTTTGACAGTGAACTAGCGCGTAAATTGCCAGCACAATTTCCCGGTAAAGACCTAGATGTAGTTACGAGCGATATTTTGTCATTTGACTTATCGGTTTTGCCTAAAGATTATGTCGTTGTCGCCAACGTTCCATACTACATTACTAGCAAAATTGTTCAGATGTTAATGACGGCGACCAACAAACCGCGCGTCGCAGTACTATTGGTTCAGAAAGAGGTTGCCCAGCGCCTTGCGGCAAAGCCTGGTGATATGAGCATTTTGGGCCTGAGCGCGCAACTGTTTGCTGAGGTAACTCTGGGTGATATCGTCCCGGCTGTCTTTTTTACGCCACCACCAAAAGTTGATAGTCAGGTTGTAATCCTAGAAACTCGTCAGTCGCCATATCTTACGGATGTAAGCGAACAAGACTTTTTTCGTGTCGTCAAAGCTGGTTTTTCTGAAAAGCGCAAAAAACTACGCAGTAGCCTGTCGGGGGGTTTAAAAATATCCAAGCCAGAGGCCGAAGAGTTACTATCGGCGGCAGGAATTGACCCTGACGCGAGGGCTGAGTCGCTTGGACTAGATGCTTGGGTTTCGTTGGCGCACATTGTCGCGCGGTAACGCTCATGCTAAGATTATTGTCAGATGGGCAAGCGCTATTTGAATAAAAGAAAAAATTTTGAACAGGCTTTTACGATTGTCGAATTAATTATTGTCGTATTGGTTATAGGAATTCTGGTCAGTCTTTCGGTTGTGGTCTATAACGGTGTCAGGCAGAAAGCTAGTGATTCAGCCCTGTTGTCAGATCTTGATAATGCCGTATCTATTCTCGAACATGACCTAAGTGCGAACGGTACCTATCCCACTACGCTAGGTTTAGCCGACGGTGGAAAAGGTGTTTCAAAAAGCTCTTCAGATACTCAATATCAATATACCGTAGATAATTCGGCCACGCCACCTATATATTGTCTGTCGGGTACTGTCGGTAAATCTAGTTTTTATGTATCAAGCAGCAACACCAATCCGTTATCTGGGTTATGCCAAGCGACAAATATAATTATTACTGTGCCAGCTCTCATTAGTATTAACACCGCCTATGCCAGTTACGTTAATATAGATTCGTCGGCTACTGGTACGCCTGCGCCTACAGCCCAGTGGCAGAAGTTACCAAAGAATGTGAATAGTGGCACCTGGACTGATATCGTAGGGCAAACATCGCCTAACTTATCTTATGCATTTCTTTATGACTATGTTGGCGGTGATTATGCTTACTTCCGGGTTCTTTATACTAATACATCTGGTACAGAAATAAGTCAGCCTATAAAGGTTGAGTTTTTCTACAGCGGTGACTAGTTTGGGTAATTATTGAAAATTTAGCTAATTCAAAGGTTGGTTCCTGAGGAAGTGTAATTAGGGGTCATCCCGCATCTTTGTTATTATAAGTATATGGATAAAAAACTCTACATTACGACTGCCATTCCGTATGTTAACGGCATGCCACATATTGGACATGCGATTGACTATTTGTTGGCTGATATTTGGACGCGTTATCAAAAACAAAATGGTCGTGAAGTTCGTTTTCAGGTCGGTACTGATGAGCATGGTAACAAAATTGCCGCTAAGGCCGCCGAGGCTGGGTTAGAGCCAAAAGCCTACACCGACCAAACCTACGTCAATTTTGAGAATCTAATGAAAAAAGTCGATGCTAGTTACACTGATTTTATTCGCACGACTGACGAACATCACATAGGCGCCGTGCAATATATCTGGCAAAAACTTCAACCATATATTTATAAAGGTAAATACGAAGGTTGGTATTGTGTCGGCTGTGAAGCCTTCGTATCAGACAAAGAGGCCACCGCTAACAACGGCGTATGTCCCGACCACAATCAACCATATCAGCGATTAAGCGAAGACAATTATTATTTCAAGACTAGCGTTTTCGCTGATAAAATCCGGGAAGCTATTAACACCGGCGTCATGGAAATTGTACCCGAGTTTCGCAAAAAAGAATTTTTGGAACTTATCAAAGATGGCCTACAAGATGTTAGTGTCTCCCGTCCCAAAAAGAATCTAAGTTGGGGAATATCGGTTCCAGGCGACCCCGACCAGATTATGTATGTTTGGATTGACGCTCTCGCTAACTATATAACCGTGCTTGGTTATCCTGATAAAGCCGGTTGGCAAGAGTACTGGCCTGCCGATGTTCAAGTTATTGGTAAAGATATTTTGCGATTTCACGCCGGTATTTGGCCAGCTATGTTACTGGGTCTGGAACTCGAGCTTCCAAAAAAATTATTAGTTCACGGTTTTGTGAACGTCGGCGGTGTTAAACAAAGCAAGACTTTAGGTAACGGTGTTGATCCGATTGATATTATCGACCACTACGGTCTTGATGCTTTTCGCTACTTTTTTTCCAGACATATTCCAACACTCGATGACGGCGATTTTACGTGGGAAAAGTTTGAAAATGCCTACAACACCGAGCTGGCTAACGATTTAGGCAACGCCATTCAGCGCGTAGCTGGTATGCTGACTCGTTACCAATCTGGCGTTATCGGTGAAGCTCCAAAGGGCGAGCATGACATGAGTGCTTACCACGAAGCTATGGACAGGTTAGAGTTTGACAAAGCTATTGATGAAGTTTGGCTGATGATTCGCAGTCTTAATCAGTACATCGAAAACGTTAAGCCTTGGGAAATAGCCAAGCAAATTGGTAAAGATGCCGAAGCCGAAGCGCATCTCAGTGAAGTACTGGCTTATGCGGTCGGTGCCTTACTGCAAATTGGTGATTTATTGGTGCCATTCTTGCCTTCAACTGCTAGCCGAATTCATCAAACCTTTGAGTCTGGCGTGGTGGTTCCAGCCGAAGGTGTTTTATTCCCTAGAATCTATTTACACACACCCGACCCGCATGCCCCGAAGGCTTAACGATGTTGATTGATACTCATTGCCACGTTCACGAACCAGATTATGAGCTGGATGCCGAAGAGGTTATTAAAAACGCCCATCAGGCCAGCGTTGACCAGTTTATTTGTGTTGGTACGAATGCAGATAGCTCGCGTCAAGCGGTTGAGTTCGCTAGCCTTCATGACGAGGCCTTCGCCGCGATTGGCGTTCATCCTCATAATACGAAAGACGGCTGGCAAGGCCTTGAAGAGGTTGTTGATTATAAGAAAATCGTCGCGGTAGGCGAGATTGGCCTGGATTATTTTTACGACCACAGCCCTCATGACGTTCAGACTGAGGCGCTCAAGTGGCAAATTGAGCTTGCTCTACGCCACAATTTACCAATAATTTTCCATGTGCGTGATGCTTTTGACGATTTTTGGCCGATTTTCGATAGCTATACGGGTATTTGTGGCGTTTTGCACTGCTTTACGGATAATCAGGCAAACCTCGACGCTGGCCTAGCGCGCGGTCTGTACATTGGCGTAAATGGCATAAGCACTTTCACGCGTGACGAGGCCCAAAAAGCGGTTTTTGATTCCATTCCTCTTGACCGATTATTGTTCGAGACGGATGCGCCTTTCTTGACGCCTGCCCCTTTTCGTGGTAAGATAAATGAGCCAGCGTTTGTTAAAAATATAGCTGATTATCACGCACGATTGCGTGGAATTTCTTTAGAAGAAATATCCATGGCTACAACCGCAAACGCTCGTGCGTTATTCGCACTCTAAAACACACAATCAAAAATGCATCAACTTAAGTCGAGGCTTTATAGCATATGTCGCCAGCGCAGACAGAATTCCAAATTCCCGAAGGATACAAAGAGTATCCTAAACCTACGACGCCTAACGAAAACGAGGCGCCTGTTAGTTATACCTACGCAAAAGAAGCCAACAGACAGATTGACCGACATTCAATCGACTACACAAGAAGCGCCGAAATAGCGCTTAAAAATCAGGCAGAGCTTCGAGAGCGTCGAGCAATTATTGGAATCGGCAATACAATCAATCGTGCTCGTCAAGCCGAACTGGAAAAACGCCTTAACACCCTAAAGCCTAAGAAACCTAAGCTCAGTCTAGTAAGGCGAGCTTTCGGGATTTTAGCTGGTGTACAATTGGACACTTCGACATTTAGAATTAAGCCAGTTAGTCCAGATAAAATTCGAGACGACATGTTTAGGCAACTTATTAACCGCGAAAGCAGTATCGGCGCGAACTTGACTGTACAACCACCGCTAGTTAGCCGACAAGAAATATTCTTGTCAGACGTTCCTGAACGTCCAAACGAATGGCATTATCACGCAGAGTCTGTTATCCCGAATATTCGACCAAGGTCGATGCGCTATGTCGTTTCAGAAGCCGATGGCGTGTTCAAATCTGTAGACAATAACCCGTATGCGCTAGTTGTTAATACTCCAGCCGATGCTGAACTTGATAATTTTGTCAATTTTACTAAGAAATATTATAAAAACGTAGCTGGTGGGCTTTATAAAATACCTGACTCTTCGGACTACGATCTGACCGCTTAACTGATATAATAACTAGGTGAATAACGAGTTTATATATCTTGATCATGCCGCGGCTACGCCAATCGATAGCCGCGTTCATGACGTCATGCGTCCTTATTTTAGCGACGAGTTTTATAATCCGTCCAGTCCATACGCGCCAGCCGTTGCAGTTCGTCGCCGTTACGAGGAGGCCAAACACAGCTTGGCACAGAATATTGGCGGTAAGTCCGACGAAATTATTATTACCGCTGGCGCTACCGAATCTATTAATTTAGCATTTTCGGCGACCACTGGTCATGTTGTCGTTGCTAATATCGAACATCACGCCGTTCTTGAGGCCGCTAAAGCCCGCGAACACACCATTGTCGAAGCCGATGAGAACGGCCTAATTTTAGCCGAAGTCATTGCGGTCGCTATTACACCTCAGACTCAACTTGTCAGTGTGGCGCTGGCTAATAACGAGCTCGGCACGGTTCAGCCGATTCGTGATATTGCCGAGATTATTAAAAATGAGCGTCAGTCACGCCAGGTGCATGGCGACATCACGCCAATATATTTCCACTGTGACGCGTCGCAGGGCGTTGGCCAGATTGATTGTAATGTGGCTCGACTGGGCGTCGACATGATGACGCTGAATGCTGGTAAAATCTACGGTCCAAAACAAGTTGGTTTATTGTGGGCGGGTAACCACGTCAAGCTATCTCCACAGATAGTTGGCGGTGGTCAAGAGCGTGGAATTCGCAGTGGCACCGAAAATGTCGCCGGTACAGTTGGTTTCGCAAAAGCGCTAGATCTAGCGTCTGAACACCGTAAATACGAATTTGAGCGTCTCCAAAAATTACGAGATTTTTTGCAAGAAAAATTAATAACCGCTTTTCCGAACGCGGTAATTTCGGGTCACCCAAAGCACCGCCTGGCCGGACATTTGCATATCTCGTTTCCAAATCTTGACGCCGAAAGAATGGTCTTTGCGCTTGAGAATCGCAACGTCTTGGTGGCGACTGGTAGCGCCTGCGCGGCTAACAAAGGTACTCGGTCGCACGTTTTAACCGCAATTGGACTAGCGCCAGAAATAGCCGACGGCAGTCTGCGTTTAACTCTTGGCCATCTTTCCGATGAAAATAATATCGGTCAAGCAGCCGAAATTATTATCGAGGAAGTTAAGAGCGAATACGCAAGGGTGTCCCGATGATTCGCTGGTTAATATCGATTCCTATTTTGATTCTAGTGGCTATAATTGGACTTAGTATTTATTTGCAGCCCGATGATTTGAAGGGCTGTAAAGAAACAGTTGGCGTATCTGAATCGTGTCGCAAAGTGGACGCGATTGTCGCGGTTAGTGGTGGCGATACTAACGCACGAACAGATGAGGCAATTAGGTTATATCAAAATGGTTGGGCAAAGCTTTTAATATTTTCTGGTGCCGCCCAGGACAAGACTGGCCCAAGTAACGCTTCGGCTATGCGGTCGCGAGCGGTTGCGGCCGGAGTTCCAGAATCTATCATTAGACTTGATGAGTATTCCGAGACGACGCGTCAAAATGCTGAAAACTCTCAGACTATTTTTTCAGATCTTGGCATAAAAAGCATAATTTTGGTTACTTCGGGATACCATCAAAAACGAGCCAGTCTGGAGTTTAATAGACGCACTGACGGTGTTAAGATTGTTAATCATCCGGTGTCGCGTGACAGAGATTGGT
>Ga0302293_10000657_pt1 | contig 17946 bp, 14 predicted proteins | sample III_Fen_N2_2_FD_198758 | JGI IMG/M metagenome (GOLD analysis project Ga0302293, IMG submission 198758) | Peat permafrost microbial communities from Stordalen Mire near Abisko, Sweden - III_Fen_N2_2 | ecosystem: Environmental > Terrestrial > Soil > Wetlands > Permafrost | place: Sweden: Abisko...
TTTGCACCAATCGTTTCTTTGAAATATGAGAATAACGTTTTTGTTTTGCAAGTTCCAAGCCAATTTTTCGTTGAATACATCGAAGAAAAATACATTGATTTGCTTAGAATGACTCTTTACCGCGAGGTTGGAGTGGGTACTAAGCTCGAATACCGTGTTTTGATTGATAAATCGAGCGGTAAGGGAACTCAAATCCCAAGTAATGGTGAGCAAAGTCGTTCGAAAGGAGTATCAACTTCTTCCAATTACATTAGTCCTTACAACAAGCCTCAATTACCTGAAATTGACCCTCAGTTAAACCCCGCGTACAATTTCAACAATTTAATTGAAGGAAAGGGCAACAAATTAGCTCGTACAGCTGGAATCAGTATTGGAAATGAGCCTGGCAAGAATATCTTTAATCCGCTTTTTATTTACGGACAGTCTGGAGTTGGAAAGACACACTTAGCGAACGGAATAGGTGTTATGGTTAAGCAATTACACCCTGAGAAACGTGTTCTATATGTTCCAGCTAATACATTCCAAATTCAATACACTGATTCGGTAAGAAGTAATTCGCAAAATGATTTTCTCAATTTTTATCAAACAATTGACGTTTTAATAATTGATGATATTCATGAATTCGCCGGAAAAACAGGAACACAGAATACTTTCTTTCACATATTCAATCATTTACATCAGTCTGGAAAACAATTGATTTTGACTTCTGATAAATCACCTGTGGTGATGGTGGGTTTAGAACAACGTTTGCTTACCCGATTCAAATGGGGATTGTCAGCCGAAATTGAGAAACCGGATTTTGATTTGCGTAAATCAATTCTCGAAAATAAAATTTATCGCGATGGTCTTGAAATATCAGACGAAGTGGTTGGGTTCATTGCTGAGCATGTCACTGACAGTGTACGTGACTTAGAAGGCGTTTTGGTTTCATTGATGGCACATTCTACCTTGGCCAATATGCCTATTGACATAGCATTGGCTGAACGAGTAATTAGCAGAATTGTAAACATTACCAAGAAAGTAAATACAGTAGAGAAAATTAGGGATGTGGTTTGTGAGTATTTTTCTTTGTCGGTCGATGCCATTTCAACCAAAAGCAGGAAACGCGAAGTTGTACAGGCTCGCCAAATAGCCATGTACCTTTCTAAACAAATGACAAAGAGCTCGTTATCTTCAATTGGTTTTACAATTGGGCAACGCGATCATGCAACTGTACTTCATGCGTGTAAAATTGTAAATGACTTGATGGATAGCGACAAAAACTTCCGTTCAAGTGTTCGAGAAATAGAAGAAAAGCTTAAGTGCTAGAAAGTAGCATATTGAAATAACACATAAAAGCTGAATCTTATTGATTCGGCTTTTTTTATATCCGTTTCATTCTTTCTGTCTGTTTTTTAATCTGTTATGTGATTGATTGAGCTACGATTAATGATTTTCCAACTCTAGTTTCTGTTTATTTTTATCTCAAATTTTCTACTCCTTGTTCGATATAAATAAAAAAAGTAGTATTTTTACATCAGAAATTAAAAAGTAACACATGGTTTATAAATTCACTATTCTATCCGATGAGGTAGATAATTTTGTCAGAGAAATTGCTATCGATCCAGAAGCAACTTTTTTTGATTTTCATAATGCCATTCTTGATTCTGTTAAGTATGAAAAGGATCAGATGACATCATTCTTTATTTGTTCTGATGATTGGGAAAAGGGGCAGGAAGTAACGTTGGTTGAAATGGAATCAAGTTCGGAGTATGATAACTTGGTTATGGATAAAACCAAATTGGAGGATCTGATTTCGGAGGAGAACCAGAAGCTGATTTATGTTTTCGATATGATGGCCGATCGGGTATTTTTTATGGAACTAACAGAAATTGTTCCAAGAAAGACGCAGGATAAGCCTGTTTGCTCGACTTCCGAGGGGAATCCGCCTGTTCAGATAATGGTTGACGAGGGATTGCCTACAGTAGCACCTAAAGCCATTTATGATGAGAGCTTTTATGGCGATGAAGATTTTGAAATGGATGAATTGGATGAAGAAGGATTTGGTGAAATGAATTTTGATGACAGTAGTTTGTTTTCTGAAGATCCAAAATTCTGATTATAAAAGAAATATAGAGAAAGACAGAAAATAAAACCTTTATTTTCTGTCTTTCTTATTTTTAAACCAAATGATTGATAAACCAACTTTACTTGTAATTTTAGGTCCGACAGGCGTTGGTAAAACCAATATTAGTCTTCGCTTGGCCGAATACTTCAATTGTCCGATTGTATCTTCTGATTCCAGGCAGTTTTACCGAGAATTGCAGATCGGGACAGCTGCTCCAACAGAGGAGCAATTGAATAGAGTGAAACATTGTTTTATTGGCTCACATTCTATCTTTGATGAATACAATGCCGGACAATACGAGGAAGATGCTTTAAAACTGCTTGAAGAGCTTTTTCTGACTCAACAGGTGGTGTTGTTAGTCGGTGGTTCGATGATGTATATTGATGCCATTTGCAATGGGATGGACGATATTCCGACGGTAACTCCTGAAATTCGTTCTTTTTGGCAGAAACAATATGCCGACTTCGGGTTGGAATTTATACAAAATGAGCTTAATAGACTTGATCCAACTCATTTTGAAGAGGTTGATCAAAAAAATCCGAAACGCATTTTACATGCTTTGGAAATTTGCAGCATGACAGGTCAGCCTTATTCCAATTTAAGAACAGGAAAGAGAAAGGACCGTCCTTTCAATATCCTTAAAATCGGCCTGAACCGTCCTCGTCCGGAGCTTTATGATCGAATTAATTGCCGGGTTGATGAAATGATGGCGCAGGGATTGCTAGCAGAAGCGAGTCAGTTTTTTGAACATAGGCATTTGAACACGCTTAATACTGTTGGTTATAAAGAAATTTATGAGTATCTGGCAGGAAATTGGACGTTGGATTTTGCTGTAAATATGATTAAACAGGATTCGCGTAGGTACGCCAAGCGTCAACTTACATGGTTTAATCGCGACAAAGAAATAACATGGTTTCACCCTGAGGATGAAACCGAAATCATAAATTTCGTAAGGGCAAAAACCTCTAATTCGTAATTTTGGAATGAAAATATCTCAAAATGTTTCCCTACTTCCGTTCAATACTTTTGCCATTAATGCAAAGGCTGATTACTTGATTGAATATGATTCGGTTGCAGACTTGCAGGAAGTCTTGAATTCTGAACTCATTAAATCTAAGCGAGTTCTTCACATTGGTGGGGGTAGCAATTTGCTGTTTCTAAAGGATTTTGAAGGCATTATCCTTCATTCTGAGATTAAGCATATTGGAATAATTAAAGAAAATTTTGATTCTGTTTGCCTGAAAGTTGGAGCAGGAGTGGTTTGGGACGAATTGGCGGCCTTCTGTGTTGAAAACGGTTGGGGAGGAGTGGAGAATCTCTCCTTAATTCCGGGCGAGGTTGGTGCTTCGGCAGTTCAAAATATCGGCGCTTATGGTGTAGAAGTTCAGGATGTGATCGAAGAAGTGAATACGGTTGAAATTGAAACCGGAGTTGAAAGAATATTCTCCAATGCCGAATGTGAATACGGATATCGTGAGAGCGTTTTCAAGCGTGAATTAAAAGATAAATACATTATAACCTCTGTGGTTTTTCGGTTGGATAAAAAACCATCATTCAAATTAAATTATCAGCATTTGGAAGAAGAGGTTTTGAAGAATGGAGCTGTCAATTTGCCGAATGTCCGCCAAACCATCATTGCCGTTCGTGAAAGCAAACTACCTGACCCGAAAGTGTATGGCAATGCCGGAAGTTTCTTTATGAACCCGGTTATTTCCAAAGAGCTTTTTATAGAATTGCAACATACATATCCTCAGATTCCGCATTATTATGTTTCCGAATCAGAAGAAAAAGTTCCTGCTGGGTGGTTAATAGACCAATGTGGTTGGAGAGGTCGGCAAATTGGTAATGCCGGCGTACACGATAAACAAGCTTTAGTTCTGGTCAATCGTGGAGGAGCTTCTGGTGCCGAAATCGTAATCTTAGCTCAGCAAATTCAGGAATCTGTTCTTGAAAAATTCCACATTCAACTTGTGCCCGAAGTAAATTATATCGGTTGAAAAATATCAGTGAATGTTTAATTCGTTCAGAGTCTGCCGATACTTTTTTGCATTTTGCAAATGTTCCTGCCACGTCACGGCAAATTTATGTTCACCATTCAACGTTTCGGCAGCGCACATATACAAATAGTTGTGGTGCGCATAATTCAATACAGCGTCAATTCCATTGGGTGTTGATACGCGGATTGGTCCCGGAGGTAACCCCAAATTTTTATAGGTATTATAAGGCGATTCTGTGCGCAAGTGCCCGAACAGAATTCGTTTCAGTCCGAAATTCCCCAAAGCAAATTTTATGGTTGGGTCGGCTTGTAGAGGCATTCCTGCTTTCAGACGGTTGATATAAAGCCCTGCCACCATGGGACGATCTTTGCGGTTGTTTGTTTCTTCTTCCACAATGGATGCCAGCGTGCAAACTTCGGCTTGCGAGAGTGGTATAACAGCTGCTTTCGCTTTGCGTTCGTCTGTCCAGAACTTAGCGTATTCTTTACTCATTTTGTCAAAAAGCTGCGTTGCATTTATGTTCCAGAATACCTCGTATGTATTGGGAATAAAGAGTGCAATTGAAGTTTCGGGATTCAGGTTGTAGGTTTTTAAAAATTCAGAGTCATTTAATAGTTTTAGAATACTGGTTGAGTCGGCCATTAATTGTTCGCTCAAACGGACTGCTAATTGCTGTTTTGTGCGGATATTATTGAAAGTAAGATGCACCGGCGTTTGACGACCACTGCGCAAAATACGAACTAATTGAAAGTTATTCATTCCCTTTCTTAATTCATATCTGCCGGAGCGAATTTTCTCGCCATAATGCAAAATGTCAGATACTTGTTTGAAAGCCGAAAGGTTTAAAACACGACCCTTTTTCTCAAGCAAAAGGGTCACATCGTTGAATGTGCTATTCTCAGGAATGCAGAGATATGATTTTTCTTTAGAACCGGGGAAAATATTAGGGGCAAAAAAGATATAAGCTACATAAAGAAATGCTGCTATGCCTATGTAAATAACCCACTTAATAATTGAAGTGCCTGATTTGGCCTTTTTTTTCTTTGCTGTCATGCAATCGGATTGTTTTGGGATAAATTGAAATGCAAAAATACTGAAATGTTTTGAAATAATTAAAGCTGAAAATATTATTTCAACTTTTTATAGGTAATGTTCAGAAATTCAGATATTAAATTGTTTTTTGGTAATGGTGGGATGAAAAATGGTTTTGAGAATCGAAATATCTTTCCTATATTTGCACCCGCAAAAGCGAAGTATGGAAGTTTGGGTGAGTGGCTGAAACCACCAGTTTGCTAAACTGACGTACGGGCAACCGTACCACGAGTTCGAATCTCGTAGCTTCCGCCAAATGTTTCAGCAAAAAAGAAACCCCAACAATTATTTTGTTGGGGTTTCTTTTTTTATCAGAGCTCAAAAACTTATTTCTTTTTGATATAGTTCAAAATCCATTCTCCTACTTCGGATGTTTTGTAAGCTTTACCATTATTGGCAATGTCTTCGGTAACCACCTCGGCATCCATGCTAGCTGCTACGGCTTCGCGAATCAAAGTGCCTTCTTCCATCATGCCAAAAGCATATTCGAACATTAAAGCGGCAGATAAAATTGTTGCCAAGGGATTGGCAATATTTTTACCGGCAGCTTGTGGGTACGAACCGTGAATTGGTTCAAAAACTGAGGTATGAATACCCACTGAAGCCGAAGGCAACATACCCAACGATCCTGTAATAACTGAAGCTTCATCTGTCAGAATATCACCGAACAGATTCTCTGTCACCAATACATCAAAGCTCTTTGGCCATTGAATGATGCGCATAGCAGCATTGTCAACAAACATAAATTCAGTTTCAATTTCGGGGTATTGTGGAGCAATTTCCTGCCCAATTTGACGCCACAAGCGCGATGTGGCCAACACATTAGCTTTATCCACAATGGTAACTTTCTTATTTCGTTGACCGGCATACTTGTAAGCTAAATGGAGGATGCGTTCAACTTCTTCGCGAGTATAAATACAAGTGTCGTAAGCCGTATTTCCATCTTCGGCTCTTCCTTGCGGACGACCGAAATACATACCACCTGTCAACTCACGGATACACATGAAATCGGCTCCATCAACTAAATCAGCGCGTAGTGGAGATTTATGAATCAACGAGGGGAAAGTGGTTACCGGACGAATGTTGGCATACAATCCCAAATCTTTTCTCATCTTCAAAAGTCCTTGTTCTGGGCGTACTTTAGCTGCAGGATTGTTATCATATTTAGGATCACCAATAGCTCCGAAAAGTACGGCATCAGACTTCATACAAAGATCGTGAGTGGCTTTTGGATAAGGTTCGCCCACTGCATCGATTGCACAAGCACCAACAATTGCATACTCATAAGTCAATACGTGTGAGAATTTTTCACATATAGCTTTTGTTACATTTAAAGCTTGCTCTACAATTTCGGGTCCAATACCATCGCCAGGTAGTACAGCAATGTTTAAATTTCTGATTTCTTTTTTTGTTGTCTCAGACATTTCTATAATTTTTTTTATGTTATTTTTTAGATTGAAACTCTGTTTTTCGATAATTATACAAAATTTTGCTATATTTGCCATGAAATCTTAATCCCAAATGCTATGATATCAGTTCTAATCACTATCGGAGCGTTTCTTACTATCGTTACAACTTTTATTTTAAAATCGATCAACAACGATTCAAAATCAAAGAATATTAAGAAAGCGATAATAATAATTGTTTCATTGGCAATATACGTTACTTGCTGTTTATTGTTACTTCAATACAAAGTGTTTGTGTAAACGATTTTAATCGATTATATTCAACATTTTTATGGTTGCCTTAATTGCGGCAACTGTTTGATCGCCATCCAGTCCTCTGGTTTTAAATACTTTGTCGTTAAATTTCCACGTTATTATGGTTTGAACGAAAGCATTCGTTTGTCCTCCCGGAGGGATAACCACAACGTAGTCTAATAACTCAGGTGTTGGTTTGTGTAATCTTTTATAAATCTTCCACATGGCTTTTGACACAGCGTTGTACTGACCATCCCCTGAAGCCGATTGTTCGTAAACTTCTCCACGAATTTCCAGTTTGACCGAAGCCGTTGGACGAAGACCCTGCGTTACTGATAAAGAATAATTTAGTATTTTTACAACTTGTTCTTCTTGCTCATTTTTTAATACATCAGATACTATATAAGGCAATTCGTCCATCGAAACCATTTCTTTTTTATCGCCCAATTCAATTACTTTGGCAGTAACCTTGTGCATCATCTCATCATCGAGTTCGATACCTAACTGTTGAAGATTCTTTAAAATATTGGCTTTGCCGGATGTTTTTCCCAAGGCATACTGACGCTCGCGACCAAATCTTTCAGGTAGTAAGTCGTTATAATACAGATTTTTCTTATTGTCACCATCGGCATGAACGCCTGCAACCTGGGTGAACACACTCTCTCCAATGACAGGTTTGTTGTGAGGAATACGGATTCCTGAGTAAGTTTCAACAACTTTACTGACCGAATTGATTTTGTCTTCCTGAAGATTTGACTCAATTTTTAAATGATCATGCAAAACCGCCAAAACGCTTGATAAAGGGGCATTCCCGGCTCTTTCGCCCAGTCCATTTACTGTGACATGAATGCCTTTTACTCCTGCTTTCACGGCTTCAAATACGTTGGCAACAGCAAAATCATAATCGTTATGTGCATGGAAATCAAAGTGTAAACCGGGATAACGTTTTATCATTCGCGAGCAAAAGTCAAATGTTTCGTTCGGATTCAAAATTCCCAATGTGTCGGGCAACATGAAGCGTTTGATATTTTCATTTTTCAATGAATCAACCAAAAAATAAACATAATCCTCAGATTCTCGCATTCCATTGGACCAATCTTCCAGATATACATTGACAGAAATACCTAAATCCTTTGCATTTGCCAATGATTCTTTGATATTTGCAATGTGTTGCTCGGGCGTTTTTTTGAGCTGGTGGGTACAATGATTCAACGAACCTTTGCAAAGCAAATTTAGTACGGTACAACCTGCATTGTTAATCCAGTTGAGCGATTGTAGTCCATCTACGAACCCTAATACTTCTATTTTGTCAATGTGACCACGCAAACGAGCCCACTGGGCAACTCGTTTAACAGAAGCAAATTCACCATCGGAAACACGCGCGGAAGCAATTTCAATTCTATCAACCTTAAGTTCTTCCAAAAGCAACCGTGCTACACTTAATTTCTCCTGCGATGCAAACGAAACCCCGGAGGTCTGCTCTCCATCGCGGAGCGTGGTGTCCATTATTTCTATCATAATCCAAATGTGCCAATAAGTCAATGTGCCAATATGCCAATTGATTAGCATTTTAGCACATGGACATATTATTAAATTGTTTTTTCGTAAGCTTCTATCAGGTCCTTTTTGCTCAATAAATAATCGATATCATCCAATCCGTTTACCAGACATTCTTTTTTGTAGGAGTTGATTTCAAATGATTCTGATTTTCCGTTGGCATTATTTGTAACGGTCTGATTTGCTAAATCAATCGTCAAAGTGACCTCTGGATTTGAATTGACAGAAGCGAAAATCTCTGCCAAAAAATCTGCCGAAACTATGACAGGAAGTACACCGTTGTTCAATGCATTCCCGCGGAAAATATCTGCAAAGAAACTTGAGACTACCACTTTAAATCCGTAGCCATCAATAGCCCACGCTGCATGTTCGCGGCTCGAACCTGAGCCGAAGTTTTTTCCGGCAACCAGGATTGTGCCTTTATACTTAGGATCATTCAACACGAAATCTGCTTTCGGACTTCCATCCTTATTGTAACGCCAATCGGCAAAAAGATTATCACCAAAACCGTTTTTATCCGTTGCTTTCAGAAAGCGCGCAGGAATTATTTGATCTGTATCCACATTTTCAATGGGTAGTGGCACTACAGTTGAAGTTAATGTTATAAATTTTTCCATTTTAAATATTGTTTTTGCACACAGAAAACACAGATTTAACGGATAATCACTGTTTAACTGATCCTTGTGCGCAATTATATTAATTGTTTTCTATCGTTTGTATAGATAATTCTTTTAAGTTCAGCCTTCTTACCAAAATTCAAGAGCAATCCGACTTCCAAATCGCATGCTTTCAAATAGTTTATCAGCTGATATTCATGTTCCTTACAAATACTTTCTACAGCCTTTAACTCTAAAATAACTTTACCTTCCACAACTATATCAGCGTAAAAACACCTACCACTTTTTCTTTGTAATAAACATTGATTGGTTTTTCTGTTTCGCACTTTAAACCAATCTCGTTCAATTCCAAAAATAGTGCGTTCTTGTAAACTTTTTCCAGGAAACCAAATCCAAGTTTGTAATGAACCTGATAAAAGGCATGTAAGATCTCGTCGGTCAATTCTTTGTATAGCATAACTATTGAATTGTGTTATTCCGTCAAATCCGTTTACTCCGTGTGCTAAGCGCGTGGATCGGTAATCTTTCCGGTTACTGCGGCAGCAGCAGCTACCAGTGGTCCGGCCAGAATGGTGCGGGCTCCCGGTCCTTGACGACCTTCAAAGTTACGATTTGAGGTTGATACGGCATATTTTCCGGCAGGAACTTTATCATCATTCATGGCTAAACATGCCGAACAACCCGGTTGACGAAGTGAAAAACCTGCTTCCGTCAGAATATCGTAAAGACCTTCTTCGCGGATTTGCTTTTCAACCATCCAACTGCCCGGAACTAACCAAGCTACCACATTGTCGGCTTTCTTTTTTCCTTTCACGTAGTTGGCAAATACACGGAAATCTTCTATGCGTCCATTGGTACAGCTGCCCAGGAAAACATAATCAATAGCCTTACCTTCCAGTTTCTCACCAGCCTCAAAGCCCATGTATTCCAACGATTTTTGATACGAAATACGTCCGGCTTCATCAATTTGATCCAATGTCGGGATAGATTCTGTAATGCCCATTCCCATGCCTGGATTGGTTCCGTAAGTAATCATCGGTTTAATATCTGCTGCATCAAAAGTAAGTTCTTTGTCGAATGTTGCCCCTTCATCGGTTTTCAGAGTTTTCCAGTAAGCCAATTTTTTATCCCACTCAGCACCTTTTGGAGCAAATTCGCGACCGTTTACATAGTCGAAAGTGGTTTGATCGGGAGCAATTAATCCGCCACGAGCACCCATTTCGATAGATAAATTACAAACGGTCATACGTTCTTCCATGCTCATGTTGCGGATAGCTTCACCGGCATATTCCACAAAATAACCTGTTGCACCACCGGTAGTCAGTTTTGAAATCATGTATAAAGCCAAATCTTTGGCAGTTACACCTTCGCCCAATTTGCCGTTGAACGTAATACGCATGGTTTTCGGTCGACTTTGCAGGATACATTGCGTAGCCAAAACCATTTCCACTTCGCTGGTTCCGATACCGAAAGCAATAGCACCAAATGCACCGTGAGTAGATGTATGACTGTCGCCGCACACGATGGTAGCTCCCGGATGTGTGAATCCGTTTTCAGGACCAATTATGTGAACAACACCATTTTTGATGTGTCCCAGCGGAAAAAACAACGGCATATTAAAATCGGCTGCATTTTTTGAAAAAGTATCCAACTGATTGCGCGAAATCGGATCAGAAACGGGCTGTTCCTGATTAATTGTTGGTGTGTTATGATCGGCAGTCATGGTGGTTTGTTCCGGACGGAAAACCTTTAGTCCACGCTCACGAAGTCCGTTGAATGCTTGCGGACTAGTCACTTCATGACAAAAATGACGATCGATATACAATTGTGTCGGTCCATCTTCGACCGTGGATACGACATGCGCATCCCATATTTTATCAAATAATGTTTTCATATTTTATTTTACAAACTTATTTATTGCATTAATATAAGCCTCCACCGAAGCGGCAACAATATCGGTATTAGCACCAAATCCATAATATACAGCACCTTGGTGTTCAACTTGCATGTGAACTTTTCCAACATCATCACTGCCTTTATTTATAGCCTGAATGGTGAATTCTTGTAATGTCATGTTTCGCTTAATAATTTGTTTTAATGCTTTAATGGCTGCATCAACTGGTCCGTTGCCCGAAGCTGCTGCTTCAAATTTCTCATTAGCAATTATTAATCCGATACTGGCAACCGCTTTTACACCTACTCCCGATGTAACTTGCAAATAATCAAGTTTGATGCGTTGTTTTTCGCTGCGTTCCATACCGGCCAGTAATAACACATCGTCATCATTAATATCTTTTTTCTTATCGGCTAATTTCAAAAACTCTTCGTAAATTTCATCCAGTTTCCCGTTTTCAACTTCCACGCCAAGTACGCTCAACCGGTGTTTCAATGCCGCACGACCACTACGAGCGGTAAGTACAATTGAGTTTTGATCGATACCTACATCCGTTGGGTCCATGATTTCATAGCTTTCGCGGTTTTTCAACACTCCGTCCTGATGAATTCCCGATGAATGAGCAAAAGCGTTACGTCCAACTACAGCTTTATTGGCCTGAACCGGCATATTCATTAACCCGGAAACCAACCGGCTGGTTGAGTAAATCTTCTGAGTGTTGATTTGAGTCTCAATATTAAGGCTTTTGTGACATTTCAGTATCATCGCAATTTCTTCCAACGAAGTATTTCCGGCGCGTTCGCCAATACCGTTCATCGTTACTTCCACCTGACGGGCACCATTCAGCACTCCCGAAATGGTGTTGGCAGTAGCCATTCCCAAATCATTGTGGCAATGTGTGGAAATAATGGCATTGTGAACTCCATTTACGTTGTCCATCAAGAATTTGATTTTTTCGCCAAATTCCCATGGAAGACAATAGCCCGTAGTATCAGGAATATTTACAACTGTAGCACCGGCTTTAATAACGGCCTCAACCACCCGTGCCAAATACACATTGTCGGTTCGTCCTGCATCTTCGCAATAAAACTCCACATCTTCTACGTACTTTTTGGCATACTTTACAGCAGCTACTGCGCGCTCCAAAATTTCTTCCTGATTGGAATTAAATTTATGTTTGATGTGAAATTCAGAAGTGCCTATTCCCGTGTGAATACGTTTGTTCTTAGCATACTTGAGGGCATCGGCTGCCACATCAATATCTTTCTGAACTCCGCGTGTCAACGCGCAAATTGTAGGCCAGGTAACGGCTTTTGAAATTTCTACCACCGAATTAAAATCGCCGGGACTCGAAATGGGAAATCCCGCTTCAATCACATCCACGCCTAAACTTTCCAGTGCTTTGGCTACCTGAATTTTTTCAATGGTGTTCAATTGGCAGCCCGGAACCTGTTCGCCATCGCGTAAGGTTGTGTCAAAAACAAATAATCTATCCATAATGTTTACATATTAAAAAAGCCTTTCGCACCGAAGTGAGAAAGGCTTTATGTATTTTATTGTACTCATTTACATACATACCAAACTCACTTCCACTTGTTTTGCAAGAGAATAATAATACCGAGTAGGAGGATATGTAAATAATTGTTGTTCATTGTTTCTTTTTAAAATCGATGCAAAGATAAAGCAAATTTTCAAACCAACAAATACAAAGTGATATTTTTTTGGTTTTTTTTGTTTCAATTCAAAATTAAAGTGCCACTAAATTCAATTTATTTACACCATTTGCCTATTATAACGTCATAAACTCTATTTTTGTTTTCATAAAACAGAATTGTTCCCTGCCTTGTTCAATAATTTTTGAAGAAAACGGCTTAAAATGCGTATCTTTGCATCATATTAATATATTTTCAATGAGATTTGACGAACTTCCCCTTTGCGATGCCGTGTTGGATGGCTTGCAAGCTATGAATTTTAAAGAAGCAACCCCGGTTCAGGCCGAAACTATCCCTGTTATTTTACAAAAGCGCGATGTAATTGCCTGCGCACAAACCGGAACAGGAAAAACTGCGGCATTTATTCTTCCTTTGCTGCATAATTTACAAGCTGAGCCGTTGGCTGTTGACAAAGTAAATGCCATCATTATGGCTCCCACCCGCGAGTTGGCGCAGCAAATCGACCAACAAATGGAGGGTTTTTCGTACTTCACGTCTTTCTCGTCTGTGGCCGTGTATGGCGGAAACGATGCTTCAGCTTGGGATACGCAACGACGGGGTTTGCAAAACGGAGCCGATGTGGTGATTGCCACTCCCGGACGTTTACTTTCGCACATTAATCTCTACGACATTGATTTTTCGCAAGTAAAATATTTTATTCTTGACGAGGCCGACCGAATGCTCGACATGGGTTTCTTCGACGATATTATGCAGGTGGTGAACCGCTTGCCCAAGGACAGACAAACCATTATGTTCTCGGCCACCATGCCACCCAAAATCCGGTTGCTGGCCAAAACCATTCTGAACAATCCGGTAGAAGTGAAAATTGCCGTTTCCAAACCGCCAGAAAGCATTATGCAGACGGCCTACATTTGTTACGAGGCGCAAAAACAAGCCATTATCCGCCACTTATTTGTTGATCAGGAAGCCACGAAAGTGATTATCTTTTCGGGTTCAAAAATCAAAGTAAAGGAACTGTTCAAAACGTTCCGCCAAATGGGACTTTCGGTGGGCGAAATGCACTCCGACCTGGATCAGGCGCAGCGTGACCACATTATGCACGAGTTTAAAAACAACCGGGTGAGCATTCTGGTGGCTACTGACATTGTATCTCGCGGCATTGACATTGACGATATTTCGCTGGTCATAAACTACGATGTGCCTCACGATGCCGAGGATTACGTTCACCGCATCGGTCGTACGGCACGTGCCAGTGCCAAAGGGATGTCTATCACATTCGTTTCGGAGGAAGAACAATACAAATTCAAGCAAATCGAGGATTTTCTCGAAAAAGATATTTACAAAATCCCCATGCCGGCGGAACTGGGCGAAGCTCCTGAATATAAACCCGAGCTGCACCGTTTCGGACACAAAAAATTTGCTTCGGGCAAAGGAAAATTTCACCGGAAGAAGCCGAATAAATAAAGTGATAGATTTGTAATTGAGATGACTAGAAAGTTTCCGTATCCGTTATTACACAAACAGGAGCTTGTCGATTCAGTAAATAGCTTAGCGGCATCAGGCACTCCATTTCTCACTATTATCGATTACAAAGCGGAGTCCGGTTATGTGATTCGACAGGATGAATTGGATGAGCAATTTATTCGTTTTGCTATTGATAGGATGACTTGGAGTCATCCTATCAATAATCCGATAGCAGAGAAAATCAACTGGCAAATTCAACCGGTAAGCCTCGCAGATTATCAACCGAAATTCAACTACGTGGTGAAGCAAATCCGCCTTGGAAACTCGTTCCTCACCAACCTCACGCAGCCGACCGAAGTCCAAACCAACCTTTCGCTGCCCGATTTATACGAACTTGGTTCTGCTAAATACAAGTTGTGGCTAAACGGAATGTTTACGGTGCTTTCGCCCGAAACGTTTGTGCGGATAAACGGGGGAATTATTTCATCGTTTCCCATGAAAGGAACCATCGATGCAGCGATACCCAATGCAGAAGAATTAATCCTCAATGACCAAAAGGAGCGAGCCGAACACGCCACCATTGTGGATTTAATCCGCAACGATTTGAGTCTGGTGGCCGAGCAGGTAGAGGTAAAACGCTATCGGTACATAGACAAACTGCACACCAATAAGGGCGATTTGTTGCAGGTCAGCTCCGAAATAACGGGGAAACTGCCCGAAGATTACAAAAACAGGCTGGGCGATATTTTGTTTTCGTTGCTTCCGGCAGGTTCCATCAGCGGTGCTCCCAAGGCCAAAACGCTGGAAATTATCAAACAAGCCGAAGGATACGAGCGCGGTTTTTATACCGGCATTTGCGGATGGTTTGATGGTGAAAATTTTGATTCGGCCGTTATGATTCGATTTGTGGAGCAAGATGGTGACAACCTGATTTTTAAAAGTGGCGGCGGTATAACGGCCCAAAGCGAATTGACTAAAGAATACGAAGAACTAATTCAGAAAGTATATGTCCCGATTTATTGAATCCATTAAGCTGAAAGATGGCGTTTTCTATCGGTTGAAATTCCATCAACAACGCCTGAATAAAGCGTTTGAAACTTTTTATCCGAATGAAGAGCCTATCTGGTTATACGATGCTTTAATTCAACAAATGATTCCTGCGGATGGAATTTTTAAGTGCCGAATGATTTACAATACGGAATTAATCGAAACCGAATTCATACCGTATGTCCGTCGCGAAATTAAGACACTGCGCGCCATAGAGATGAATATTTCAACTGTGCCTTATAAACCGGAGGACAGAACCCCATTCAACGAAGCTTTTGCTAACCGTGGTGATTGCGATGACGTTTTGATTTTCAGAAATGGTTTGTTGACCGACTCCTCGTATTCCAATGTGGCATTATTCGACGGGAAAGATTGGTTTACCCCAAAAACTCCCTTGATTTACGGCACAAACAGGGCAGAATTATTGCAAAACGGAAAGCTCACAGAGAAAGACATTTCCATTACCGATTTGAAGCAATATCAACAGATTGCCCTTTTCAATGCGATGATTGAATTTGGAGAAATAGTGTTGGGCATTGACAAGATAAAGATTTAGCTCCTTTTACAATAATTCTTCCGCCTGTGATAATTTTAATCGACTACAATTTTTTGTGTCTTCAACTTCCCTGCATTTGAGACTGTAACGAAATAAACGCCGGCACTTAATTGTCCAGCTATTGTTGTAACAGAACTTGTAAGTTGCACGCTTGTGATTTTCTGGCTCAATGCATTGAAAATGGTTGCCGTACATTTGTTCAACAACTCGCCGTTAAGATTCACAACAATTTGATTGTTCTTGTTTTTGTGTATCAAGACCGTTGATTCTGATTTATTTGTATCAATTCCAGTGGCTGTTGATCGGAACACCAGGCTGAATCGACTGGTTGAGGTTACAGCATCGGATGTAAAGCTGTAGTCATCGTCTGAAGTTAAATCCCATTCTTTGCTTTTGTCTTTGTCGAGCAAATATACGTGGGTTTGCGAATCAAAATTGCTGAATTCAGAAGCCTTAATTGTATAGGAATTTGTTTCTTTTGTACTAAATCCCAACGGTATTTCTGTTCCAAACGGAACTTGATTCAAGCTATTTATCGCAAGAGTTTGTGTACTAACCGTTGTGAAAATTTCAGGAATTGAGATGCTATTATTTGTCATTTTGGGTGAATCATATTCATCCAATCCGCTTGTAGCATTGGAATTGAAAAGCAGGATAGCTTCGTCGGCATTTGTTCCGTTTGATACCCGAAGTCGCAAAATTTGCTGACTCAGATTGGTAGCCGCAGGTGCTCTGAAAGTATTTCCGGCATCGTCCTGATGCGACCGTAAACTATTGGTCAATGCAAGCGTTCCGGATGTTTGATTGTCATCTACCCTGAGCCAAAATGCTTGCATGGGCGGAATGTACTCGGTCTGCTTCACACCACTTAAACTGGTTCCGCACCCGGCAGAAAGGTTATAGGTTTCATAAACATAGGCAGTATTACCTGAATTTTTGGATCGATACCAATACGAATTTCCTAAATTGGTTCGGGTAGCGCTTTTCAGGTTCAGATACGAAGGATACGGATTTCCCACCAGATTAAAACCGGCATAGGTGGGGTTTGTGGCATTCGATCTGCTTAGAGTAAATGATTTATCGCCGTTATTTAAATTACTACCGGTCAATGTAAGCGTATTACCCGCCGTTGAAACAGCCACATAACCTGTTCCCGGAGACAATGCCGTACCAGAACCGATTGCCGGCCAGGTATTGTCCGGTTCATTATATCCGGCATAAGTGTTGGATGTGCTTGCAGGTGCTGTGGCATTGGTAAGTGGCGATGAAAAATACCAGTTTCCTGCTGCGCTTAGTTGTTGATTTACATTGACATTCGTTATATTCGTAGTTCCATTGTCAATGTAAGTTGAGCTTTTGGCAATTTCATTATTGATATTAAATGCAGAAACATTTAATACTAGCCCGGTATTGAGAGTCAGTTTTGCTGAAGGATTCAATGTAAGCGAACTGACTGAAAATGATTTATCCAATACAACCCCTGCGTTATTGTCAATGATTAAATTCGTCATTTGTCCGCTTGTCCCGTTATTGATGGTCGTAGAGCTACCCGGAAATGTTTGCGCCGAAGATCCTTTTAAAATTATTGTTCCCAAATTATTAATAGTACCGCCGGTCACATTGTAAGTCCCTGTAATGGTAAGAGTTTGCCCGGCATCCACCTTTAAGGTTCCGGAAGTCATGGTCAAATTACCAACAGTTTGCGATTGACTGATTTGAAGCGTTCCTCCCCCAATGTTGACTGCATCCCCCGATTTCAAAGCTCCACCGATTGCATTCAATTGTAAAATACTGCCATTAATTGTTGTTGTACCATCGTAGGTATTCAAACCCGTCAGAACTATTGGATAGGTACTGCTTCCACCAATAGTCAGTCCTGCGCCGCTTTGCCCTGAAATGACACCGCTGAACGTACGACTACCACCGGTAATGGAATTTGTAATTGTTCTAGAAGTAGAACCTAGGTCCTCAGTGCCAGAAAAGCTTGTTGTACCACTTCCAGTAAGCGTAAAATTTCCTCCAATACAAATATTATTGAGGTGTGTTGTCCCTCCCGAAATCTGAAGTGTTCCTCCATTAATGGTAAGCAATGAGCCACCACCACCGAATGACTTGGCTCCAGTTGCAATTACTGTTCCGTCATTAATCGTGAATCCGCCTGAATACTCATTTCCCTGAGCTCCAATATTCCATATTCCGGCACCATTTTTTATAAAACCCGTTGTGCTGTTGCTTGAAACCG
>Ga0302293_10000658_pt1 | contig 17925 bp, 9 predicted proteins | sample III_Fen_N2_2_FD_198758 | JGI IMG/M metagenome (GOLD analysis project Ga0302293, IMG submission 198758) | Peat permafrost microbial communities from Stordalen Mire near Abisko, Sweden - III_Fen_N2_2 | ecosystem: Environmental > Terrestrial > Soil > Wetlands > Permafrost | place: Sweden: Abisko...
GCTGATAATTATGAAGCCCAATTAATTGGGAACCCTATTCCAGGCGACCCGGTGAAAATAGAAAGTGGATTGATTGCCGGAAAATTGTTGCCTGGCGGGGTAAAGCAATACCTGGCAATCCCTTATGCTGCTCCACCCATAGGTAAGTTGAGGTGGCGCGGACCTCAGCCTGTAAAACCCTGGGACGGCGTGCGGCCTACCGATCAATACTGCATACCTTGCGCACAGCGCGGCAACTCCAACGAAGATTGCCTCTACCTGAATATCTGGGCGCCAGCCAATCCTGCTCCCGGCAAATTCCCGGTGATTGTTTACATTTATGGAGGCGCTTTTAGTGGTGGTTCGGCATCGCCATCGGGCGAAGCCCTCGCCCAAAAAGGAGTTGTTTCTGTCAATTTCAACTACCGGTTGGCTGTTTTGGGCAATTTGTCACATCCCGAACTAACTGCCGAATCGCCCAACAAAGCTTCGGGCAATTACGCCCATTTGGATGAATTGGCCGTTCTGAAATGGGTACACAACAACATTGATAAATTTGGTGGCGATCCGGGTAATGTTACACTTATGGGGCAGTCGAGCGGCGCAATCGATGTATGTTATCTTCAGGCTAGCCCGCTCTCGAAAGGATTGATACATAAAGTTGTGGCGCTTAGCGGATCAACATTTGTGGGTGGCCCATGGGTTGCCAATTCGCAGAAACAAATGGAACAGGATGGCTTGAACTTCCAACAAAAATTGGGCGCCAAGTCGATTGCCGAAATGCGGGTAATGCCTTTCGACCAGTTGGCGCAGGCTGGTGGCAAAGAAGTTGGCGAACCTTCGGCAGCCGACGGTTATGTACTTCCGAAGCCGGGGCCGGAAATGTTTGCCGCAAAGAAACAGAACAAACTTCCGGCAATGCTTTGTAGTTGCCGTGACGAAGGCTTTGGCCCGCTCGGAAATTGCAAAACAGTTGATGAATATATTGAAACTGTAAAGCGGCTGGCTGGCGACAAAGCGGAGGATATTCTGAAATTATACCCGGTTTCATCCAATGAAGAAATCCGGAGGATTGGGACGAAAGCTTCGAAGAGCGCAGGTGTTGACAAACAAATGGTGCAATGGGCCGAGGCCCAGATTGCCAGCAAATCGCCGGTTTACCTGTCAGTTTTTGCTTATGGCGATCGTGCAGGCCATGGCAGCGATGTTGCCTATTGGATTGGGAATGTTTCACTTTCAGGAAAAACGGATGGCGATCGCGAGTTTTCAAATAAAATGGCCGACGCGCTGGTGGCTTTTGCGAGGACAGGGAACCCCAGTACTTCGGAAGTGAAATGGCCAGCTTATACCTCAATGAATAAGTGCCTTATGAACTTCGGAACCAAAATAGAGCCAGTTCCTGTTGACAAAGGAGTTTACTACTTTATTGCCCATCCCGAAGTAAAACTTGGCGGGATGATGCCAGGTAGTAAGCCTTCCAAATAAACGGGAGGAACGACTTTTGTTTTCACACAATAATGTATATTGCTGGTGTTTAATTGGTTAATATTTTAATTCATCAAAAGTGCATGAAACGACCATGAGTAAATTTTTCTCATACAGAAGGACGATTATCGGGAGTTCTCCCGATTTGCATCGGGACAGGCTATCTGGCAATTAAAAACAAAAAAACTGATGAAATTGACTTTAATTGACAAATCTGTTGCATTAATTATACCAGTGAGGGAAGTATTATTCTTTTAGGATTGTAACTTTGTTGCCATCAGAAATGATGTCGTATAACCATTTATTAAATTTTAAAATAAAACGATGAAAAAACTTAAACTAACCTTGATTGCCCTTGCGCTTATGGTTCTGACTGTTGCCGTTCAGGCATCGGTGATATCGTATAAAAAAGACAGCGATGGCATAACCTGTAACCTTGATAAAGGCTTGATGAAAGTAAAAATTTGCTTCGACAATACGGTTGAGGTAAAATACACCATTTTACCGGTTTTTCTTGACAAACCTTCGCTGGTAATTACCAATGAATGGAAAACTACGCCCGGATTTACTGTTACCGAGAATTCGAAAGAAATTGTAATCACAACTTCGGTACTGAAAATTGTGGTGAACCGTCAAAGTAACTCGATCAAATACACCGATTTAACCGGAAATGTGATACTTGCTGAAGATGATTCGCAAGGCAAAACCATGACTGAGGCCACCATTGCAGGTATCGATACGTACAATTGTTCTACGCAGTTCATTTCACCGGCTGACGAAGCGCTTTACGGGCTGGGCTGCCATCCTGAAGATTCACTTTCAATCAATTACAAAGGCCGCAACCAGGATTTGGCCATCAAATACATGACCGGCGCTATTCCGGTGATGTTGTCGACCAAAGGTTATGGCCTTTTCTGGGACAATTATTCGGCTTCCAATTTCTTCGGAGCTGAGGCCGGAAATACGCAGTTCAAATACGTTTCGGAAAGCGGAAGAATGGTCGATTACTATTTCATCTATGGTCCTGATTTCGATAATATTATAGCTTCTTTCCGCAATGCTTCCGGCAATGCACCGATGTTTCCGAAATGGGCTTTCGGCCTGTTCCAATCTCAGGACAGGTATAAAAGTCAGGCCGAAGTTTTATCGGTCAAAGACAAATACCGCAACAACAATATTCCGGTCGATTGCATCGTTCAGGACTGGTTTTACTGGGAACCCAACGTGATTGGCTCGCATGTAATGTTTCCTGAAAGGTATCCCAATCCGAAGGCCATGGTTGCTGAATTGCACAAGGCAAATATCCATGCCATGATTTCAATCTGGCCGGTAATGGCCAAAGGAACAAAGACTTACGATCAGATGGCACATTCAGGAGGAATGACCGACATCCTTTGGGACAACGTGATGACTCATACTTTTGATGGCTATTACGATGCACACAGCGTACAAGCCCGCGATTTATACTGGAAACAGGCCAAAGACAGCCTGATTGGCCGTTATGACTGGGACGCCTGGTGGGTTGATCAGTGTGAGCCTGACAATGGAATTTTGATGGATGCCCGCCGGAAAAGTAATTTTGCCATCGGCCGCGGAATTGATTACTTTAACACCTATTCACTGATGCATTCCGAAGGTTTATACACCCATTGGCGTAAAGATATTCCGAATAAACGTGCCTTTTTCCTGATTCGTCAGTCGTTTGCCGGCGAGCAGCGAAATGCCGCAACCTTATGGTCGTCAGATATTTCGTGTACATGGGCAGCTTATAAAAACCAGGTTCCGCAGGGAATTAACTCTTGTGCTTCGGGCATTCCTTTCTGGACTTCCGATATTGGTGGTTACCATTTTCATTGGAATGCTCCCGATTGGTCAGCGCCAATCAACCGCGAATTGTTTACCCGTTGGTTTCAATTCGGAACTTTCAGCCCTGTTTTCAGGATTCACGGGAAAGGCGAACGTGCCATTTTCTCCGACAACTGGGATGCTCCAACAAAAGCTATTCTCTTGAAATACGATAATTTACGTTATCGCTTGTTGCCATATATCTATTCATTGTCGTGGAAAGTAACCAGCGAAGGCTACACCATCATGCGTTCACTCGGATTCGATTTCAGAAACGACGAAGGAATTAAAAACATCCCGGATCAGTACATGTTTGGCCCGTCCATATTGGTGAATCCGGTAACTGCCCGCATGTACAGCCTTCCGAATGCCAAGAATATCAAGAAAGTACGAAAAGTATATCTTCCAAAAACAACCGGCTGGTACGATTTCTGGACTGGCAAACTGATTCCGGGCGGACAAACCATCGATGCCGCTGCTCCAATCGAAACGCTTCCGCTCTACATCAAAGCCGGATCGATTGTACCCATGGGACCCTATCTTCAATATGCCACCGAAAAAGTTGCCGACCCAATCGAACTGCGCGTGTACACCGGCGCCAATGCTGATTTTGTGCTTTACGAAGACGAAAACGACACCTATAATTACGAGCAGGGCAAATTCGCTACCATTGCAATGAACTGGAACGAAGCCGACAAAACCCTGACGATTAAAGACCGCAAAGGCGAATTCGCCGGAATGCTGAAAGATCGCACCTTCCGCGTTGTTTGGGTTAATGCTAAAAACGGAATCGGAATTGAACCTGCCAAACTGGCCGAAACTGTTTCGTATTCAGGAAAAGAAATAAAAATTAGTAAAAAATAAGTTGAGTATCTGGGTTCGTGCCTGATTTTCAAATGGATTCATTAAATAGTCATCGATTGTCATTAATTGTAGCTCGCAAGACTACAAGTGACAATTAGTGACTATTCAGTGATTCTATTTTTCAGAACGAAAATCTCATTCGGTAATGATTTGGATATCCATTCAAAATAATCTCTGATCAAACAAACACTAATAATATGAACAGTAGAATTGCAATTTCCATTTTCCTGATTTCCGTATTTCTGAATTCGGCGAAGGTGTTTGCACAAGCGACTTTACCCATTGTGGTAAAGGTGAATCAGCCCAAAGCTGCGATTCAACCTACCATGTGGGGTATTTTTTTTGAAGATATCAACTTAGCTGCCGATGGTGGAATTTATGCCGAGCTGGTCAAAAACCGTTCATTCGAATTTGCCAAGCCCTGGATGGGCTGGAGGATTCTGAAACCCGACACAACAACCGGCGTGTTGATCATTAACCGGAGTGAAACGAACCCAGCCAATCCGCGTTTTGCAAGGATTACGATTGGCGAAGGCGAAGCTTCTTTTGGCTTGTCAAACGAAGGATTCAGGGGAATGGGCATTAAAAAAGGAATGGTTTATCATTTTTCGGTGATGGCCCGTCAGCTGGAAGGTAGCTCGCTTAAAATGCGCATCGAACTGGTAAATCCCCAGGGAGAAATAATCGGGGCGACCAAACTAGCGCCGGAAGCAAAGGAATGGAGCAAAGGGATTGTTAGTTTTACTGCTACTGCCACCGAACCGAAGGCTAAACTGAACATTTGGTTCGAAGGAACTGGCTCCATCGATACAGACATGGTTTCGTTGTTTCCTGACGACACCTGGAAAAACCGCGCGGGTGGATTACGCGCTGATTTAGTGCAACTTCTGGCCGATTTGAAACCTGGATTTCTACGCTTCCCCGGTGGTTGCATTGTGGAAGGACGCGATTTGGAAAACCGATACCAATGGAAAAAAACGGTAGGAAAAGTGGAAGACCGCCACGTGATTGTGAATCGCTGGAATACCGAATTTAAACACCGTCTTACACCTGATTATTATCAGTCCTTTGGAATGGGCTTTTTCGAATATTTTCAACTGGCCGAAGATATCGGCGCCGAACCACTGCCAATTCTGAGCTGCGGCATGGCCTGCCAGTTCAATACTGCCGAAGTGGTTCCAATGGACGAACTCGATCCGTACATTCAGGATGCACTCGACCTGATTGAGTTTGCCAACGGAACGGCCGATTCGAAATGGGGAAAAGTTCGCGCTAAAATGGGCCATTCTGCTCCTTTTAACCTGAAAATGATTGGCGTAGGAAACGAGCAGTGGGGCGCTCAGTACATCGAACGTTACGAGGCTTTTGTGAAAATAATCAAGGCAAAATATCCTGAAATAAAGATTGTTACAGGCGTAGGCCCTTCACCCGACGGAAAATTCTTCGACTATGCTGCCAAAGAGTTGAAAAGACTCAAAGCCGAAATCGTTGACGAACATTATTATGCCAATCCGGAATGGTTTTTTCAGAATGCGACCCGCTACGATAACTACGACCGTAACAGCTACAAAATATTTGCCGGCGAATTTGCTGCTCAAAGTAAATTCACATGCAGTCCCGACAATCAGAACAACTGGAAATGCGCCTTGTCCGAAGCTGCTTTCATGACCGGATTGGAGCGCAATGCCGATGTGGTGAACCTTTGTTCGTATGCGCCGCTGTTTGCCCATGTTGAAGGCTGGCAATGGACTCCCGACCTGATTTGGTTCGATAACCTGAAGTCGTTTGGAACAACCAATTATTACGTTCAGAAAATGTTCTCGAACAACAAAGGCACTCAGGTTTTACCGATGCTGAAGCAAGAAAAACCACTCACCGGGCAGAACGGACTTTATGCATCAGCCGCTTTTGATCAGAATTCGAACGAAGTTATCCTGAAGTTGGTAAATTCAGGCGACAAAGCTCAAACAGCGAATGTGGTTTTGGAAAGCGCTAAAAAATTCGCTTCCAAAGGCAAACTGATTGTTCTGAAAAACGAGGATCTTACGAAGATCAATTCGCTGGATCAGCCTACGTTGGTAAGTCCGGTTGAACAGGAATTCATCCTAAAAGGAAAAACAGTCAAGCAGGAATTGGCGCCTTATTCGTTTACCGTGATCCGGATTAAACAGGTGAATTAGGCTGATTAAAATAATAAATTGAATATCCGTATCCTTGCCTAATGAGATTTTAGTTAGGATGAATATTGTCATTAAATAGTCATTCATTGTCACTTGTAGTCATTTGAGCTACAATCAATGACAATCAATGACACCAAATGACTTTTTTTGAATGTTAGGTATTCTATTGGATACTCATTAAAAATAAATAGCTTTCAATTTTTTAATCCATGCAAAAAGAAAATTTCAGACCTTAAAGCGAACAGTTTGCATCCGAATAGCTATAAATGTCATGCTGTTACAACAAAATCGCAAAAGGTTTCGACCAACGTTTCAGGCAACGATCGTTGAACCAACGAATAACTTAACTTATGAATAACTAAATCATTAAACTATGAAAAAAATTGCTTTTCTTTTTTTGATACTCAGTTCAGTAGTGCTTTTTGCGCAAAAGCCTGACCTGGCAAAAACCCCGCCGATGGGCTGGAATAGCTGGAATAAATTTGCTTGTAATGTGAGCGAAAAGCTCATTAAGGAAGCTGCTGACGCCATGATTTCGACGGGTATGAAAGACGCTGGTTATGAATATATTGTAATTGACGATTGCTGGCAGATTAAACGTGATGAACAAGGAAATATCGTTGCCGATCCTGAGCGCTTTCCTTCAGGAATAAAAGCTTTGGCCGACTATGTTCATTCAAAAGGTTTAAAGTTTGGTTTGTACTCGGATGCCGGAACCGGAACTTGTCAAAACCGGCCTGGCAGCAGTACTTTCGAAGAAAAAGATGCGAAGCAATACGCCGCCTGGGGTGTCGATTACCTGAAATACGACTGGTGCAACACCAATGGTCTGAATCAACAGGTTCAATATACCAAAATGGGCAAAGCGCTTGAGGCATCGGGCAGAGACATTGTTTTCAGTATGTGCGAATGGGGCGGCAGCAATCCCTGGTATTGGGCAAAAGATGTTGCACACTTATGGAGATCGACCGGTGATATTCAGGATTGCTGGGACTGTAAACGCGACTGGGGCGGCATGGGCTGGACATTGATTCTTGACCAGCAGGAAGGACTCGAAAAATATGCTGGTCCAGGTCATTGGAACGATCCTGATATGCTTGAAGTTGGTAACGGTGGCATGAAAGACAATGAAAACCGTTCACATTTTAGTTTCTGGTGTTTGCTGGCGGCTCCGCTGATGGCCGGAAACGACATCATGAACATGTCGGATGCTACCAAAGAGATTTTGACCAACAAGGAGGCCATTGCCGTTAACCAGGATGTATTGGGAATTCAGGGCAGTAAAAAATTGGATGAAGGTAATTTCGAAGTTTGGGTAAAACCATTAAAAGGTGGAGATTATGCTGTAATCCTTTTCAATCGCGGCGATCCGACGGTTAATGTAAATGTAAAATGGGCCGACTTTGGCATCAAAGGCAAATTCAAAGCCCGCGATTTGTGGAAAAAGTCCGACATCGGAGTTGTTGATGGGTTTAAAGGAGGCATTGAGAAACACGATGTATTATTTCTGAAGTTGATCAAACAATAAAGTTCCGTTTTTATAATTTAAGACCTGACTGGTTTTGAGAACCGGTCAGGTTTCCTGTTTTTTGCAGGATCGTCCTAAAAATTAGGTTAAAAATGAATATGAAACAAGTTATTCAGTTGTCGTTGGCTCTTTTACTGCTGTTTTCGGGAACAGGCTTTTCAAACGGAATCGCTAAGGTTGAAGGGAAGAAAGATCCGGCGAAAGCTAGTTACGTTGCACTTTCAGGAGAGGCGTTGCCAGGCGGAAACCCAGTTGAAGCAGATGGCAATATTCATCAATTCAATGCTCCGGCGCTGCATCTGCTCCGAACAAAGTCGAAATCGCAAAAAGGAACGGTTCTGCTGCTTCCCGGCGGTAGATATGAAGTTCTGAATACAAAAAATCAAGGTGCAAAAGCATCTCAATTCCTCAATTCGGAAGGTTTTGACGTAGCCATTCTCGAATATCATGTTGGCAAAAATTCACCACGCAATCTGGCGCTGACCGATGCTTTGAAGGCTTTCCGGCTTCTCAAAGTCAATCAGAAATCGTTGGGTTTGACGGGTGGTCGGCTGGACATCATGGGCATCGCATCAGGCGGGCATTTGGCAGCACGAACGGTTCAGAAACTCAGCGAAAAGGAACAGCCCAACGATCTGATTTTGATTTCGCCCACGGACCTGAACGAAACTGCAAAAGGAACTGTTTTTCCGGAAGTGATGCCTCCAATTCAGCCAACGGCAAGGCTTTTCGTCACTTTTTCGGTCAACGATAACAAAGATTGGGTCCGAAGTTGCCAGGAATATGCAAAAACGTGGAAAGGCTACGATGGAGATGCGACTTTCAATTTGGTAAATGACAGTTCGTTTATTGCTGATAAAGACATTGATCCGCTGGATAGTCACCTGAAATTGGCTGGCCTTCTGAAAACATTTCTGGAATCGAAACCTGAAGCGGTAATTCCGGGTTCGAATCCGGCCACCATTCCGGTGGAAGGATACGCCAAACAACGCCATGCTGAAAAGGTCGAACTTCTTTCGAAGAACAAATACGATTTGATCCTGATCGGCAATTCGATTACTCACAACTTTGAAAAACCTGAATACCAACCCATCTGGAACCAATTTTTTGCACCGCGAAATGCCTTGAACCTTGGCACCAGCGCTTACCGTACCGAAAATTTAGTTTGGGAAATTCAGAATTGTGGTCTTGAAAACCAATCGCCCAAAGTGGTAATAGTTGAAATTGGCACCAACAATGTTGACGAGAAAAATTACCCAACGCGACATACCGCTGGCCAGTTGGCCGGAGGAATTGAAACCATCGTGAAACTGTTGCGCGAAAAACTTCCGGACACCAAAATCATTGTGCTTCGGTGTTTTCCGGGTTGTTACGGTGGCCCAAATCCTACTTCGCACCGATTGATTCTCGAACGCGCTTCGGAGATAGTTTCGAAACTTGCCGACGGAAAACACATCTTCTATTGCGATGTAAATCATGTGTTTCTGAATTTAGATGGTTCGATCAACCACGAGAGGATGGGCGACTGGCTGCACCCGACACCTGCCGGAGCCAAAGCCTGGGCACAAGCCATGGAACCGCTGCTCTCCGAACTGATGGGCGACAAATCGCTCGATACCGACATTCCGGCAAACAGCGCTGTTGTTCCGGTGTCGAAGCTCGAAAATGACAGCTACGACTGGTGGGCGCGCCATGCCGATGTTATGCGCATCAAAGATTCAATTAATCCTGAAATAGTTTTGATTGGCAATTCCATCACCCATTTCTGGGGCGGCGAACCGAAATTGAAATCTGCCGATGGAAAACCCCGAATCCCGAATGGTCCAACTACCTGGGCTTCCCTATTTGGTAATTACCGCGTACTGAACCTCGGTTTCGGCTGGGACCGCACCCAAAATGTTCTTTGGCGGCTCGATCACGGCGAACTCGACGGACTTCATCCACGGAAGGTAATTATCGACCTGGGCACCAACAATACCAGCCAGACCGAAAATGCACGAATGAACACCGCTCCCGAAATTGTGGAAGGCATCCGTGCCGTTTGTATGCGTGTTCGCTCCAAAGTTCCAGAAGCAAAAATCATTTTGATGGCCGTTTTCCCACGCGAAGAAAAACCGACCCATCCGCGTCGGATACTGATCAACCAGATCAACAAACTGCTGGAAGCATTCGCCAACGAAAACAACATCGATTTCGTGGATATTGGTCCCAAAATGCTTGCTCCCGATGGCACGTTGCCGCGCGAAATTGCCAATGATTTCTGCCATCCGACTGAAAAAGGCTACCAAATATGGGCCAACGAAATCCGTGAAATGGTTGACGAACCCTAGAAATGAATTGAGCGATGGAAAAAGCTTCCCATCGCTTTTTTTTGTTACGAATGGTTGAAAACTAACATCAATAGAAAAAAACAGAAGTGCTCAGGTTGTCCATTATTACCTATTTTTGAGCCAACCATACTGAATGATTTTTTTCGAACTTGGCAACCTTGTAATCGTTGTTACCCAGAAAGATAATTGTTCAGATTCATAATTAACCTAATCTATTCCAATGGTACGTAACTTAGTATTGTTCATCTTACTTTTCAGGGCCTCGCTATACCTTCAGGCTCAAAATGCAGTTCCTGTTTATCTCGATCCTTCAAAACCGCTGGAAGAACGTGTTGAAAATGCACTTTCGGCAATGACGATGGAAGAAAAAGTGGCTCTTTGCCATGCACAGTCAAAATTCAGTAGTAAAGGTGTTCCACGTCTGGGAATTCCTGAAGTCTGGATGAGTGATGGTCCACACGGCGTTCGTGAAGAAATTTTGTGGGACAACTGGGGCAATGCCAAATTTACAAACGATTCGTGTACCGCTTTCCCTGCATTAACTTGTCTGGCGGCTACTTTCAATCCTGATATGTCGCTTATCTACGGAAAAGCCATAGGCGAGGAAGCCCGCTACCGGAAGAAAGAAGTGCTGTTGGGACCGGGAGTTAACATTTACCGCTCGCCTTTAAACGGACGTAATTTCGAATACATGGGTGAAGATCCGTATTTGTCATCTAAAATGGTTGTGCCTTACATCCATGGCGTTCAGCAAAGCGGCGTGGCTGCCTGTGTCAAACATTTTGCACTCAACAATCAGGAAAGATGGCGCGGACATATTGATGTTGAACTGAGCGACCGCGCCCTTTACGAAATCTATTTGCCAGCCTTCAAAGCTGCTGTAATCGAAGGTCAGGCATGGTCAATCATGGGGTCATACAATCAGTTGCGGGGCGAGCATTGTTGCCACAACGATTTGCTGCTGAATAAAATCCTGAAAACGGAGTGGAAATTTGATGGAGCTGTTATTACCGACTGGGGTGGAGCTCATAACGATAAACAATGCGCCCTCAATGGCTTGGATATTGAAATGGGAACCGGAACCGATGGCCTGACAACTTCAAGCAAAAATTCGTACGATTATTATCATTTGGCCAATCCATTCCTGAAAGCTTTGAAAAACGGCGAAGTTTCGACCGACATTCTAAATGATAAGGCCCGCCGGGTTCTGCGGATGATTTTCAGAACAAGTATGAGTCCAAATCGCCCGTGGGGTAGTTTTGCTACTCCCGAACATGCTAAAGTTGCCAATCAGGTTGCCAAAGAGGGAATCGTTTTGCTGAAGAACGATCAGCAGATTCTGCCGTTGGATGTGAAAAACTATCGTAAAATTCTGGTAGTTGGCGAAAATGCAACCCGTAAAATGACACTTGGCGGCGGAAGTTCTGAACTGAAAACAAAATATGAAATATCCCCGCTACAAGGAATTACGAATGCTTTTGGTCAGCAAGCCGATATTAAATACGCGATGGGTTATGCCTCCGGGCCATCCGTTTACGGACGCGAACTTCCATCAAAATTAAATGCCGATACGCTTAGAAACCAAGCCATCAAAATGGCTAAAGAGGCTGACTTGATTATTTATGTTGGCGGTTTGAACAAGAGCTATTTGCAGGATTGCGAAGCAGGAGACCGGATACAATACGATTTGCCGTTTGATCAGAATCAATTGCTGGCCGGGTTGGCAAAAGTGAATAAAAAGATTGTGGTGGTTCTCATTAGCGGAAATGCCGTGGCCATGCCGTGGATCAACCAGGCTTCGGCTATTCTTCAGGCCTGGTATTTGGGTTCCGAATCGGGAAATGCCATTGCTTCGGTACTTTCCGGCGAAACCAATCCTTCCGGAAAATTACCTTTTTCGTTTGGGATGAAGTTAACCGATTACGGCGCTCATTCGTTCGATAAGCTTTGCTTCCCGGGCGATAGCATCAAGGAGGTTTACAAAGAAGATATTTTGGTTGGCTACCGTTGGTTCGACACCAAGAATATTGCGCCGCTTTTCCCCTTTGGCTATGGCCTTTCGTACACCACTTTCCAGTTGGGCAAAGCTACCGTTGATAAACCCAAATACACCAAAAATGACGTGGTTAAACTGTCGTTTACGTTGACGAATACCGGTAAAACAAGCGGCGCTGAAGTGGTTCAGGCCTATATTCAGGATAAAGTTTCGTCCGTAGTCCGTCCGGCCAAAGAGTTAAAAGGCTTCAGCAAAATCAATCTGAAAGCCGGCGAAAGTCAGGTGGTCACGATGGAATTGCCGGTCAGCGAATGGGCTTTTTACGACGAACCAGGCAAACAATGGAAAGTTGAACCGGGACAGTTTATTATCCACCTGGGAACCTCTTCCCGCGACATCAAACAACTAATACCCGTGACGGTTGAATAATAGTTAAACGCTTTAATTGTATCCTGATTTTTTATCAGGTCAAAATAGATTACCACTCTGGAAATTCAGCATAAAGAACTGATTCCAGGGTGGTTTTTTATTTTTCTCATCCAAATTTGGATGATGTTTTTGTCCATTATAAATGACAAAACCATCAGGTAAGTAATAGGAACAATATAATATTGTATTAAATATTACTCACCCCGAAGACCGATAAATCGGTCTTTCCCCTCTCTTTTAAAAGAGAGGGGGCAGAACACCGAAGGTGTGATGGGGGTGAGTCAGGAATTAAAACCAAATTATACGACATCTAATCATTCTCATTACTTAAAGACGAATAATCGACATTCTTTCAGCGAGTAAATCTCTTCTGAAACAACTTCTGTTTCGCTACTTTGAGGAAACGCAGCTTATACTTAAAATCTAGTATTCCTCGCTTGAGGGAACGCAGCCGATACTTAGAATCAAGTATTCCTCGCTTGAGGGAACGCAATTTGTACTTAAAATCTAGTATTCCTTGCTAGTGGAAACGCAATCTGTACTTAAAATCTAGCATTCCTTGCTTGTGGAAACGCAATCTATACTTAAAATTTAGTATTCATAGCTTTAGGAATCGCAACGTATTACCTGGAGTTCTGTCAGGAAATGCAAGAATTATTGACTCTACGACTCTTTGCGTCTTTGCGTCTTCGCGTTTATATTGAAATAAAAGAACACCAACGAACCGATCGTTTCGATTGAGATGTTATCACCTTCGAATAAAATAGTGGTCAATTGAATGGATCAATTTTTCAGGTAATCTTCTGTTTTGTAGATTGCCTTTACAACAATTTTCTTATTGGCCGGAATAACAAACTCACTTAAACCTACATGCGATTTGTTTTTAGGGTTCCAATCATAGGTGTAACCCAACTGAGTCCATGGGTATTGGTTGTACAGCTCGCATTGGTAATACCGGCTGATCCTGTTTTGGTTGATCCATGCAATATGATCGGGATCGGTCTTTTCAGGGAAACAGATTTCACATTTCTGATCGGTAATTTCCTTATCGGGACAAGGTCTGAACAGATCTTCTGGCCTCACCCAAAACTCAACAAAATACGAGTAAACCGAATTGGGCGGCAATCCTAAAAGCTGAACCAATCTGTGATTCGCATCTTTAGCCTTTTCGAGTTTCATCCGTTGTTGCAATTCGGGTGCAGTGGTAATCCAAATCGGGTACGAACCGGTATTGTAAAACGCCGAGTCGAGGTACTGTTTGTAGTAGGCAATATTTTGTTTCCAGGTAACAACCAAGATATAATCTTCGCCGTTGATGTTTTTCCAGATCAGGTTTTTGTTCTGTCTGTTTACCGGCACCAGCTTGTTGTACACTTTTGCGGCTTCGGGGTAAATCGCATTTTCAATCGATTTTTGATACAAAAAAGCATCGGATTGAGAGTTACGGATGGTTTGACAGGCTCCAAAAGTCAGGATTAAAAGGAGCAGCAGCACGTTTCTGGTTTTCATTTTCGTCGGGTTTATTTTTTCCTTAAAGCTAATAAAATCATCTGGATGGCTCCATCTACAGAACCGAATTGTAGGTGTCGTACTCGTTTTGTTCGTAGAGTTTATTGGCCGGCTCCAAAATTCAGGTTAATTTATAGGTGTGTTTTCTAAAGATTAAGATTTCAGCAGTTTGCACGAAATATTAGCCGCTTGCTGGTTCTGAAAGCCTGTCTGGGTTGGTTTTTTTTTAACTTTGAGCTTTCTGATCACTCAGATTCAAGGCGCAATATCACTTAAAACAACATACGATGGCATTGATTAACGAAAATTATCTGAAACTCCAGGCGGGATATTTGTTCCCCGAAATCGGAAGAAGGGTGCGCGAATTTGAAGCCGCCAATCCCGGTAAAAAAGTTATCCGCATGGGCATTGGCGATGTAACCCAACCCTTGGTTCCCGAGGTCATTAAGGCTTTCCATGAAGGTGTTGACGACATGGCCAGCGCCGAATCGTTCAAAGGTTACGGACCCGAACAGGGCTACGATTTTTTGCGCGACGCAATCGCCCTGAACGATTATAAAAGTCGTGGTGTAGACATTTCGGCTGACGATATATTTGTTTCCGACGGTTCGAAATGCGATACCGGAAACATTCAGGAAGTGTTTGGCGCCGCCAACAAAATAGCCATCTGCGACCCGGTTTACCCGGTTTACGCCGATACCACGGTTATGTCGGGCAAAACCGGTACCATTCAGAGTAATGGCTATTTCGAAGGAATTATTTACATGCCTTGCAACGAAGCAAATGGCTTTATTCCTGAACTGCCCACCGAACGGCCAGACCTGATTTTTCTGTGTTTCCCGAACAATCCGACCGGAACAGTTGCCTCGAAAGAAGAACTGACCAAATGGGTTGAATATGCCCGTGCCAACAAATGCATCATTTTGTACGATGCAGCTTATGAAGCATTTATTGTTGACGATTCGATACCTCATTCCATTTTCGAGATTGAAGGCGCCAAGGAAGTAGCGCTCGAATTTCGTAGTTTCTCGAAAACTGCCGGATTTACCGGAACGCGCTGTGCCTTTACGGTTATTCCCAAAGAATTGAAGGCTTACGATAGCCATGGCGTTGCCCATCCGGTAAAGCCTTTGTGGAACCGCCGTCACACTACTAAATTCAACGGAGTTTCGTATCCGGTGCAGAAGGCCGCTGCTGCTATTTATACCGAAGAAGGCAAAAAACAGGTCAAAGAAGTGATTAACTATTATCTCGAAAATGCCCGTATCATGCGCGAAAGCCTTACGGCAACCGGGTTTGCTGTTTTTGGCGGTGTAAATGCACCTTATGTTTGGGTGAAAACACCAAACAACATGAAATCGTGGGATTTCTTCGACAAACTTTTGTTTGAAGCAAACGTGGTTGGAACTCCCGGTTCGGGCTTCGGACCTTCGGGCGAAGGATATTTCCGCTTTTCCGCTTTTGCCGACCGCGACAACGTGCTGGAAGCCATGGAACGGATCCAAAATCTGAAGTAAATACTTCTGAAATACAATTTAGTCAGGGTTTCACTCCAAGTGAAGCCCTGACTTCTACACATAAATTATCAGTGACCTACCGTATCTTTTAAAGCTTTTTCAACACAACTTCTGAAGAAATTGTACGACCAGGTTGCTCCCGAAACGGCATCTACTTTACTGATATCCTGTTTTTTCAACAGTTTTTCCGGATATAACTGAACACCTTTCCAATCGTTTCGCGCTTGTTGAATGTACTCTTCGTTTCCGGCGAAATGTGCTTCGTATTTTCCATCAAATGGTTCATGAAGGCTCGAATCCCTGATTGTAAATCTCACATCAACGATTTTTCCTTCCTGAATCCTGAGTTTTACATGCCCCCAATAATTTTCGGAGTCGTAATACGATTGTGATTTTGCTTCGAACGTTCCGTTTAGTTGTTTCGGTTTTTCAGGACCAACGGGTTTCGAAGAACATAAAATCACCAAAAAGACCAATAATGAAAGCGATTTCATCTGTTTAACTTTAAAAGTTTAACCTATGACAAACCACCTTCGCTTTACCATTAACAGGCTTACTGAATTGTTTCCAGAATATCACCCAGCAAGCCATTAAAATTCATTGAATGATCGGGCCTGTGCGAATAACCGAGAACCACGACTACGAGTTCTTTGGAAGGAATAATGAAAATTAGCTGACCGTCGTGTCCGTTGCACGAAAACATATCTTCAGGAGCCGACGGGTAGTATTTCGACTTATTCAGCCAGAATAGCGATCCATATCCACCTTTGCTGTCGGATGCCGGAGTGGTGGTATATTTCACCCAACCTTCGGGCAAAATCCGTTCGCCGTTAAAAACTCCATCCTGAAGGTAAAGCAAACCAAATCGGGCATAGTCGCGCGCCGTGGCATAGAGGTACGACGAACCGACCTGTGTGCCCGATGGATCAACCTCAAAAACCACGTCCGACATGCCGATTTTATTGAACAGTTGCGATTGGGCAAAATGGCAATAATCGTTGTCGCTGTTAATTGTTTTTCTGATCAGATAATTCACAATATTGGCCGATCCGGAAGAATAATACCATTTGCTTCCAGCCTGAAAATCGAGTGGCTGACTATATGCAAACCGGGCAAAATCATTCTGGCAATAGAGCATGACCGTTACATCCGACCGGTTTCCGTAATCTTCGTTCCACCGCAGTCCGCTTTGCATTTGCATCAGGTTGTTGATGGTTACATTTTTGCGGTCGTCGTTTTTCCACTCTGGAAGATTAACCGGCTGATTGATATTCAATTTACCTTCCTTTACCAAAATACCGGCCAGCGCATTTGTGAAACTTTTGGCCATCGACCAACTCAGGAAACGTGTTTTTTCACTGAATTCAGGCTGGTAACTTTCAACAACCGGTACCCCTTTGTGAACGACCATAAACGCAAAAGCATGTCCGCCGTATTCCTCGTCATCCATCAGTTTTTCAGTTATTTCAGCCATTTTTAGCGTGTCAATGTTTGTAATTTTATCTGGAATCACGTTTCCCATTGGCCAGTCAATTGTATCCTGATTGCAGCGGACCTTCATTCCCGGCGAAAATTTGATCTTCCGAAGTTCGGACTCGCTAATGCCACGCAACAAGGTCGCTCCAAAACCTTTGCGGTAAATAGCTTTCGACTTTCCCCACAAAAAAGAGCTGGTAACACTCGAATCCTGAAAATCAACCACATTTCTCACCAGTTTGACGAATGAAAAGTGCAGGTCCAACGCTTCCACTTCAGCCTGTTGCCGGTTTGACACAAACACGGCAGAGCATAGATATTTGGCCGGATAGCCCGTCAGGATTGGTAATAATGAATTGATGTAATAAACACCATAAGCCAGAGCGGCAACGAAAATGACAGTAATTACCGCGAGAATTCGCTTCTTCAATCGTCTGGAAAATGATGTTGCCATGATGCCTGTTTTTGGATGAACGTTTCTTCTGAATTAATTCCGTTAAATTAAGCAATCTGGCAGAAAAAAGCCGAATATTCCGAAACGATTTTAAATAGGTTCCTGGTTTGAGGATTCAAACGGTCAATTGACAATTGAAAACGATGATTACCTGAAAACTGCATTTTAGCTTTATTGGTAACAGCGACTGTAAACTTTCTCTTGGTCCTGATTGTATAACTATGTTAAAAGCCGTTAAGGAATGTTAGGTTTGGCTTGAGTTTGACAGTATTTTTCTACTTTTGTCTGGATGGCCAAATAAACCGATGAAACACAGGAAACAGCTCATTTTTT
>Ga0302293_10000660_pt1 | contig 17918 bp, 13 predicted proteins | sample III_Fen_N2_2_FD_198758 | JGI IMG/M metagenome (GOLD analysis project Ga0302293, IMG submission 198758) | Peat permafrost microbial communities from Stordalen Mire near Abisko, Sweden - III_Fen_N2_2 | ecosystem: Environmental > Terrestrial > Soil > Wetlands > Permafrost | place: Sweden: Abisko...
GCGTTTTCAACATTGCCATCGCGCGCAGGTGTTCCGCGATCACGCGCCCCTGCCCCTTTGCCTCCGCCTCTACGCCGCAGAACGCACCGGGTGTATCCACAAGGCAGATGACTGGTCGGTGAAACTTCTCCGCCTGCTGCAGCGCGCGCATGGATTTTCGGTAGCCTTCGGGAGACGGCATGCCGAAGTTGCAGCGCATGCGCTCCTCCAGCGTGTGCCCTTTTTGTTGACCTATGACGGTGACGGGGTACGTTTCAAACCATGCCACGGCGGTCACGATTGCCTCGTCGTCGCCCATGCACTGATCCCCGCGCACCTCAAACACGCCGTGAAAGAGTTTATCGATATAGTCCCGCGCCTGCGGACGGTGTTCCTTGCGCGCGCTCATGACGCTTGCCCATGCTGGATCTGCCTCGATCGGCAGTGCGTCGATTGGTATTGCTTCCAGCGGTACAGCTTTTGTCTGCAAGGCTTTGATCGGGAGTTTTGTTTCTTTCGTCATCATCTGCGCGCCCCCTGTCCCGCCGTCTCCGTGTGCCCCGCGTTGTGCAGCGCGAGGATGGCGGCCAATGTTTCGCGCATGTCCCTGCGCTCGATAATGCGGTCGATGAACCCGTGTTCATAGAGATATTCCGCCGTCTGAAACCCTTCCGGCAGCTTATCCCGCATGGTCTGCTCAATCACGCGCGGACCCGCAAAGCCAATCAGCGCACCGGGTTCCGCCAGCGTGATATCGCCCTGCATGGCAAAGCTCGCGGTGACACCCCCCGTGGTCGGGTGCGTGAGCACATTCAGGTGCAGTAGCCCCGCCGCACTGTGCCGCGCAAGCGCAATGGTCGTGCGCGACATCTGCATGAGCGAGAGCACGCCTTCCTGCATCCGCGCGCCGCCGGAAGCGCAGAAGATCACGAGCGGCAGGCGGTTATGCAGCGCAAACTCCGCTAGGATGACGATTTTTTCGCCCACCACGGTGCCCATGCTACCCATCATGAAATAGCTGTCCATGACCGCAAGCGCAGTGCGCTGACCCTTGATGGTCGCCTTGCCGATGACCACGCCTTCCTGCATCTTGCTCTTGACGCGCTCTTTCTCGAGCTTAGTGCGATACCCCGGAAACGAAAGCGGATCTCCCGTCTCGGTTTCGCGTTCGATCTCAATGAAGCTTCCGCTGTCAACGATCGCCTCGATGCGGCGGTAAGCGGGCTGGCGAAAGAGATTGCCGCAATACGGGCAGGCAGCGTCGCCCGCGAGCACCACCTCCGCCACGAGGTCGCGTCCGCAACGGGCGCAACGGAGAATCTCAAGTGCGCCGGTCGCTTCTCCCGTTTGCGGAAGGCTGTGCTCTATTTGTTCTGAAAATAGATTCATGTTCGCCCCCTGAGAAACCGCGGTAAAAACGTTTGCCTGATCATTGGGTTCATGTTCGCCCCCTGAGAAACCGCGGTAAAAAAGATTGTTCGATCCACTTGGTGTGAACGGTTCCGCTGCGAAAATCCGCGTCGCTCAGCATTGCATAGGCGAGCTCAGCGTTGTGCTCGATGCCGGTGATCGAAAGCTCGTGCAACGCGGCGCTGGAGAGGCGAATTGCCTCCTCACGGTCGTCCGCATAGGCGATGAGCTTGAGCACCATCGAATCATAATAGGGCGAGATTTCATCTCCCGACGCGTACCCGCTGTCGATGCGAATGCCGTTGCCGCCGGGCAGCTGCATGCTTTTGATCACGCCGGGCGACGGGCGGAAATTTTCCGCAGGACTCTCCGCGTTGATGCGGCACTCGATGGCGTGCCCGCGCGGAATCAGGTTTTCCTGCGAAATGAGAAGGTGATGCCCAAGAGCTACCTGAATCTGTGCCTTGATGAGGTCGAGACCGAATATGCTCTCGGTGATGGGATGCTCAACCTGAATGCGCGCATTCATCTCCATAAAGAAGAAGCGACCGTCCTTTGTGAGCAAAAATTCCACCGTGCCCGCGTTTTGATAGTCCACCGCGCGGGCAATCTCCACCGCCGTATGCTCGATCGCGGCGAGCGTTGAGGCGGGTACATTTGCCGCCGGAGCCTCTTCGATCAGTTTCTGATTCTTGCGTTGCAGCGTGCATTCACGTGTGCCAAGGTGCAGCACGTTTCCGTGCATGTCCGCGAGGATCTGCACCTCGATATGCCGCGCCTCCGGCAAATATGCCTCCAGATACACGCTGCCATCGCCAAAGGCAAGCTCGGCCTCCCGGCGCACCAGCGGAAACTCCCGCTCCAAGGCGCAGGCATCCTCTACGATGCGGATTCCTTTGCCACCGCCGCCCTTTGCCGCCTTAATCATCAAGGGGTAGCCGATGCATTTTGCGGCTTGTACTGCCTCTTTCACGCTCTCTACGATTCCGTCCGAGCCGGGCACAACAGGAAATCCATTGGCGATCATGGTCTTTCGGGCGGCTTCTTTGTCGCCGAGTACACGCATGCTCGCTGGCTGCGGGCCGATGAAGCGGATGCCTGCCTCGGCGCAAGCCTCGGCAAACGCGTCGTTTTCCGACAGAAAACCAACGCCAGGGTGCAGCAAATCCGCGCGGTAGGCTTTTGCTGCCGCGAGGATTGCATCGATATTGAGATAGCTCTTGTCTGCGGGACGCGGGCCGATGCAGACGCTCTCGTCCGCAAGGCGAACATGCAGCCCCTTCTCGTCGTTTTCGGAATAGACCGCAATCGTTTTCAGCCCCAGCTTTTTACAGCTGCGGATGATGCGTACAGCGATCTCCCCGCGATTTGCCACGAGTACTGTCTGCATGTTAATTTCCTTCGCCCAGCAGGAACAGGATGTCGCCCGCGGATATGGTTGCCCCATCTTCCGCGCAGATGCCCGAAATCACCCCGCCTCTCGGCGCGCGAATCTCGTTCATGGTCTTCATGGCCTCAATGATGCAGAGCGTGTCGCCCTTGCTCACCTTTGACCCAAGCAGGACAAACGGCTCCGCACCGGGTTCTTTGCGCAGATAAAACACGCCGGAGATGGGCGAACACACCGCGTCCTTTTCCACCGGTTCCGCGCTAGTATGAAACTCTTTTTCTGTGATGGTAGGTTGATAGGATGTCGCCGGAGCGCCGCGCTCTAGTAAAATGCGCAGATCACCCTGCTGCACTTCTACCTTCATAAACGGAGACTGTTCCGCGCGATCCATAAGCCGGAGTATAGCGTCCAGATCCATTGTATGGGGTCCTTTCGACGGATAAATTATGAATAAGTCCAGAGTAGTCGGGCAAATATCGGTGTGCGGAGGGTATAAAAAAATGATCCCGCGCATTGTTAGGACTACTAACTAACTTGCGCAGAATCATAACATGGTGTTTTTTTCTTGTCAAGCACAGCGGTTTGCACCCCAGTGCAATTGTGAAAAACGGGAAGCGAAAATACTGGCTTGTTTTTTACGGTGTGCGTTTTGCAACAGAAGTTGTAATTGTGTTTAAATACGCATTGTTACGGCGTATTTTTTCAAAAAATAAAGGCTGAAAAAGGTCTCTTGTTCTGATCATCCAACACTTTTAAGCATTTTTCACACACGTAGGTGGTTGAAAAAGTTCACAAGCGCCTGCATGGATTGCAGCACTTCCGGATACTGCGAAACCTGAAAATCCCGTATGACCGCCTGAATGAGCATATCGTGAAACTGCGCATGCTTTTTGCACATCGCTTCTCCCGATTCGGTGAGCTGGAGAATGCTCTTTCGCCTGTCGTCCTCCGCGCGGGTCTTGATGAGAAACCCCTTCTCCACAAGACGGTTGACGGAGACGCTTACCGTCGCCTTCGTGATGCCGAGAATATCCGCAATCTGCGTCAGCGTCGCGTCCGGTATATCCTGCACAATCTCCAGCGCGTGCATCTCCGTTCGGCTCAGGTTTCCGTTGGCGAGTTTGGAAACGCTCCGTTCCTGGAGCCTGAGCACACTGTAAAACATGTCTTTGAGCGCCTGATTGAGCAACAGCTCGATTTCCTGATCGGTCATGATTTCTCTCCTTATCGGCAGGGCAGCCGAAATTCATTCGTACTACGAACCATTTCATCATACCACATGCATGGAAAAATGCAAATTCGCGCGTGGTTTCCGCTTGTATATCGTGTTGCCAGCGCCGGATTCATGCATTCACCGGTCTTGTCGATACAGTCGGACTGTATTATACTGATATCAGTTTCAGAACAATCAACCCAATTGGCTGAAAGGAGATCGATTCAATGGACGCACTATCGAAAAAACACGGGCGGTGCTTCGCGCTGCACACGGTGGAAAAAGGGGATAATCTCTCCAAGATCGCTACGCATTACAACACAAATGTGAAGATGATCACCAAATACAACGCTATCATCACCGACCCGAGCCACATCGTGATCGGCTGGAAGCTGGAGGTGCCGGATGAGCGCCCCGGCAAGCAGAAATACGCCGCGCACACGGTTGCCGCGGGTGAGAATCTCGGCAAAATCGCAAAGGTGTATCTCACCACGGTGGAAGCGATTGTCGATTGCAACCCGGAAATCACAAACCCAAGCCTGATCCATGTTGGCTCGGTGTTCCGAGTGCCGGATAACAGATAAACAAACTCTCTCGAAGCTGGAAGGAGAGGCGCATGGAACAAGATATCGCAACCGTTCGAGACCACTACAACGCAAATGCACAGCAAGAATGGAACAGGCTCGCCGAGCATCCGTTTGAGTTCATTCTGACCACCTATATGATGGAGCATTTTACTCGCCCGGGCGATCTAATTCTCGACATCGGCGGTGGCCCCGGTCGGTATGCGATTCATTTTGCCAAGCAGGGATGCGAGGTCACGCTCGTTGACCTATCCGAGGAAAACGTTCGCCTCGCGCGCGAAAAAGCCGACGAAAACGCCGTAAAAATCGAAACGCACGCAGAAAACTGCCTTACGCTAGATCATCTGAAACTGGGTCTTTTCGACCATGTGTTTTTGATGGGGCCGATGTATCATCTTCTCGATCCGGTCGACCAAAAGCGCGCAGTTACGATCGCGCTTTCGCATCTCAAGCCGGGTGGAAAATTGTATGTGTCCTTTATCTTGACCTTTGCCGGAATCCTGTTCACACTCAAAAACGGTGGTAACATCATTCCCGTGTCATCCGAACCGGCAACAAGCTTCCTAATTGACGCAGTAATCAACGGGGATGACTTTCGTGGCCCTGCGTTTACGCGCGCGTGCTTCACGCATCCGCGCAATATCCTTCCGTTTATGGCGCAATTTCCGCTTAGAACGTTGCACCTCTTCGGTCAAGAGGGCATACTCGCGCCAAACGAACCCGAGCTGCTGCAGCGTGAGCCGGAAGAAATCGCCTGTTGGATTGAGATCGCGAAAAAATATCTCGAAATACCGGAATTGCTCGCTTATTCAGAGCATGCCATGTATATCGGCGAAAAAATCTAAGCGATTCAACGATATATTTGTCTTTTCCGCTACCTTTTGCTGAATAAATTGCACGATCGACATGGTAGATCAACGGATCAGCCGTGTCGATTCTATTTGCGCGCCATTCATCTGTCTTCTTGGCGAAAGTCAAGCATCCGCCCCAAACCCTAACGTAAAAATGCTTCCACAACAGCCGGGTCAAAGTGTGTTCCCGAACAGCGCTTGATCTCTTTGATCGCCTCTTCGTGGCTGATAACCCCCTTGTAGCTCCTCTCGTTCGTCATCGCGTCATAAGCGTCGGCAATGGCGATAATCCTCGCCTGAATCGGTATTTCTTCCCGTTTGAGCCCATCCGGATAGCCGCTGCCATCGAATTTCTCGTGATGATGCAGTACAAACAGCGCAACTTCCGAAAACTCAAGGGTCGTACTCAAAATACGCCAGCCTGCCTCGGGGTGTCTTCTGATCGCCATCCACTCGTCTTTTTCCAGGTGCCCTGCCTTGTTGAGAATTGCTTCGTTAATCCCGATTTTGCCGATATCATGAACCAATCCGGCGACTTTGATCTGCTCGACTTCATCGTGGTCAAAATTCATTTTTGTAGCGATTTCTTCGCAGATTTCGCTCACTCTCTGCGAATGCTCCGCTTCTCTGGCGCTTTTTTCGATCAGCGCGTTCATGATGATTCCAACCGTATTGCCGCGCATGCTGGAATGCTCCGCGATCTTATGCGTATACATGTGATTTTCCGCACTTGCAAGTATATCTTCTATCGACTGGTCTTCATTTTCCTTCGTGTCAAATCCAAAGGAGACAGACAGGTCAATGTTCCCAATCCTTGTTTCTGAAATGATATCCTTGAGTCTTTTTACGATTTTTGCCGTTTCATCAACATCTGTTTTGGGCAAAATCACTACAAACTCGTCCCCGCCAAGCCTTGCGATGATTTCGTTTTCGCGGCAAGTCGATTTTAATATTTCGGCCAATTGAATTAAGAAGTCGTCTCCAACCGCATGGCCAAAGGAATCGTTGATCACCTTGAGCCCATTGATATCTGCCATCATAATCGAAATGGGTAGGTTCTGTTTCTGATCCAGTCTGGCGAGTTCTTCTTCAAAAAATCTGCGGTTGTATAAGTTCGTCAGCTGGTCATGATAGCTCAAATGTTTCAGATTTTCTTCGTACTTTTTCTTCTCCGTAATATCGGAAACAAGCACAGCAAACTGCCTCATTCTTGGTGAATACGTATAGGTACCATAATAGCCCCCCGTCGTTTCCAGGAAGTTTTCATAATACATCGGTTCACCGGTCAGCGCGACTTTGCCAAATACGTCGATCCAGTATTGCTCCACCATTGGCATGACTTCTGTGATTCGTTTGCCGATGCACATTTCCCGCGTCACACCCAGTATGCGGGTATAGCTCTCATTAATATCGAGAAAAATATAATCCACGGGTTTTCCGTTTTCGTCCGTGACGATTTCATGAAGCGCCAGCCCTTGCGACATCGATGTATAAAGCAGTCTGTATTTTTCTTCGTTTTCTACCAGTGCCAGCTCTGCTTTTCTTTGTTCAGTTACATCTTGAAGAATACAGTGTGTCTGCTTAAACGTTCCATCGGTATCATACGCAATCTTTCCTTCAAAAGATAAAAATAATCGTCTGCCGTCTTTACACAGCATCTCAAACTCACTGTGGATTTGCCCTTTGGCTTTAAACATTGGAAACCGCTGGCGGAACCGGTCCCTATATTCCGGGCAGAGAAAGTCCCCAAACCATCTGCCGATTACTTCATCTCTGGCATAACCAAGCGTATCCAGCCATTGTTGATTGACATCGATGAAGCAGCCGTTGCTGTCCAGCGATTGGTACCCGAGCGGAGCTTTGTTGAAAAGCAACTGAAATCGTTCTTCACTTTGCTTTAACGCTTCTTGTGTTTTTTTTCGTTCCGTAATGTCGATGATGGATGTCATAAAATACATCGGCGTTCCATCCGCTGCCCTGCGCATCGTCGAAAAGACGTCTGCCCACATAATGGAGCCGTCTTTTCTGATATATCGTTTACTAAACTGTATGGATTCTTTACTGCCGGATAGGACTTCACTCATCTCTCGTTCCGATGATTCAACATCATCTGGATGCGTGATTTCCTGCCATTTTTTACCTTCCAGCTCCTCAGCCGTGAAGCCTAGCATTTGACACATTGTACTGTTGTATTCGGTTCGCCCCGTAAGCAGCGTCAAGGACTTTCCGACCGCAGAATGGTCAAACAGATACCGGAACTTCTCTTCGCTTTCCTTGAGCAATGCTTCCGCCAGTTTGCGTTCCGTTATATCCTGAATCGTTCCAACGCTTCTATAGTATCTATCGTTCTGATCAAAAACAGGTGTGAATCTCAACTCAACCGAACGTTCTTCGCCATCTTCCCGTATGATCCGGTGTTGGCAGGTAACTGTTCGATGCTCTCTGATTGCTTGCTGTGTAATCTCAGCAATTCTTTGCCTGTCGTCAGGATGAAAGAATCGATTGATACAATCTAATGTTTTAATTTTCTCAGGATCGTCAACACCGTAAATTCTTAACGCTTCTTGTGTCCATATCATCTCATCATTGGCTACATCGCGCTTGAAACTGCCAATGTGTGCAATGCGCTGCGCCTCTAGTAGCGCTTTGTTAATTTCTTCTTTATCGAAATTTTCTTTCGTTAGCTCTTCTGTTTTCTTTTTGACCAATTCAACCAGCCGAACATTCTCATCCAACTTTTGTTTATTTGCGTCTCTGATCTTCACCATCGATTGTATCTGCGCAGTCAACTCGTAAATATCGATCGGTTTTGCGAGAAAAGCCTCTGCGCCGCATTCAAGCGCACGAATTCGGCTGCCTTTATCGCCCTTCAACGCGGTGATAAAAACAACTGGGATTTCGCGCAGTTCTTCGTCCTTTTTCAGGTTGTCGCAAACCTCAAAGCCATCCATGCCGGGCATCACGATGTCCAGCAGAATAACATCCGGATTTTCTTTCTTGGCAATCTCCAACCCTAACTTCCCATTGAGCGCTTGAAAAACAGCGGCGTTCGGAAATATCTCCTGAATCAGCGCTCTTAAGGTAGTCAGATTGTCTTGTACATCGTCGATGAGCAGGATCGTGAAATTCCTATTTCCCATACAACACCTCACCCAATGTAGTTAAGAGATCTTTGATGACGATTGGTTTTGCAACAAAGGCATCAAATCCATGCATCAATATGGCTTCGCGATCATGATCCATCGCGCTGGCTGTCAGTGCGATGATCGGTGTGTTCACGAGCGATGGTATCTTCTTGATTTCGTGATACGCCTCGATGCCGCTGATGCCAGGTAGCGCAATATCCATCAGAATCAGATTGGGCATGTATTCTTTTGCCTTCTCGATCCCTACGTATCCGTCAATCGCTTCGATGACAGTGTATTCATCCGAAAGCAACGCCTTTATGGTAATCATGTTGTCAACATTATCCTCAACAACCAAAACCATCGGCCTTCCTTCGAACGACTGCGCTTTGCGTTTCGGCGTCTTGTTTTCATCCGTTTTCGGATATAACATGCCGGAGATTGCGTTCTGTAGCCCTTTGCGGTCAACATCGCCTTTTTGTATCAGCTCATGGATATTATTTCTCGTTAAGAATTTCAATTCTTCTTTTGTAACATGCTTGGCCGTCAAGATCAGTACCGGGATATGTGCTGTTACTTGCGCGTTCCTCAAAAGTTCGAGCACGCGGAATCCATCGATACCGGGCATCATCAAGTCGAGTATCATCGCATCCGGTATCTGCTTGTCAATGATTGCAAACGCTTCTCCCGCGTCGCGCGCCACCTGTACACGATGCCCCATTTCATCCACAAAATCTCGAATTTGGATGACTGCCGAGTCGTTGTCTTCAACCAACAAAATATTCTTGTTCAGCCGGAGATTTGCGGGTTCTACGAGTGGTTGTTTGATTGCATATTTGTTTTCGCTCGCGGTTCCTTCATCGACAATCCTGTTTTCCGATTGATAGCGCAACGGCAATATCAGCAAGAATTCCGAGCCTTCATCCAGAACGCTCTTCACCTGAATCGTGCCGCCGAGCAACCCGGCATATTTCTTCGCAATTGCCAACCCCAGCCCGGTGCCGCCGAATCGTCTGGAAGTGCTTCCGTCCGCTTGTCTGAACTCGTCAAAAATGTGCGGAATATGCGCCGCTGCAATCCCGACCCCTGTATCGATCACGCTGACTTCGATATTGCTCCCTTTTTGCTGCGCCGTAACGGTAACGCTGCCAGTCATCGTAAACTTGATCGCATTTCCGATGAGATTTTGCATGATATGCCGGAATTTATCTGCGTCACTGATCATATGTAAGTCAACGTCGCTACCGTTATGGATCAGCGCGATGTCTTTTTGCTTGGCTTGCGCTTGTATCATCTGCACAACTTCAGCGATGCTATGATTGGCATCAAACCTCGTTATTTCAGTTTCTTCCTGACCGGATTCAATACGGGAGATATCGAGAACATCGTTGATCATCGTGAGTAGATTTTTACCGTTGCGCTCAATAATTTCCAAATAACTATACTCTTCATCCGGAATCTTGCTGGCTAGCTTGCGATTCAAAAGCCCTGCAAGGGCAATGACCGAGTTGAGTGGCGTACGCAGTTCATGGCTCATGTTCGACAAGAAATTGGTTTTGAGCCTGCTTGCTTCGTCCAGCTGCTTTTTCTGAATCTCCAGTTCGTTGTTTTGCTGCATCAATTCGGATGCTTGTGCGGAAAGCTCGCTTTTCTGTGTATCCAGTTCCTGATTTTGCTTCTCCAGGACAGCCTTGTTTTCTTTGAGTTTCTGATAAGCCAATATGCCCTCGATGCGCGCGCTCATGGCCGCATTCAAGTGATTGATTAGCTTAATTGCCTGTGGTGTGAATTCGCTTACGGCAGCCAACGACAGAATTGCGATCACGTTTTTATTGGTAACAAACGGTATCGTGACGATTTCTCTTGGTATCAAGGTGCTATTTACGGTTTGAAACATAAATGGCGTATGTTCATTTACCGACTTAATCTGCTGCGTTTTTTGGGATAGAATGCACGCACCAAACTCGCCTTCAAACGAGTCTGCCGCAAAGGATTGTTTCGCGTTTTCATCCGTCCCGATCGATTCGAAAAGATCGTAGTGATTCGTTTTTTCATTCAACAAATAGACCGCTGCCATTTGCGCGCCCGTTTGCTCGGAAAGCTCTCCCAGAACCGCCTGGAAGAATTTTCTGCTATCGTCTTGACCAAGCATAATTTTAGAAAGATTAGCCGCTTTTTCATTTATTGTCGTATTCTCCTGCACCTGTTCCGCCAAGTCGTTGACTGCGTTGGATAAAACGCCAAACTCGTTTTGGGATTCGTACACACTGCGGGCATCCAGTTCCCCACTATGAAAACGCAAAATCGCGTCTTTTATCTCATTTAACGGATATCTCACGCTCCGTATCAAAACATACAGGATGAGCATTGAAAGCAGTAGCACCGCAGCCGTGATGATTACGATCTGTGTGTTGAGCGTTTGATTTAATTCGAGCGAAGTCTGATATAAGGTGTCGGATTTGTTTTTTGCAAATTGATCCATTTTATCGATGCTTGCCAGTAAATTGATCCTATATGTTTCTTCCTCACCACCCGAATAGATGTTTCGTTTTGCTTCTTCTACTTTGCCGGACAGCACCAGCTCTATCGTTTGCTCGTGTATTGTTTTCCATAATGTATAATTCTGATACGTTTCATCAATGTCCGATGGCTGCCCCAAATATTGCTGTTTTAGAATATCAAATTGTTTTTCGGCGTCCGCGGACGTCAACGCCGTTGCCTGAATGGTGTCTTGTATCGTTTGTTCGTTATCCGTTAGCAATAGATCCCTGATGCCAATTCGCATGTCCGAAATATCATTCATCAGGTAATCCAAGGCTCTCCTGACTTGAAGCGGATGTTCGTACATCGTTTCCGTTTGTTGAAACAGCTGATCCGCCTGGCGATACGATACCACCCCCATCAGCAACACAAAAAGGAGTATTAAGGTAAATCCAAGAATCAACTTTCTTGATACTTTCATGTTTTTAAACCACATATCTTTATCCTCTTTTATGATTCTTGAAAATCGGTAAATTTGAATCCATGGCTTTCATGCCGCAGATGCTGTTGACCAGCATTTTTTCCGCTTCGCCGGTGATTAGATACCCATCCTGAGAAACGGCGTTTCGAATTTTGTGAATGATAAAATCTCGAAATTCGTGTTTATAATAGATCAACAAGTTGCTGCACATCACAACATCAAAATTTCCAAAGATACTCTCTGGCGGGTAAGCCGTCGTGGTGTCCAGCAGGTCATAGTTGGAGAATTCGATGTGTTTCTTCAACTCCGGTTTGATTTCGTATCGTCCCCCTGTTGAATGGAAATATTGATCTAAATGCCTCTTCTTCACATTCTGCACGGCGGCTTCTGGATAGACCCCTGCGGTTGCTTCTGCTAGCGCTTCCGGGCAACGATCCGTAGCAAAAATTCTAAATCTGATCTCTTTTTGGCTTGCTTCCTTCAGCTCAGATAGCAAAATGGCCAGCGAATATGGTTCCTGCCCGCCTGAACAACCCGCTGACCAAATCCTTATTTCGTTTTCGTTTGTTTTGCTGGATACGATGCAGGGTAAAAGGCTCTGTTCGAGATATGCAAAGGTGAGGGGCTCTCTAAAAAACAGACTGAACGTATTGTGTAGATTGCCAAAGAAGGTCTCGGCTTCCTGATGATCGCTTGCTAAGAAGTCACTATATTCGGATAAATCCGCGAGCCGTGTTTCGAGCTGTCTTTTTTCCAGAATACGCACAACAAAACCAACATCATATGGAGAGATGTCCATACAGTGATTCTGTTGCATGATGCTTGTAATTTTACTGAGCGCGTCACTCATTCGTTCACCTGTATTCATCATTCATTGTCAACTTTCAACCATCAGCTCGTATGTGTTTGATCGTTTGCAAGCCTTCCCCGCTTTTCTGTTCAGCTTGTTGAAGCACTCACCATGCATATGTCGTTTGTGATTCGGGCACTCATACATGGGTATCCTAGTAGAAGAACCGTGATCAAATGGAGTCGGAACAATAGAAATGATCGATTACCGATAGGCTACTAATATCCAATTTGATTGTAATATTCGACGCAGGAAAGCGTCAATGATTATTTTGTCCGTTTCCGGTTCCCCGCTCGCCGACCATACACGAATCTGATTTCGGTCGAAAAACGAAGTCGGTTCGAGTCATTCTTAGTACATCTGCGATAGAGGCTTCTATTTGTGAGAAATCAATAGGGTTCCATTCATAAACGACGGAAGGTTCTTTGGTTCTAACGCAAAGATTCGGCGTGATTTTGTCTCTTTTCATCCTCGAATATTTCTTATATGATCATTATAAGAACAATATTTGGGGGTATTCCAAATGACTAACAATGCGCGCATGTTCAACATGCCGTTTCCGACCGTCTACCCGCTCTACATTAAAAAGGTGGAGAGAAAAGGGCACACAAAAGCCGAAGTTGACCAGATCATCTATTGGTTAACGGGTTATGACGAAGCAGGTATGCGACAGCTGCTTGACAGCGGTGCGACACTTGAGGCTTTCTTTGAGAATGCACCGCAGATGAACCCAAAACGCACGCTGATTACCGGCGTCATTTGCGGTTATCGTGTCGAGGAGATTCAAGACCCGCTGATGAGGGATATTCGCTATATGGATAAATTGGTCGACGAGCTTGCAAAGGGCAAGCGCATGGAGAAGATTTTGCGGGCATAAAACCAGCCGCTTTTTCACGGTTGAGATGTCCTATCAAAAAACGCAGAGGCCACAAGGTCTTCGCGCTTTGTATTTTCATATGAAGATTCGGCTATTTCCCCGCCCCAAGCGCCGACAACGTGCGAAAAATGCTTTCGATCGTCAGGCGATAGTCCAGCGCGCTGCGTTTTTTCGCCTCGGAAAACGGAATCGCGAGGTGGTTGGTGCTGAAGATCGCCGTCACACCCTCGTGATAAGCCTCCTCGATGTCGTCTCCAACGTCGCCTACCACAGCGATCACGGGAACGCCAGCCTGTTTTGCGCGGCGGGATACGCCAATGACCACCTTGCCACGCAAGCTTTGGCTATCCAGCCTGCCCTCTCCCGTAATCACAAAGTCCGCGCCCGCAATTCGATCCTCAAAGCGCACCGTATCCAGCACCGTCTCGATACCTGGGTTTAACCGCGCTCCAAAAAATGCGACAGCGCCCGCACCCATCGCGCCAGCAGCACCCGCACCCGGAATCTCCGCCACGTGCACGCCAAGTTCCCGAGCGAGCGTTTCATCGAGCGCAACAAGGTCGGCATCCAGTAGGCGAACCATCTCCGCGCTTGCCCCCTTTTGCGGGGCAAATACATATGCCGCACCACTCCCGCCATGCATGGGGTTGTCGATGTCGCACATGGCGACGACCGCCACCCCGGCGAGCAGTCGCTTCGTTTCCGCGTTTTCGATGCGCGCAATCTTCGAGAGCGTGCCGCCAACTGGTACGAACGCTTCCCCCGCCGCGTCATAGAAGCGGGTTCCCATCGCCGCCGCCGCACCGCAGCCGCCGTCGTTGGTCGCGCTGCCGCCGAGTGCGAGAACGAGCCGCTTTGCTCCGGCTTCCAGCGCATGCCGCATCAGCTCGCCTACTCCGTAAGTCGTGGTCAGCGTCGGGTCTTTCTCGTCTCCAACCAGCGGTAATCCAGCCGCAGCCGCCATCTCGATGATCGCTGTATCTCCAAATCTTCCGTAAAACGCGGTTCTCCGCTCAAAATTCGGCCCTGCCGCCTCAACGAATACTTTCTCCCCTGGCATGCATTCGAGAAAGCTATCCACGGTTCCCTCGCCGCCATCCGCAACCGGCAAGCCGACCACTTCGCACGCGGGAAAGAATCGCTTCGCTTCCCCGGCGACAATTGCGCAAATTTCGCTGGACGAGACCGATCCTTTGAACGAATCGGACACAACGGCGATTTTCTTCATCAAACTCCCCCAAAAATGATCGATTTGCTCGTGATCAACCAATCGATACTTCGGCATGATTGTATCAGATTTTTCTGTAGTATGATAAGCGTTTTGGCAAAAAACAATGCGCGAGTTTCCCCGCGCACTGCCTCAAAATCGTATTCAGCTTGTTCTCACGCCAATTGAATTTGATCTTTATCTCTCTTTTATCTTTATCTCTCTTTGATTGTTGTTGTTTCTTTGCTTGGTTTGATTGCATCACTCGGATTAATTTTCTCCGGCTCTTGCGCCTCTGCCGCTGTCTGCTCCTGCGGCACTTTGTCGATGGGTTGCGCTTCTTCGATCACGATATTTGTAGACAGCAACTTTTCATACAATGCGATGTATGCTTTTGCGGGCTTTGCCCAGTCAAAGCGATCCGCCATGCCGCGCAGCATCATCCGCCGCCACATATGCTGATCTTCGTTCCAGTACTTCACCGCGCGCTCAATGGTAAAGAGCATCTCGTGCGCATTATAGTTGGCAAACGAAAATCCGTTGCCCGCATCCGTAAATAGATTATACGGCGTGATGGTGTCCCTAAGCCCGCCCGTTTCGCGCACGATGGGCACGCAGCCGTATCGCAACGCGATCATTTGGCTCAATCCGCAAGGCTCAAACTGAGACGGCATCAGGAAGATATCTGCACCAGCGTAAACGCGGTGCGCGAGCCCTTCGTCGAGCTCGATGCGCGCATGCACCCGCTTGGGGTAGCGCCAGTTTGCCCAGTTGAGCATGTCCACGAATCTGCGATCGCCCTTGCCGAGAAAAACGATCTGCACATCGTTGCGCATGATGTCTCCCAGAACGCGCTCCACCAGATCCAATCCTTTTTGCTGAGACAACCGCGCGATCATGCCGATGAGGGGAACATCCCGCTCCTCCAGCCCGCATTCGCGTTGCAGGGCGCGCTTACAGACAAGCTTATCCTCCAGCGTGTCCATATCGTAATGCTGCGCGAGGAACCTATCGTTGGATGGGTTAAAGATATTGTAATCAAGGCCGTTGAGAATGCCGCTGAGCGTGTTTTCCCGCGCGCGCAAAAGACCATCCAGATTTTCACCGAAGAACGGGGTCTTAATCTCCTCCGCATAGGTGGGGCTCACCGTGCAGAGCCGATCGGAAAACACAAGTCCGCCCTTCATGCAACTGATGCAGCCAAAAAACTCCATGTATTCGTAGGTGAAATAGCGCTCGTCCAGCCCCAACCTGCCCGCGATCTCGCGCCAGGAGAAAATACCCTGATATTTCAGGTTGTGGATCGAAAACACCGTTTTGACGCGCGCATAGTCCGCCTTGGCAGCGTACTGCGTCTTGAGGAGCGCCGCAATCAACCCCGTCTGCCAGTCGTTGAGATGCAGCACATCCGGAAAAAAACCGATGCGCGGCAGCGCCTCCAGCACAGCGCGGCAGAAAAACGCAAAACGCAATCCTTCTGTAATGCCGTCTCCATAGATTTCCATGACGCCGAAATGCGTCTCGTTATCCACGAAGTAATACGTTACCCCGTTGTCCACCACGCGCTCGATGCCGCAATAAAGCGTTTCCCAGCCGAAGAGCACGTTAAAGTGGCAAACATGCTCCATGCGATTCTTCCAGTACTCGTCAATCACACGGTATTTCGGTAATATGACGCGTACATCGTGCCCCTCTTCGGCAAGGGCGATTGGCAGTGCTCCGGCAACATCCGCCAATCCTCCGGTTTTTACAAACGGTACACACTCGCTTGCGCAAAACAGCACCTTCATGTCGTAAGTCCTCCTGCAAAAACCATTTTTTGCCGCGTGCGACGCAGCAGAATGCCGACTCAAAATCAGGCGAGCCGCACCCGCCGCTATTCGATCCGGCGGGTAGATTCTGCCCGCGCAGATGATGCCTTTTAGATCGTGGTACCTTTTTTCAGAATGATCGGGAATCCGTCATAGCCGGTGAGCGTGCGCCCCTCTCGAACCACAACGCCTTTGTCAAGGATGACATGATCCATCATGCAATTTTCGCCGATGCTGACGCCCTGCATGAGGATGCTATTTTTCACCACCGCGCCTTTTTTTACGCTGACACCGCGGAATACGATGCTGTTTTCCACTGTTCCCTCAATTTGGCAACCGTCGGCGAGCATGGAATTCCGCACCACCGCGTTTTCACCATATTTTGCGCTCACCTCGTCCTTAACCTTCGTATAGATCGGGTGCGCGGGGTTGAAGAGATCGTTTCGAACTTCCGGCTGCAAGAGCGCGAGGTTATGGCGGAAGAAATCATTGACCGAATCCAGCCGCGCCACATACCCATCGTAGCGATACCCCATGATTTTGAGGGTCTGGCATTTTTTGAGTAGGATGTCGCGGGTCAGGTCGTAGTCCCCGTGGGAATACGCCTCCTCCACGAGATATTCGAGTAAGAGTTTGTCCATGATCATCACGTCGCAGCTTCTAAAGGCTGAACGCGGCGAAAAGGGATTCAGTTCCATTTCCGTGATGCGCTCCGAGGAATCCATCAGCAGCCGCAGATCGAGGTTTTGCTCTTCGCTTGCCGCAAATTCCCCCTCGTTGTAGAGCATGGTGATGTTCGCTCGCGTCTCGATATGCCGCGCGATCATGTCGTTAAACGTCATGTTGAATATCGTGTGGCTGCCCGAGAGTATGACATACTGCTGCGGGTTCCTGCGCACATAGCCGAGGCAGGAGCGAATCGCGTCCACGCTGCCGCGGTAGAGGCCCGTGTTTTCCTTGGTCATAAACGGCGGCAACATGAAGAGGCCCTCGCGCTTTCTGTGAAGGTCCCATTCCTTGCCCGCGCCGAGGTGATCCATCAGCGAGTGATAGTTTTTCTGTGTGATAAGACCAACGCTGGTAACCCCGGTGTTGACCAGGTCGGACAGGATAAAGTCGATGCAGCGGTATCTGCCGCCAAACGGCACCGCGGCGACCGAGCGCGAGAGCGCAAGATCCCGTAAAAATGGGTTGGTTTCGCCCGTATAGATGAGGCCAAACGCATTACTTGTCATAGCATCTTCCTCCGCATGCGTCTTCTGTGGCAACCGTGCCTTGCGGCAGATACGCCTCCGGCTGAATGCTGATATCATTGCCAACGAGTGTAATGGTTCCGGTGAGCGAATTGTCTACGCTATCGCCAAGCCGCAGCTCACCGCCGATGATCGAACGCTCCCCGATTACAGAATTTTCGCCGACGATGGCTTTATAAACCTTCGCCCCGCGGCGAATGACCGCGCCGGGGAAGATGACGGAATCATAAACTTCGGCTTCGGCTTCGATGGATACATTGGAAAACAGCACGCTGTGATGCACTTTCCCCTCTACGCGGCAACCTTCGGTTACGAGGCTCTGCGTGATGGAGGCGTTTTCGCCGACATAGTGCGGCGGCATGATGGGGTTGCGGGTGTAGATTCTCCACTGCGGGTCGTTGAGCAC
>Ga0302293_10000665_pt1 | contig 17822 bp, 10 predicted proteins | sample III_Fen_N2_2_FD_198758 | JGI IMG/M metagenome (GOLD analysis project Ga0302293, IMG submission 198758) | Peat permafrost microbial communities from Stordalen Mire near Abisko, Sweden - III_Fen_N2_2 | ecosystem: Environmental > Terrestrial > Soil > Wetlands > Permafrost | place: Sweden: Abisko...
GTGCGGAAACCTAGAGCCAAGGTTTTGGTTCTTCCGTCATGCTTCAAACCGTTGATGGCAAGTTCTTCGTTGCCGTTCATGGTGAAGATTTCCGGGAAGGAATCGACGTTGTTGGTCATCTTATGGGAGTCGAACTTGTCAAAAGCGTCGGAAGCGTTCGTGTACAAACCGATTAGAGTTTGGTCTTTGCACTTGCCATTGGTGATTTGGAGGCGAATGCGAGGAGTTGTATCGGCTTCTGCACTTCTAAGTTTGGCACCTGTTTGATGTGAACGATTTGCTTGTTTAAATACGACGCTTGTAGTTCCAACAGTATGTGTCTTCACCCAGAATGCCTGCATCGGAGGAATGAACCCAGTCACTGCACCGTTGCCGCTGCCAGAAACATATTCACCTGTTCCAATATTATAGGTGTCAAATGCCATTCCTGCCAACGTTGAAAGTTGTGTACGGAACCAAGTGGTCGGTTCGATGCTGGCATTATCGGCTGCACTAAAAGTCACATAAGATGCATATGGGTTACCAATCAAATTGAACCCACGGAAGGAGTTTGTTTCACCAGTGCGGGTAATGTTGAATGATTTGTCACCTGTGTTCAACGCCCCTGCAAAACTTGCATTAGCGCTGGCACCTAAGCGAGCGACGTAACCCTTACCTACGGACAGAGTTGTTACATCATCCGTAATTTCGGTGTAGCTGGTAGTTTCTTCAGCATATGACCACAACTTATTGTTGCCAGATGCACTGATTGCACCACTGACTGCACCAGTTACAGGACTGGAAATATACCAGAAGCGACCACTCGGTGTGGCGTCACCTGCACCTGCAAGGTATTGCTGAACAGTTGATGTTCCTGTTACGGTTAAACCACCGGTAGAATTGTGGTCTACGAATGTACCCGGTTCAATCGTGCTGCTGTTGATGTTTAGATTGCCATTTACAGTAAGCGTCACACCATCATTAAGGGTATATCTTGTAGCAGGTGCGATGGTGAGATCATCATCTTTTGTACAGTTGCTGGCAATGGTGACAGTAGTTGTTGCAGCACCTGGTATGCCTGCACTCCAATTGCTGTAAGTCGACCAATTGCCTTCTGTTTGGAATGTTGAAGTAGCAGCAGCTAATGTTGTAAATACAACACTGGCAGTAGCAGAGAACTTCTCTAAGCCAGTTGTTCCACTGTATGTACAAGCTCTTACTTGATATGAGGTGTTATATTTTAATCCAGTAAAAGTAGAGAATGGATTAAATGCATTGCTTCCTTTGTAGGATGAATTACCATTATAAACACAATACCAACCTGTAGATCCGATTTGATTGCCTGATCCAAATACTAAACTTCCAGTGTATGTAGTATTTGTTACTAATGGTACATCTTCTGAAGCATTATTACCTTCTTTCATAAAAACAACTGTCGCAAAAGCTGAATTCGGATAGATACCTGTGCCCCCAGATTGACTTGGAGTTATTGCAACTGTTGTAGTAGTTATTGTTGATGCCGTTATAGCAGAAGTTATTGTTACAGGTGCAGTGTAATCTAGAGATGATACGACATTAGGATTGTTCGTGCTTGTTGATGTCATATAATTAATAATGCTGTTATCCCCTGATGCATTATATGAGATAACCATAAATTGATATGGCGTATTTCCAGTTAGCCCAGTAACTTGAACACTCCCTGCAGTACTAGGAATGCATGCTGCATTATATACACAGTACCAACTTGAAGTACCGATTTGAGTTCCTAAACCAAGCTGAGCATTTGCAGTATATACAATATTGCTTATGGGTGCGGGTACATCAGATGCATTACTTCCAGTTTTGGCAAATACAATTGTTCTGTATCCGTCACCATTAGTCCAATTCAATGTTAAATTAGTTTGACTAATTGATGTGCCAGGTAAAGCAATCATAGTAGCTTGAACAGTTGGAGTACTCGTTGGCGTCCCAATCATAAAAGTACCTTCAGTTGCCCATGCACCAACTTTGTTATTTGCATCTACTGATTGTACACTCCAGAAATAGTTACCGTCAGGCATGTTTTTAATACTGCATGATGTAGAACTGTATGCACCAGAAGTAACAACTGATGAAGAAGGGCTGACAATATTTACACCACCAGAAGTAGAACCAATTTTAATATTGTATGATAAAGCCGCATTTGGCGTGTGATCATCCGAATTGTCTCCCATTGTCCATGAAAGGTTTACAATAGAACCGACAGGGGTTGCAGTGATACTTGTGGGCGCTGACGGTGCAGTATTAGTATTGCTGACTCCGTTCAAATAAATAACTGTTGCAGGTGTTGTTGTTGCAGCATCTGAATACCCCCAAGTTATTAAATCGGGTTTACTATCGTTGTTAATGTCAGCCCAAGTTTCCCCTCCATAATGCAATCCGGTAAGTGTTAATCCAGCAGTTGTGAAAGCAGTTGTACCAGCTCCTGTATATAAAGCTGCTGCAGGAGTGCCGGCTGAAAGTCCGTGCATGGCAACATCCAAATATCCATCATTGTTATAATCGGCTGCAGATACCATAGCCATGTTATTTGCCACAACAGCCGAAGTGTTGGTTGTCCCTAAGGCTGTTATGCCAGTAAGTGTAGTCCCAAAAGATGTCCAATTGTTTAATAATGTATTATTTGTTAATGCTGTTGTTGCATTTGTAAATAATGCTACTGAAGCGACATATGTAGATAATAAATTTGACATGAATATATCCGGTTTGCCATCATTATTAAAGTCACCAACAACCGAACTTGATCCTCCCATATATTTAATCCCCTTGATTGTAGTATTATATGTATAGGTGTTTTCAAAAGTTCCACTACCATTATTTACTTCAAAAGTTAAACCAGGGCCTGATGAACCTACGGCAATCAAATCCTGATCGCCATCCCCATCAAAGTCCGCCACGTTTAAATTGCAATAATTCAAACCATTGAGTGTTTGAACAAATTCTGTTAATACTCCGCTTCCGTTGTTTACATATATTTTAAAAACTCCTCCACGAGTATTTGTATTAGTTGGAAAACTTAATAGCATGCTTGCTCCGCTTGAGCGGCCAAAAATAATCAAATCCAAATCGCCATCTTTGTCAATATCTACCCAACGGTCTTCTCCAAAAAATGCTCCTGCTGGAGTTACTGAGTTAAAAGCGGTGGTGGTATAATCCTCGAATGCTCCACCCGTATTTCTATAAAGTTTTGTTATAACGTTGGTAGCTGATACCCATCCAGAATAACAGAAATCCAAATCTCCATCCCTGTCATAATCCGCAATAGCTACTGTCCCACAAGCTACCCCTGTTGGAGCAGTGGTAAACCAAGATGAAGTGGCATCTGTAAATGTACCATCACCGTTGCCGGTATAAAGTTTAAAAGTTGTTCCAGTGCCAACATTGTATGCAGTAGTTTGACCTACAACCAATGCATCCAGTTTTCCATCGTTATTGAAATCTGCAAACTTAATTTGCCCACGACCAATATTTGGCAACCCAGAAGCCGTAACCGTCAGCTGTGCATTTGCTAGACTTGCCGAAGCTAAAAGAATGCAAATTAGTGCAAGTGCTTTAAAATTGTCCCAGAGATTGAAACTTCTGGAACGAGATGCTGCCTTTCCAACAGCTGTTAAAAGTCGAATTCTTTTCATAGTACTAAATTTTTGTGAGATAAGGTAGGTTATGGAGTTTAGTGTATTTTTCGCGTAATATATCAGAGTGCCAAATTACAATTAGGTGCATATTAAAAAGTTTGATATTTGATAAAATGCTATAGAAAAATGATACTGTTCCTTTTTGTATCCTCATGGGGCTCAAGGTCGATGGTTAGTGGGGTTTAGTGGGATTTTGACTTGTAATTGTTAGGAAATGAGGGCCAAGGAGTTACGAAAGTGCGCGAAAGGAGGCTCATTTTTATCGGAATGAAGTAATATCTTTGCTTCAGCGTTTAAGCATGGGAAGCACACTTAATGATGTTGGACGCAGTTGCTATCGACTTGGATGATTCTGATACGAATGGAGGTGGAATACCATTACTCCATTTCCATTCGAAACAATATGTATAAAATACAATAAGGTACCATATATTTTGATTGAATGAACCATTTTTCTGCCCCTTCCTTTAAACATACATTTGCCTTTTTTATCACCATAATCTGTCTGTTCGGCACAGTCACAAATGTGCTGTCTCAGCGCAAATTCGAGTACCTCGACCGCGGTGTCGTCGCTGTTAGGACGGCAACCAACGGAACCTCCTTTCTGGTCAGCTGGCGCTACCTGGCCACCGATGCCGACGACCTCACCTTCAACCTCTACGCCAAGAATTCAGGCGCTGGTTCTTTTACAAAGTTGAACGCGACACCCTTGAGCGTCACGAATTTTACGACGGCTTCGGGTGCTATTAGTGCCGGTGCGCAATTGTATGTCACAACCATCCAAAACAACATAGAAGGCGTGCCAAGCGGCATTTTTACCATTCCGAGCAACGGATTGACCACCTATCGGAGCGCGTACCTGGACATAGGGTTCAGCCAAGTAAATGATGGATTGGATGTGACGAAATACTCGATGAAGTTTTGCTGGCCGGTCGATTTGGACGGGGACGGGGAGTATGATTTCGTGGTGGATAGGCTTTCCAACAACGGAGGAACGCACAAGGTTCAAGGTTATTTGCGAGACGGGACGTACTTGTGGACCATTGACATGGGGCCGAATGTGTCGATCAGCCAAGGGCAGGATGACATGGTCATTGCGTACGACATGGACGGCGACGGAAAAGGGGAGGTCGTGGTGAAGAGCAGCGACGGAACCAAGTTTTCGGACGGCAAGTATGTGAACGGCTCTTCCACGGGCGATACGGATGGTGACGGAATTATTGATTATGAGGCTCAGACGGTGCGGAATGCGCCGCAGTACATCACGGTGATCAACGGGTTGACCGGGGTGGAAAAAAACAGCATCGAGATGACGTATCCTTCCAATTACACGCGGACGAACAAGGCTATTTTCATGTCGGACGGGTACTACAATTTGAACGGTCACATGGCCATATTGTACTTGGACGGCAAGCATCCGAGTGTAGGGTTCATCTATAAAACGCGTACGGCAAGCGACCAATTTCATTGGTATGCTGCTTCGGCTTACGGGTACAATGCAAGTGGTAATTTTGTGAACTGGTACAATTGGGAACGCGGAAAGTTGGATGCGGCCGAAGGGCACAGCATCCGGGTGGCCGACGTGGATTTGGACGGACGGGATGAGTTGCTGGACATCGGTTACGGCATCAAGTATGACGGAACGCTGGCTTTCAACGCCCACATCACGCATGGCGACCGTTTCCGGGTGGGCGACATCGACCCGGAACGGCCGGGGCTGGAAACCTACGCCATTCAGCAGAACGCATCCAGCCTGTTGGGGCAGATTTTGTACGAATCGCCAACGGGGACGGCCATCCGCAAGTATTACATGTCCGGGGTGGGCGATGTGGGTCGCGGCGAGTGCATGGATGTGGATTCGACCAGAAATGGATATGAGTTTTGGTCTACCATGGCCAATATTTACGATGCCAAAGGGGAGGTGCTTTTCGAAGGCGCCACGCCATTTCCCTTCGAAGGGCTTTGGTGGGACGGCGATTTGGGTCGGGAGGAACTAGCCTCCACCGATGGGAACGGATTCAATGCGGATGTGCGGAAATACAGTGTCACAGGGCATTCTTTTGGGAGTAGGCTCATCGAATTCGCAAAGATGACAAACTACCAGGTTCAATCGACCTACGGTGTTCGTCCGGCATTTTTTGGTGATATCGCGGGTGATTGGCGAGAAGAAGTCGTGTTGACCAAAAATGGGAATGTCAGCGTTGTGTTGAAGGATGTCAATGGAAATGACTCTGCCGATGTTGTTTCGGCAAATGTAGGTTTTGTGGGCTTCTCCACCGATTACCCCACCACGTACCGCCAATATTGCCTCATGCAGGACCCCGCTTACCGCATGCAGGCCACGACCAAAGGCTATTATCAGGCCCCGATGACCGATTTTTTCATGGGCTACCACATGCCCGTGGCGCCGGTTTCGCCCATTCAGAAAGCCAAATTGTATTGGTCGGCGGGTACGAATTGGAACAAAGCGGCTTCAACCTTTAAATTGGAGGATGATAAAACGGCTTCAGCCTTTACCGACGGTGACGACGTGATGTTCGATATCTCTGGCGACAACGCAACGACTATTCAGTTGCCGGTCGATTTGGCTCCTTCCAAACTTTGGGCCATGAATCCGAAGGGTCACGACTACACGTTGTCGGGCGCAGGCAAACTCACAGGCTCCATGTCTCTTATTAAGTCGCTGAACGGTACGTTCACGCTCAACGGTTCGCATACCTACACCGGTGCTACCAAGATTTCAGAAGGAACTTTGATGGTGAATGGTGCGTTGAAAAGCCCGGTGACGGTGATGGCCAAAGGCACTTTGGGAGGAAATGTGGTGCTGAACGGTATGCTCACGGTGCAACCGGGACTGAACATCGAAGGAGGCCGACTTTCCCCTGGTAACGGTCTGGGTGCGGGCAAATTGGGTAAAATTACCGTGAATGGAAACGGATCGGTTTCGGAAGCGGCCGCACCACCGACCGAGCCGGGCGAAGTGGTCATCGTCCCAGGCGATGGCACCCTGACGTTGCCTGGAAATTCCAACTTGGAGTTCGACATCCTTCCTTCTGACCCCTATAAAAACGACAGTTTGGAGATCAATGGCAATTTGAAGGCCCTCGGGGTGAACAACATTGTCATCAACACGCAGGGCGGAACCTTGCCTGCGGGAACCTATTCGCTCATCAAGTGGTCTGGCTCGTTTACGGGTTCGGTCGATAGCTTCGACATCAAAGGGATTACGGGTCAACCGCTCTCGTTGGTCATTGAAAACAGCACCCTCAAGTTGGTGGTGAATGTGACGCGTTCAGCAGGAAACGTAGTCTGGAGTGGCTTGAACAGCGGTGTATGGGACTTTCAAGCCAATAATTTCAAACAAAACAACTCGCCGACGTATTTTGTGACGGGCGATACGGTCTCGTTCAACGATGCGGCAACGACCAAGACCGTCACGCTGAGCGATTTGATGACGACGGCGAAAACGGTTTTCAATAACAACACACCTTATATATTGCAAGGAACTGGCGGAATTGCCGGCAGCGGTGATTTGGAAAAAAGTGGCGTAGGTTTGCTGGACATTCAGAATACGACCAACACTTATACCGGCAAAACGGTTCTGACCAATGCCGCAGTTCAGGTCGCATCCTTAGCCGATGCGGGTTCGGCTTCCTCGCTGGGAGCGGCGGCCGTGGACCCGGCCAACTGGAGTCTGACGGGTAGCCGTTTGGCCCTCAATACCGTTTCATCCAATACCAACCGCGGGCTCACATTGACTGGCGTGAATACCTTGCAAGTGGTCAAAGCCAGTGGCATGGTCACGTTGACCGGCCTCCTAACCGGGACGGGCACTCTCGTGAAAGACGGCCCCGGCCAACTCAACATCTCCGGTTCGCTTGCCAATACCTATTCCGGCGGAACAGTCATTCATGGCGGAACCCTATCCATGGGCACCTACAGTACGTCCTTCGGGACTTTGGGGTCCAGTTTCGATTTTCAGGGTGACGGAACGGCAACCATCTACAACAACGATAATACCGGTCAAGTGCCGGCTTTCAATTATGCCGTTCATGTGGCTGACGGGGTCAACGCGCGCATCAACGGTGGCGACCGCTGCTACGTGACGGGAACGCTCTCGGGCAATGGCAATTTGACGTTTATGACACCCTACGTGCGCTGCGATTTGGGTTGCAACTGGTCTGCTTTTACCGGAAATCTAATGGTGGTCACCGATACCGACGGGGGCGACTTCCGGTTGAACAACGCCAACGGTTTCGGCAATGCCACGGTCGATTTGGGAGCCAAGGTCAACATGGGCTATTGGACCAGGGGGTCGGGCACGACCACGAATTTGACTTCCAGCATCGGCATGCTCACGGGTTCCAGCACCTCGAGCTTGAATAACGGTACTTTCCAAGTGGGCGGAAACAATGCTTCGGGGACTTTTGACGGGCTCGTCAAGGCTGGTGTTACCGTCAATAAATACGGTACGGGTTCTTGGACGCTCACCAATGCCAATCTGAACACCTCGGCCACAACGGTTTATGCGGGCAGGCTTATTGCCGCCAACACCAGCGGGAGTGCCACGGGAACGGGCGCTTTGATTGTGAACTCGGGTGCTTATTTGTCCGGTACCGGCACCATCGCCGGCACTACCACGGTGAACGGCACGCTAGAGGGCAACCTTAATTTCGGTGGAAACCTGACCTTGGCAGGCACTACCAATCTCAACGTAACCGGCTTTACGGCAGGATTATACGATGTTATTGACGTGACCGGAACCGTGACAAACGGTGGAACGCTGAACATCAATGTGAATACCACCGCCCCTGTTTACGGCACCTCCATTAAACTCATCAACGCCACGTCTTACAGCGGAACGTTTGCCACCGTGAACTGCCCGACCGGCTACTCCTACAACGCCGCCACCGGCACGCTCACCTGCACCGGTTACGCCTGGGCAGGCACGGGCAACTGGACCAACACCGCCTTCTGGCGCAATGGCAGCCTGCCTGTCTCCGGCGGTATCATCCTGGTGGAAAGCGGATTGCTCACCATCAACCAAAACGTTTCGACCGGCAATTTCATGCTAAGTTCAGGAAGCAAGGTCACCATTGCCAGCGGTTCCAAACTGACCGTGACCGGAACTCTGACCCTTCAGCCCACCGCCACCCTGGTGGATCTCAACCTCACCAACGGCCTGGCTGTGAGCGGTGGAACCACCGTTCAGCAAACCCTCGACGGCTCGGGTGCCACGGTGCCCAGCGGCCGATTCTGGTACGTCTCCAGCCCGTTGACCAACGCCACAAGCACCGCCTTTGCCGTCACCAGCAGCAATCCGGTCAATAAACTATGGTCGTTTTCCGAAGCGACGGTAGCCTACACGCCCATCACGACTTCCGTCGCATTGACGCCTGGCAAAGGCTATGTGGCCCGCCTAGGCGCCGCCAAAACCGTGAGCTTCACTGGCACCTTGCCCAATGCTGGCGACCAAAACATCCCGGTAACCCGCACCGGTACGAGCAACGTCAAACGCGGCTTCAACCTGGTCGGAAATCCATACCCATCCTTCGTGGAGCTGAATCCCACCGACAACCCCGGCTTGGAATCGACCATTTGGTTCCGATCACTGACGGCAAGCGGCTCCAGCATGGCGTTCGACACCTATAATACAGTGTCCAACGTGCAAGTCGTTGTGAGCGGCAGCGGCGTGCTCTCCAAAAACATCGCCCCGATGCAGGCTTTCTGGGTCAAAGTCCTCACCGACGGCTCCACCGGCGTGAATGTCGCCTTCAAAAACGCCAAGCGCAGCCATCAAACTGGCATCACGCTCCGAAGCGAAAGCATTCAGCAAGGCCTTCGCCTCCAAGTCTCCAACGGCATTTTCTCGGACGAAACCTACGTCGGCTTCTTCGATGAGGCCCTCGACGGCTTCGACGCCTACGATTCCCACAAAATTTCAAACGACCTTTCTTCCATGGCTGAACTCTATACGCTGGCCGGTGGGGAAGAGTTGGCCATCAATGGCCTGAAACCGCTTTTGGAAAATAAGGTCTTGCCCCTCGGTTTCCGCACCGGCACCGCTGGCGAGTTCAGCTTCAAATTGGCTGAATCTACCCTTGCGGACTGTCGCATTCTATTAAAGGATAAATTGCTGAACACCTCACAGAACTTGCTGCAAAATCCCGAGTACACGTTTACTTCCGACGCCACCACCACGAACGATCGTTTTATTCTGGAGATTTCTCGGGTGGCTACGAGCCTTAGCGAAACAGGCACTCTTGAATGGGCTTGGTTCGACAACGAACATCGGTTGAACGTTCAATGCAAGGGCAGTTTTAGGCTGCTGAACGCGCAAGGGCAGGAGTTGTTGGTGATGGATTCGAACGGTAATAAAGTGCTTTCAAACAAAGCATTCGCTCCAGGTGTTTATGTTCTGGAAATGGCTGACGGCACTGTCAAAACGATGAATAAGCTGATCAACCGTTAATCCGCTCCAAATGGCAACACAGCAACGCCCCCGTCTTTTCCTCCCGGAGATGCAGGCCGTTGCCCTCGCAGTATTTCCACGATTTGCAGGAAGCGCACTTGCCGGTCTTGAGCCAGCTGCGGTCACGCATGTTGCCAAACCGTTCGTTCCAAACGGTCATGAAGTCGTCCTGGTAAATGTTGCCCTGAATGTAATCCGCCCGCAGGCTGGGGCAAGCGCTGATGGAGCCGTCCGCCAGCACCGAACCGACGTTGATGCCGGCGCGGCAAAAGAACGGCGTGTCCCTTACTTCGAATTCATAGGAACCTAAAAAACCTTCGCATCCAAAGGCGGCTTTGATAACGCCTTCAGCCCTGGTTTCCTTAATAAAATCCATGAGGCATACGAATTCAGCATTCGAAAGACTCAGCTCCGGGTTTTCCGCCGCACGGCCTTTGGGGAAAATGGAAAACAACCGCCACTGCTTCACGCCTTTGGAAATAAGCAGTTCCTTCAACGCTTCTAAGTCGCTTAGGTTCCGTTTGTTCGCGCAGGTCACTACATCAAAAACCAAATCGGGCGTGGCCGCGATTCGTGCGATGGCATCGACCGCCTTTTCCCAGGAACCCTGCTTGCCCCGCATCCAATCGTGGGACTCCGCCGTGAAACCATCCAAACTCACCGTGATGGAACGCAAGCCCGCCTGAAGCAAACTGGTCAATCTCGGTGCCGTCAGCGCAAAACCGTTTGTCACCATGCCCCAGGGGAAGCCACGTTTGTAAATCTCCAAACCGACTTCAGCCAAGTCCTTGCGCATTAAGGGTTCGCCGCCGGTGATCACCACCATGGTTTTGTTGGGGTTCACGTGGGGGACGATGCTGTCCAGCACGCGTAAAAAATCCTCGGCAGGCATGTCGGGCGTGAGCGCTTCCTGCGTACAGTCGCTGCCGCAATGCAGGCAGTTCAGGTTGCAACGAAGCGTGCATTCCCAAAACAAATAAGAAAGTTCGTGGAGTTTGGTCTGATTCTTTTTATGCAGACGGTACAGATCGAGCGCGAGCTGCTTTTTGAGGTTCATCACTTGGTTAGTTTGATGTCCTTCACCACCGTGGCCTTGCCCACTTTCCAATTGCCGGCGTTGGTGCGGTCCCAATCGGATTCCAAAACCGTGGCGGTGGTTTCCAAGGGCGCATACGTACCACCATTGGCCGCTCCATCCACGTCTTCAGCAATCATGTCGAAAGCTTGAACATCCATTGGGAAGGTGCTGAACTCGATGGCGTAGGCACCCAGGTTGTCCGAATAGACCGTGTCCCTTCGACCATAATCATTTTCGGAGCTTTCGTGCAGCACCACCCGAATGTGCTCGAGCGGCGCGCGGGTCGTCGAATCCGTCACCCTGCCTTTGACCAGGTAGTCCGCCGACGGGGTGCCATACATTTCGCGCGGCTCGTCGTTGCAGGCTGAGTAAAACGGGAACAGGCCCATGAGTGCTATAACCAGTTTGTCAAAAAGCTTCAGGGTATTGTTTTTCATAGTGGGTTGCAATTTACAGAATCATAGATGGAAAACCCGTTGCTGACGCTACAAAAATAGCCGTTTTAGCGAGATTCCGCGCATGAATTATTTGCATCGGTTTATTTGGTTATTCCGAAAAATCGCCGTACTTTTGCAGGCCGATTATTATCAAGAATTGTGTAAGATTTTAATTCTTAGCAGATTAACGTTCAATGTGTCCTGAACAGAGGCCTGCGAGGAGTTGTTAGTTATTTTAATCATTAAAAATTAAGCAGTGGATACTTTAAGTTACAAGACCATTTCTGCGAACAAAGCGACAGCGCAAAAAGAGTGGGTTGTAGTTGATGCAACCGACCAGGTGCTGGGAAGACTGGCTACGAAAGTAGCTAAATTGCTGAGAGGCAAATACAAACCCAGCTTTACCCCGCATGTTGATTGTGGTGACAATGTGATCATCATCAATGCAGACAAAGTTAAATTGACGGGCAACAAATGGAATGACCGTATTTACCTGAGCCATACCGGTTACCCCGGCGGCCAGCGCTCTATCACCCCGGCCAAATTGATGGCCAAGGATGTAACCAAACTTTACCGCAAGGTAATCAAGGGCATGCTCCCCAAAAGCCGTCTTGGTGAAGCTATTATCGGAAACATGTATGTATATGCATCCGGTACCGAGCACAACCACCAGGCACAGACTCCGAAAGTTATTGATATTAATGCCCTTACCTAAGAACTATGGAACTAATTAATGCCATCGGTAGAAGAAAAGCAGCTGTTGCTCGTGTTTTCGTAAAAGAAGGAAACGGTACCATCACCATCAACAAGCGTGAATTGGACAACTATTTCCCTTCCAGCATTCTCCAGTATGTCGTCAAGCAACCCCTGAACAAATTGGGCGTAGCCGAAAAGTACGACATCCGTGTAAACCTCGACGGAGGTGGTTTCAAAGGTCAGGCAGAAGCCTTGCGTTTGGCCATTGCCCGTGCTCTTGTTAAAATCAACCCGGAAGACAAGTCCGCCTTGCGTTCCGAAGGTTTCATGACACGCGACTCACGCGTTGTTGAACGTAAGAAACCGGGTCGTCCCAAAGCAAGAAAAAGATTTCAGTTCAGTAAACGTTAATCGTTTTTTCGATACCACTGCTCTTATATACAAGACGCGTTTAGTATCTAAATGGCCGGGACTTCAGGCAGCATAGCCTCCCATGAGCTACCCGGCGATTGAATGAATCCAAAAGAAAGTAAACGAATTTAAAACAAAAAAAATGTCAAGAACTAATTTTGATCAATTGTTGGAAGCCGGCGTTCATTTCGGACACCTCAAAAGAAAATGGAACCCTGCCATGGCACCGTACATTTTCATGGAACGCAACGGCATCCATATCATAGACTTACACAAAACCGTAGTTAAAGTTGACGAAGCAGCTGATGCTTTGAAAAGCATTGCTAAGGCCGGCAAAAAAATCCTTTTCGTAGCCACCAAGAAACAGGCTAAACAAACCTTGGCCGACATGGCCACTTCCATCAGCATGCCGTACGTTACGGAACGCTGGCCAGGTGGTATGCTCACCAACTTTCCGACCATCCGCAAGGCTGTGAAGAAAATGACCACCATCGATAAGATGCTTACCGACGGTACCTTCGAAAACCTCTCCAAAAGAGAACGTTTGCAGGTTGCTCGTCAACGTGCCAAACTGGAAAAGAATCTTGGTTCCATCGCCGACTTGAACCGTCTGCCGTCCGCTCTTTTCGTCATTGACGTCATGAAGGAACAGATTGCCGTTCAGGAAGCTCTCCGTCTCGGTATCCCCGTATTCGGAATGGTCGACACCAACTCCAACCCCGACAACATCGACTTCGTGATTCCGTCCAACGACGATGCCACGAAATCCATCGAAGTGATTCTGGGTGCTATGGTAGCCGCTATCGCTGAAGGTCTGGAAGAACGCAAAGTTGAAAAGGTTGACATGGTAGCTGCCGAAGGTGACGAAACCGAAGCTCCTGTCAAACGCGAACGTCGTGGTGGCAAAGCCAAAAAGGAACTCATCCAAAAAGATGATGTTGAAGCTTTGAAGGCAAACGTAGCAGCCAAGTTCATCAAAGAAGACGAAGAATAACCCGGGAAACCCCAGAAATGCCCAATTTCTGCGTTGCACTCGCTCGCCAAATCCTCATTTACGAAAGTAAACTCCGGTTCGGCTCGCTCGCGCGCCTTGAACTTGAACATTTCTGAAATTTCCCGTCATCACGTATCACAACAGTGCCGGTGTGCTTAGAAACAGAAGGCATATCGGCACTTTGTTTTTAACCGAATTCTATAACAAACAAATAAATAGCATTATGGCAGTAACTATGGCAGAAATCTCAAAGCTCCGCACGATGACTGGAGCCGGGATGATGGATTGCAAAAACGCTTTGATCGAAGCCGAAAACGACTTCGAAAAAGCCATCGAGATCATTCGTAAAAAAGGACAGGCTGTTGCCGCCAAACGCAGCGACCGCGAAGCGTCCGAAGGTTGTGTACTGGCTGGTGTAAACGGTGGCTTTGCCGCTGTGCTCGCCCTGAAGTGCGAAACCGACTTCGTAGCCAAGAACGAACAGTTCATCGCATTGACCCAGTCTATTCTGGACAAGGCTTTGGCTGAAAAACCCGCAGACCTTGCCGCTTTGAAGGCATTGGTTATGGACGGTCGTACCATCGAAGCACTCATCATCGAACGTATCGGTATCACCGGTGAAAAAATGGAACTGGACTTCTACGAGTTCGTCAACGATGCATTCGCCATTTCGTACATTCATCCAGGCAACAAGCTGGCCACTTTGGTCTCTTTCAACAAAGAAACCGAATACCAAGTTGCACGCGACATCGCTATGCAAGCTGCAGCCATGAACCCCGTTTCATTGGATCGCGCATCGGTTCCCGCAAAAATCATCGAAACTGAATTGGAAGTTGGTCGTGAAAAGGCTCGTGAAGAAGGCAAGCCCGACAACATGTTGGAAAAGATCGCTCAAGGCCGTCTCAACAAGTTCTATCAGGAATCTTGCTTGCTCGAACAATCGTTCATCAAGGACAACAAAGTAACCATTTCCCAGTACTTGACCAGCGTGGATAAAGAGTTGAAGGCAACTGCTTTTAAGCGCGTAACGTTGAACATGGAGTAAAATCGTATTCTGAAGCGAATTCCTGCGTTGAAAAGCACTTGACGATCCTCATGTACTAAAGTACACTCCGGTACGTCTGCGCGCTTTCCACCTTGTACTTCGCTCCATAATCCAATTTTACAGTGGGGTGATTGCCCAAAAAAAAGAAGAGCTGAAACTGAAAAGTTTCGGCTCTTTATTTTTTGAAATCCCCCCGAACTTTATGCCCTTGCTTGGTCAGGTAATCGGCAATCTTCACACGCACATCCCCTTGAATGAGAATTTCGTCGTCTTTGGCTGAACCCCCTGTTCCGCAGTGTTTTTTGAGTGTGGCGGCGAGGTCTTTGAGGGCGGCTTCCGAACCTTCGAAATTGCTCACGATGGTAGCGGGCTTGCCGTTGCGTTTCTCGAAACGAAGGATGAAGTCTTGGCGTTTGGAAGGTGTTGATACAACGCTTTCAGCCTTAATTTCAGGAGATTGCTCCAGTTTCGCGTTCAAAAGATCTTTCCAATCGGGCTTGCTCATACACATATATATATAGGTGTGCCAAAAGTAGGAATGAATTTGCACAACGCCAATAATTGGGTGCTACAATTGCTTTTTTTTATTATTTTTGTACGAACTCATGTAAGTTAACCCGATGGATTTCACAAGGCCTAGCGATTTTCGTTCCATTCCCGAGCCGACCCTGCGTCGATTGCCGTGGTATTTGGCCTACCTGAAACTGGAGGACGACCAGGGTGCGGAATTCATCTCCTCCACCCAAATTGCCAAAGCCATCAACGTGAGCGCCTCCCAAATAGCCAAGGACTTGTCGCTGGTCAATGTGGCAGGAAAGACCAGGGTTGGCTACGATGTGAAGGAACTGGTGGATGTCTTGGAGAGTTTCCTGGGGTTCAAGAGCGTGCATCAAGCTTTCATCTTCGGCGTGGGAAGCCTCGGGGCAGCGTTGCTCCACGACCGCGGCCTATCCCAGTTCGGCGTTGAAATCGTCGCTGGGTTCGATGTGAATCCAGCCATCGTCGGCACCGAAGTCGGAGGCTTAAAGGTCTACCACATCGATGAATTCGTACAGATACAGTCCAAGATGAACGTTTCCATCGGCATTCTGACCGTACCCGTCGACAAAGCTCAAAAGGTGGCTGAACTCATGGTGGAGGGCGGCATTAAAGCCGTATGGAATTTCACCCCGTTCCGCATTCGAATGCCACAAAACATCGTGGTGCAGAACACATCCATCTATGCCCACCTGGCGGTGATGTTCAACCGCCTGGAATATCAATTTGCCCGATAAAAAATAGTCTAATGAAAATACTCGCCGTCGGTATGAATTACCGCAAACATGTGGCTGAACTCAACAATACTGTTCCGCTCGAGCCCGTGCTGTTTATCAAACCCGACTCAGCGCTGGCGTTTGCGCCAGCTTCCAAGGGTTCAGCCAACAAACCGTTTTTTTTGCCTGATTTCTCCAACGAAATCCATTATGAGACGGAACTGGTCATCAAAATTTGCAAATTGGGCAAGAACATCGCCGCCAAATTCGCGCATCGGTATTACGAAGAAGTCACCGTCGGTCTCGATTTGACCGCCCGCGACATCCAGCAAAAGCTGCGCAAGGAAGGCAAGCCTTGGGAAATCAGCAAGGGCTTCGACGCGTCGGCTCAAATTGGCGATTTCGTCAATATCAAAGACTTGGGCGACATTCAAAATATCGACATCAAACTCGACATCAACGGGAAAACCGTTCAGAACGGTTGTACGGCCGACATGATTTTCGCCGTGGACACCGTCATTGAATATGCTTCCCGATTTTTCACGCTCAAGACCGGCGACCTCATTTATACCGGAACACCTTCCGGTGTGGGACCTCTTTTTAAGGACGACCATTTGGAAGCGTCGCTCAACGGAAAGAAATTGCTCGATTTGCGCATCAAGTGATACGATTCGGGCAAAGTTTCCGTTCTAGTATCTATTAGGTTCGTTTCATGAAGCATCGCATCCTTTTTTTTCTCCTCCTTTTGGTTGCAACTGGTTTGCAAGCCGGCAACAGCCGTAGCTTGGACTGGTCTCAGCCTACGGCCGCCGTGCCCGATTTCGAGGGTTCGTTCCACCCTCAGGATCAGGCGCTTCCTGTCTTTTTCGAATCGCAGGAACCCGATGTCAAAGCTGCCGACTATCAGGTACGCCTGCTCTTTCCCGTTTACCAAAAGCTGACCGCCCTCGAATTCAAAGCCTTAAAATCACTGCTGAACTCCATACCCGACAGCATCGTCGTTCAGAAGAGCATCGGTACCGCTCGAAAGAAAACCGTGCTGGACCTTTCGTTCTGCCCCTTGGTCCGTCGCAGCGGCAACGTGTACAAACTGACCTCCTTCAATTGGGACATCAAGCCGGTGCAAGGCGCCTTGAGAAGCAATGCAACGATGACCTATGCCTCCAATTCCGTCTTGGCCTCCGGCAAATGGCGCAAGCTAAGCGTCACGGAATCGGGTGTATACAAGCTCACGTATTCAGACATTAAAAACATGGGCATCGACCCGGCCAAGGTCCAGATTTTCGGTTACGGCGGCAAGTTGCTGGCCGAAAATTTCGCACTGACCGGTTACATGGACGATTTGCCTGAAGTGGCCGTGTATAAGGACCTCGGCTCCGACGGGGTGTTCAACGCCGGCGATTTCATCCTGTTTTATGCACAAGGCCCCATTTCCTGGAGCTACAGCACCGGCTACGCCATGTATGTGCGAACGCGCAACCATTATTCGGACAAGGCCTATTACTTTGTGGGCGAGCGGGCAGGGGGAACCCTCACGGCGCCGCTTTCCACCTTTGCCGGAACCGCCAACAACGAAATCACCTCGTTTACCGATTTTCAGCTGCACGAGGAAGAAAAGGTGAACTTGGGCGAATCCGTCGCCGACCGTGGTACCGGCCGTCAACTGTACGGGGAGGATTTCATTTCCAACAGCTCCCAGATCTTCAACTTTGACGTGCCCAATCCCGACTCGACGGCCAATTCCAGGCTGCTCACCGAATTTGCGGCCAACAATCAGGTCTCA
>Ga0302293_10000666_pt1 | contig 17814 bp, 12 predicted proteins | sample III_Fen_N2_2_FD_198758 | JGI IMG/M metagenome (GOLD analysis project Ga0302293, IMG submission 198758) | Peat permafrost microbial communities from Stordalen Mire near Abisko, Sweden - III_Fen_N2_2 | ecosystem: Environmental > Terrestrial > Soil > Wetlands > Permafrost | place: Sweden: Abisko...
CGCAGATCATTGCATCAACGGGAAATAAACTTACAATTATCTTCCTCGCGAAACTTCCTTCCGCAGGATTGGCCGTTTACGATGTTCGCGAAGCCAAAGTAGCGGTTGCTCCTACCACAATGACCGCATCAAAAGATTCACTCGAAAACGACTATTTCAAAGTGAAAATTGATGCAAATGGAGATATTGCAAGTATCTACGACAAAAAAGCGTTGAAAGAAGTGCTGGCTAAACCGGCTTCACTGCAATTCCTTAAAGAAAACCCGCAAGAATGGCCAGCATGGAACATGGACTGGAAGGACAGGAGGAATGCCCCCATTGACTTTATGAATAACGAGGTGACAGTTAAAGTTGTTGAGCTGGGGCCTGTCCGCGTGGCGCTTGAAGTCAACAAAAAAGGACAGAACTCCGAAATAACACAAATCATCAGCCTTGCAGCAGGTGAAGCAGGTAAAGTCATTGAAGTGAACAACAAAATCGATTGGCAGTCGAAGGAAGTAAGTCTCAAAGCTGCTTTCCCAACGACTGTCACCAACGAGTTCGCCACTTATGGTCTCAATACCGCAGCCATTCAGCGCACTACCAACAATGACGTTAAATTTGAAGTACCTGCCCGTCAGTGGATCGACCTTACCGACAGGCCCAATAACTATGGTGTTTCTATTTTGGAAGACAGCAAATATGGTTCCGATAAACCAGATAACAACACGTTGCGTCTCACATTGATGTACACGCCAAAAGCAAATTCGTACGTTTACCAGGGTTCACAGGATTGGGGAATTCATGAATTTAAATACGGAATTTACGCACATTCAGGAGACTGGGTTTATGCAAAGACACCTTGGCAGGGTAGTTTCCTGAATGCTCCCCTTATCGGGTTCGAAACATCGAAACACAACGGAGCACTTGGAAAAGAAATCTCACTTTTAAAGATCAATACAAGCAAGGTTGACGTGATGGCGTTCAAAAAAGCGGAGGAAAGCGACTATTACATCGTGCGTTTCAACGAATTGTATGGCAAAGATGCAAATGGTGTTTCGGTGAGCTTTCCTGGAAAGATCGTCGATGCATACGAAATCAATGGACAGGAAATAAAAATTGGTGCAGCCAATTTCACAAACGGAACTTTGAATTTCGATATGACAAAATTCCTGATGCGCAGTTTCGCTGTTAAGTTTGAAAAATCAGCTATCGCATTGGCAAAACCAGTTCAGCAAAACGTTGAAATCCCTTATAATGAAGATGCGATTAGCTTCGACAAAAACAGAACAGACGGCAACATGGTAAACGGACTTACACTTCCTGCAGAAATAATTCCGGCAGAAGTTAAAAGCGAGGACATCAGCTTTAAAATCGGAACAAGTGCCGACGGACAAAACAACATGGTGTCCTCCAAAGGACAAGTCGTGAACCTCCCTTCGGGCGATTTTAACAAACTATATATCCTTGCAGCTGCGACACAAGATACCGAGGGTAGTCTGAAAGTTGGGAAACAGACCGTTCAGCTTGCCGTTCAGGATTGGACAGGCTGGATCGGACAACACTATGGCCGCAAGCTCTACTTCAACGATATGAAGGTCGCTGAAATTACAAACGCCTACTCCAAACGCGATAACATTGCCTGGTATGCTTCGCACCGTCATTCGCCAAAGGCCAACGACGCTTATCAATACAGCTATTTATACAAATATGAAGTGAACCTTCCAAAAGGAGCCAAATCGGTTACGCTTCCGAACAACGACAAGATCAAGATCTTTGCAATCACAGTTGCCAATAATACCAACAGTGATGTAACGCCTTTGCAGCCGCTATATGATGACTTCAAGGACAATAAACCGGTTCAGCTAAGGGTGAAAGAGTACGTTACTCCTGAGCTTCAGCCACTGAAGTTCGTTCAGAAGCCGCTGTTCAACAGGGACCTCGAAAAGCGGATCCTCGATAATCCACGCTTCAAAACTTATCTGAAGAGCATTGGAATGGATACCATTGTTGTTAAAACGCCTCCTTCAACCACCGACTTTGCCGATGTTAAATCGGGCAACAAAGTCACTGCCGTTTATTACGCGACAGGCAAATCGGCAGCCGGTAAGGACTACCAGAATGTTAAAATGGATATGAATCAGATCCTTAACTCAGAGTCAGGGATTTTGGCAGATACCATTTGGTTCGAGAACGGCGAAGGTCGATACGTGATCGATCTTCAGAAACCGGTATCCATTGATAAAATCAACTTTTACATCGACCAGTTCAGACGACGTGGAAACCAGGTATTCAGCATTTGGAGTTCCGATAACAGCACCGTCGTAAGCGGTGATCCAAAGTCAAACGGATGGCAGTATGTTGGCGTTTACGGTGCCGGCGGCCGGGGCGGAATGGGTGCATCGGGTGCTTCGATGCAATTTGAGGATAACCTGAAGTGCCGTTACCTGCTGCTCCTTACCGACGGGAAATGGCATGGAAATGACTATCTCAAACACGTAGATATATTTGTAAAACAATAATTAATGAATTTTTTAAGAATGAAAAACACAACTATTTTTCGGGGGACAATATTAGTTTCGTTGATTCTCTTTTTAGGATTTTCTATGGCTTGTATCGCTCAAAAGCCTTCAGAAGCTCCTACAACAGATAAAGTACAAACCATTAAAAAAGGAAAGTTCACGCTCGTTTTCGAATGCAAAGCGCCTTTATTCAGCCAGGAGATCAATCAGAAACTCATCGATACTTACTTCAAAGTGTATCCGGAATTGGTGAAGCAATATAATAAAAAGGCACCTAAAATTGTCACATTTGTGATTGATCCCGACTATGATGGAGTTGCCGGTACATCTAATGACAAGGTTGTTTTTAGTGTAAAGTATATGACCGCCCATCCAAATGATATAGATGTAGTGACACACGAAACCATGCACATTGCTCAGGCTTATGGTGACGAAAGCGGAATTCCGGGCTGGCTTACCGAAGGGATTGCCGATTATGCCAGATATGCTTTTGGAGTTGGTAACGAAAAGGCAGGATGGAGTCTACCCAAATTTTCGACCAGTCAGAATTATCAAAACAGTTACCGCATTACGGCCCGTTTTCTTGCCTGGCTTGAATATTCAGGTCATAAGGGAATTGTAAAGAAGCTGGATCAGGCCGGACGTGATAAAACCTATGATGACGGTGAAATCTGGAAAAAACTGACAGGGAAAACGATTGACGAATTGTGGCTGGCCTATTCGCAAAATCCAACAATACCAAACGTGAATTAGACGTTCGAATATTTTCAATAACCGAAGGGCGGAATGAGTACTGCCGAAAATGAAGGAAGCCATCTCAAAATAAAATTGGGATGGTTTCTTTTTTTAGTCAAGTTGAAATAATATTTTTTTATTAAAAACAAATTGAAGCATTAAAAGGAGAGAAAAGGATGAGCGAACGAACAGCGAAGGAACAGCGAAGGATGAGCGAACGAACAGAAAGCATGAATTTGGCCAAAAACGAACTTAAAACCGAGTGACAGCGAAAGTATATGAACATAAAATACAAAAGGGTCCCGGTAAATCACGAATTGTAAACTTCTCATTGTTCAAGTGTCCCATCCGAAACCCACTTCCGCAGGATGGCGATGGCTTCAGGTGATAACTTGGTCCCGTCTTTGGGCATGAATTTCTTAGCTCCCTGCTCCTTGTTTACCCTGCTTAAAATTATTTCGATTTTATATTTAACTGCCTCGTAATTTTCAAATTTATAGGGGCTTATGCCGTTATTAAAATGGCAGGGTTTACACGAAACTGCCAGTAATGGTTTAATATCTCTTTCGTAAGTAACCTTATCGGCCGGACTAATTACTTTAGGCTTTTGATCGCATGACTCAAAGGTTAAGAACGCTGAACAGGTAAGGAGCACATATAGAACAACTTTCATATAAAATATTCAAGGATAAACAAAAAATCACCCGAGACAGGCGAATTCAAATCATTAAATCTATAAAAGGCAAACAAGTCTGCCTTTAAAATGGTTCACATAAAAAAACCGGGAGACAAATCCCGGCATTCAAATAAAAAGCAAAATCACTTTGTTTCCTTGTCATAGAGCGATTCATCACCCCGATCACCGGTTCTGATTCGTATTGATTGTTCAATTTGAGTTACAAAAATCCGCCCATCACCGCTTTCACCCGAATAGGCGGACTTAAGAATCGCATCAATAGATTTCTCCATATTGACATCCCTTACAACAAAGGAAATATAAACCCGGTCGATCGTGTTAACATCGTAGGCGACACCTCTGAATATCAGTCCCTGCTTTGCGGTACCCTGCCCTTTTACTTCCCACCACGAAAGGAAATCGATATCGGCTTCATGCAAAGCTTTTCTTACACTTTCGAATTTTGTTTTGCGAACAATAGCTTCAATTTTCTTCATAAGTATCCGTTTTTATAATCTTAATAAAATGATGGCATCTGTTTTAAAATTTTAACCTCATCAACAGTTCGGTTGAATTTGACATGTACAAATATTGTTATTTAATCATTAACCACCTACCGGATAAGAAAATTTCTTCACACAATTACAACGCACAAAAAAAGCCGGGAGACAAACCCCGGCTTTTCGATGAAGAACAAATAGATTTTGAATTAATCGGCTTCGTTGTAAGCAATTTCGTCGTGCTGAGTAATGTCAAGACCTGCGGTCTCTTCTTCTTCCGTTGCACGTATTCCTACAGTTTTCTCTACAATTTTGAATATAATAGCCGTTAGAACACCCGAATAGACCATCGTTGAAACGATCGCAATCAGCTGAATTCCCAACTGTTTTGGATTTCCGGCAAATGCACCGCTGTAAGCTGACTGAATAAGTGGTGATGCAAAAAGACCGGTTGCAATGGCTCCCCAGATTCCGCCAATACCGTGGACTCCGAAAGCATCAAGTGAGTCATCATATCCAAGTTTCCCTTTGACAACGCTGACCATGAAGAAACAGAACACCGATACAAGCAATCCAATGATAATGGCACTCCCTACACCGACAAACCCGGCAGCAGGGGTTATCGCAACCAATCCGGCAACAGCGCCTGTCGCGATTCCAACAACAGTCGGTTTTTTGTTGATAAACCAGTCAAGTAGCGCCCATGAAAGCGCCGCGGCAGCAGCTGCAATATGAGTTACAAGAAAGGCATTTGCTGCAAGACCATCGGCAGCCAATCCACTTCCGGCATTAAAACCAAACCAACCGAACCACAATAAAGCAGCACCAATTACCACAAACGGAATATTATGAGGAGGTGTAATATGTTGACCTTTAGGCAATCTGCGCTTTCCAAGCATTATTGCCATCACCAGGGCTGCAATACCAGCATTGATATGAACAACGGTTCCGCCGGCAAAGTCAAGTGCTCCCAATTTAAACAACCAACCATCAGCCGACCATACCCAGTGGGCAACAGGATTGTAGACCAATATTGCCCAAAGAACAGTGAAAATCAAGAATCCCCGAAATTTAATGCGTTCTGCAAATGCTCCGATAATAAGGGCCGGGGTAATGACCGCAAACATACACTGGAACATAATAAAAACAAGATGAGGTATGCGCTCAGTGGCTTGTGAAATATAATAAGGACTCACGTCGTTAATTCCAATCCCGTTCAGAAAAGCCCAATCAAATCCGCCAACATAGGGAGCCAGAAAACCTGTTGATGAACCAAATGCATTGCTATAACCAAATGCTACCCATTCGAGACTAATTACAGCAGTGATGATAAAACACTGCATCAGAACGTTAAGAATGTTTTTGCTTCGAACCAGACCTCCATAGAAAAGGGCTAAACCAGGAATTGTCATCAGCATGACAAGAGCGGTTGCAACAATCATCCAAGCTGTATTACCAGCGCTAATAAATGGCACCGGCGTGGCGGCTACTGCCGGAGTCAGAGCTTCCACTGCTTTAGCTACAACTGCTGTTGAATCCTGTGCAAAAGTGAGAACTGGTAAAACCATTGATAATCCAATGGGTAAACCGATATATTTGAAATATTTTTTTAGCATCGTACAAATTTTTAATTGTTTATTTCTTCTCATCCAAATCATAAAGCGATTCATCTCCATGATCCCCAGTTCTGATCCGGATGGATTGCTCGATTTGAGATACAAAAATTCGTCCGTCGCCGCTTTCTCCAGTATAGGCAGATTTTAGAATGGCATTGATCGATTTTTCGAAATTGATATCCCGGACAACAAATGTGATGTACATGCGGGCAACTGAATTTACGTCATACGCAATTCCCCTGAAAATGAGTCCTTGCCTCGCAGTTCCCTGTCCTTTTACTTCCCACCACGAGAGGAAGTCGATATCAGCTTCATGAAGTGCTGCGCGAACTTCTTCAAACCTGGATTTTCGTACAATGGCTTCAATTTTCTTCATAACAATAAAATTTGAGTTAATAAATACAGGAATGGGTAGTTCCTTTATATTGAAAATATATCTATTTGCTTAATATCAGCAAAAATATCAAAATAAATCAATACAGATCATATATTTCATAGTAAATCCCATAAATAATGCTATTATTTAATATCATCATCTATTTTTATAGGGGTATTTTAAATATATCTTAACTTTATAAATGCAACTACTCCATTTCTGCAATTCAAACCCTTCTAATTTCAAATCAATTTCGTGCACAAAAAAAGAGACCTGTTCCCCAACAGGTCTCTTCCAAAATCCGCAAACTTAATTGCTGAAGAAAATATTATTTGAAGTATTTATCTCGATAATGGTGTTTCAGAGTTTTTGTCCATTTTCATACCTGAATAACCTTCAGTTCCCATTTCCGGTACATCAAGTCCATCAAGTTCATCCTGAGCACTAACCCTGTTGCCAACTATTAGATCAATAATTTTAAAGACAATCCATCCAATGGAGGCTACATAAATGATATTAACGCACACTCCGATGATTTGAGCAAAGAACTGAGAAGTATCACCATAGAATAAACCTTTTACTGTACCAGCAACACCATTCCAACCGTCACCATAACTTCCGTCAGCAAAAAGGCCTAAAGCAATAATACCCCATGCGCCGTTTACACCGTGAACCGCAACAGCACCAACGGGGTCATCAACCCTCAGTTTTTTCTCGATGAAGAATGCTGCTTCAATAACAAGAACACCAGCAATCAGTCCGATCAGAGCAGAAGATTGTACAGACACAAAGGCACAGGGAGCGGTAATAGCAACTAAACCAGCCAACATACCATTGATCATCATAGATGGATCTGGTTTTTTCGTTTTAAAGAACCACATGTAAAGCATCGAAGAAAAAGCACCAAATGCGGAAGCAATCATTGTATTAACAGCAATTACACTAATTCTTAAATCACCTCCGGCAAGCGTTGACCCTGGGTTGAATCCAAACCAACCGAATGCCAGGATAAAACAACCAATAACTGCCATCGGAATATTATGTCCAGGAATCGCGTTAGGCGAACCATCTTTGTTATATTTACCTAAACGAGGTCCAATCATGGATGCTCCTACAAACGCCAGCACACCACCAGTCATGTGAACTACTGAAGAACCTGCAAAGTCAACTACTCCATGACCAATACCGAAATTACTTCCGAGTTGTGCCAACCAGCCACCTCCCCATACCCAGTTTCCGAATATTGGGTAAATAATAGCTCCTACAATAATGCCATAGATCGCGAAAGAAGAGAATTTCCAGCGTTCAGCCATCGATCCGGTTGGAATTGTAGCTGTTGTATCCATAAATACCATTTGGAAAAGAAATAATCCAAAAACAGCTACGTCATAATTTTGACCACCAGCAAGAAAAAAACCTTGCATTCCAAACAAACCAAATGAATGGCCGAACAGGGTTATTGAAAATTCATGGGCAAGTCCACCATAACCGCCCAGTGTTCCCAAGGCCCCAATGCCGCCAAACATGATCGCAAATCCGCTTATGAAGAATCCAATCATACCTAAGGCATAAACCATCATATTCATTGACATGGTGTGTGCTGCATTTTTGGCGCGTGTTAAACCAGATTCTACCATCGCAAAACCTGCTTGCATAAACATTACCAGAAAACCGCAAATCAGCAACCAGACCATATTAATTGACACCTTGTTGTGACCAGCTTGCGCGGCAATTTCATCAACAGTTGGTTTACCTGGAATAGCAGCAGCTACATCGCTTGCTGTTCCTGTTGTAACGCCGGAAGGATCGGCAACTTTATCAGCTGCATATACGGAAGCAGATCCAAAGTAGCTTACTGTTGGCAGTACCAACATCAATAAGCTGAATATCGAAAATATTACTATTCTTTTATACATGATCTTTGATTTTAGGTTTTTTTAATCGAGGTTATATAACGATGTATCACCGGATTCACCAGTTCTTATTCGGTAGGATTCATTGATATCCCAGACGAATATTTTGCCATCTCCAACAACTCCGGTTCTTGCATATTTAAGTAAACAATCAACTGTTTTTTTCAAATTCACATCACGGACAACGATATTTAGTACTCTTCTGGGAATATATTCCGTGTCGGAAACAGTTCCCCGATAGACGCGTTCTCCTTTGTGCAACTCATTTCCCAGGCCGGTAGCATCCCAATAAGAAAGGAAATCAATACCAACATCCTTTAATGCCGCTTTTACCTCTTCAAATTTTGAAACCCGAATAATTGCTTCAATTTTTTTCATAACTTATCAATTTTAAGTGTGAATTATAAGGAAATACCAATTACGTAGAATATCTGCTCTTTATTGGGGTTCACGATTACCGAACCAAAAAGAGGAAGGGAAAAGCTTTCACTGATTTTGATTGTTTTGGTAGCAGTAATTCCAATATTACATACCTGGAAGGATGCATCATTTGTATACCATCCATCACCTCCTCCGACAAATAGTTTCACAGTAGGAAACTGGTAAGCAGCTTCGAAATACTTATCATCACCAATTGCTCCTGAAGCAGCATTAAAGATGTAGTTTCCACTCAAACTGAATTTTCCAACTGCATAACCCAGGTTGGCTTCGATTGCATGATTACTTGAATCAAAAAGTTTGGAAGTGTTGTAATGGTAATCAGTCGCTCCTAATGAGAGGCCGAATTTAAAAGCATACGCCGCAAAAAGGTCCGCTTCTTCCGGTGCTCCGGTGGTCAAATCGCCCGATCCCCAGGCACCAATAGAAAAGCCTCCGTTAACATACTTTACAGTTGGCTGAATGCTGAACGCCCCGGCTTTGGACCCTCTCCAGATATAACTACTTACTAAATCCGCCCCGGCTGTCCATGCCCCTTTGACGGCTGTAGAATCCTGCGCTGAGCTTGCAAAAGATCCTACGAGAAGGATCGCTGCGAATAAGAACAAAGAAACTTTTTTCATAATCATCTTTTTTAATTTGAATAATAACTAAGGTATTCTATATAAAATCTATTTTAAATTCAAAGTATATAAATCATTTTTTAAACCAATACCCCCATTCGAAATAGTATTACGACACAAAAATATATAAGTTTCCAACTCATACCCCACTTTTTTAATCGTTTATATTCAAAATAACATTAAATTAACAATCACACCCCATTTTTTACGATTTTTGTCCAGTTTCTATGGAATATTGAGCATTGTGTTCACTTTTTCGCAAAAAAATTAACACGATTATATTTTTATAATTTATTTAATAGCATATAGACACAGTATTGTCATTTTAAAAGACTATATGATATTTTAACCCTCAAATAAAAACAATAAAGAATTAATGATTAAAACGAGGATTCGAAACAATTGGGGGGTATGCGTATGTTATAATAAAAAACTAATTTTGGAAACACATTTTGAAATGAAACGAACAAAAAAACTGTTTTGGCTTGGTCTCCCTATTCTAATCATACTTGTCATGTGGTTGAAATGGGACAACTGGTTTTACAATCCACCGGAACCACCCTATACCCCCTCCACCACTCCCGACCGTATTCTGCTTTCCTGGTCTGGCGATCCGTTGAACTCGCGTGATGTAACATGGCAGGGAGACACCCTTACACGAACGGGATTTCTTCAGATCACAAACAATTCCACCCCTGGTGATACAATACAATACACATCACCTTCGAAAATTATAAAGACTTCCGGGGGAGCCTCCTCTTTTTTTAGGGTCGGGATGAAGAATCTCAAAGAAGGTGAAACCTATCTTTACCGTGTTGCCAATGGAAGTCACTGGTCCGATTGGTACAATTTCAAAATCGCAAATCGTACGGACAGTGCCTACTCCTTTATATATATAGGTGATGTTCAGGATTCGATTAATGGTGTTACCGGAAAATTATTTCACAGGGCTTATGAAAGTCAGCCAAATGCAGCATTTATCATGTTCATCGGCGATATGATCGAGCGACCACATGATGCTTACTGGGGAGAATGGTTCAAAGCCGGAGGAACGCTTTTCAGAACGATTCCTGTTATTGCAACCCCGGGAAACCATGAGTATCACAAAGGGCTCATCCAAAAACTTGACGAAAGATGGATGGCGCATTTCTCATTTCCACAAAACGGCCCTCCGAATTTTCTGGGTCGCGTATGTTATTGGGACTACCAGAATACAAGATATATAAGCATGGATAGCAATGGAATACAATCAATACCATCAGCCTTTGAGCAACGAAACTGGCTGAAATCGGTTTTGGAAAATACCCATCAACGATGGATCGTATTAATGATGCACCATCCAATCTATTCAACCAGCCGTGGCCGTGACTATTTTTACCTGCGCGCCCTGTTCAAACCGTTAATTGACCAATACAATGTAGATCTGGTACTTGTAGGACATGATCATGCCTATGGAAGAGCTGCCCATATTCAAAATTCAAAATTCAAGGACAAACAAGGTGCTATTTACATAGGGACACATGCAAGTCCAAAATGGTACGACACCGGTTTCTCAGAAAAAATGGACAAACTGGCAACAAATACAGAGATGTACCAACTGCTCGATGTATCGAACGATTCAATTCGATTCAGAGCCTATACTGCCGACAGTACTTATTTCGATGGTTTCACGATCCATAAAGATGCTGCCGGAAATCGCCGGTTAACAGAAAATGCGCCAAAAAATAGCAGCGAATTCCTGAAGCCTACAAAATATTTTCTCCGGAAAAACTCAAAAGGGGACCTTGAGAAATATGAACAGCAGATGAAAGATTGGGAAAGAAGTAAGAATTAATAATAATTTTGCCATATAAATCAAACTTTTAAACGCAATGAAGCTTTGGGATAAGGGAACTGAAATAAACAAACTGATTGAAACCTTCACAATCGGGCACGACACTGAGATGGACTATTTTCTGGCAGGATTTGATGTCGTTGGTTCACTGGCACATATTGCAATGCTCGAATCGATCGGATTACTATCTGCTCCGGAATTGGTGTTGCTTTCAGGCGAATTGCGCGAAATATACAAAGAAATTAAGGCAGGCAAATTTGTAATCGAGGAAGGAAGCGAAGATGTCCATTCACAGGTTGAACTGATGCTTACCCGAAAATTGGGTGATGTCGGAAAGAAGATTCACAGTGGACGTTCCAGAAATGATCAGGTACTGCTTGATTTAAAATTGTTTACGCGAAGCGAGATAAAATCGGTCGTTGAACAGACTTTTGAGCTTTTTGAAATATTGATTGCACAAAGCGAAAAATACCAGCACGTTTTGATGCCCGGATATACCCATTTGCAAGTTGCAATGCCTTCATCATTTGGATTATGGTTTGGCGCATATGCCGAAAGCCTTACCGACGATTTGCTTTTACTTCAGGCAGCGTACCGCATCGCCGATCAGAATCCGCTCGGTTCAGCAGCAGGTTATGGTTCCTCTTTCCCGCTCAACCGGCAAATGACCACCGATCTTTTGGGATTCGAATCGATGAACTACAACGTGGTTTACGCCCAAATGGGACGTGGGAAAGTTGAAAAAAGTGTAACTTTTGCGCTTGCCTCGGTGGCGGCAACCTTGTCGCGGATGGCTTACGATGTGTGCCTGTTTATGAGCCAGAATTTTAATTTTGTATCACTTCCCGACGAATTGACAACCGGATCAAGTATAATGCCTCACAAGAAGAACCCTGATGTTTTCGAGTTACTTCGTTCGCACTGTAACAAGATTCAGTCGCTTCCTAACCAAATCCTGCTGATGACCAATAATTTACCAAGTGGCTATTTTAGAGATTTACAGTTAATCAAAGAGGTCTTTATTCCCGCATTTGCCGAATTGAAAAGTTGCCTGACGATTGCCTCCTTCGCAATCAGCAATATAAAGGTAAATGAGAAAATTATGGATGATAACCGCTACGAAAACATATACAGTGTTGAAGAAGTGAACCGAAAGGTACTTCTGGGTGTTCCTTTCAGGGATGCTTACCGTCAGGTTGGTGAATCGATCAACAAAGGGACTTTTCACCCCAACAAAAACGTTTGCCACACGCACGAAGGAAGCATCGGAAATCTTTGTCTGCCGCAGATACGCGAAAAGATGGTGTCCGTTTTAAACAGTTTCAACTTCAGTAAGGCAGAAGAAGCATTTGAACTTCTTATTTCCGGTAATAAAATACGGTGAAAATTGATATTTTCACACCCCTTGAATTAATGAAATCGCCCTAAAATAGACCTTTTTGTTTTCAATTTGTCTGAATTGAGCGGTTTTTATTTACTTAATGACATTTAATGATTATTTAATATTTATAGCTATTGAATTGATTATTAATCGATACTGACTCTAATTACCTTAAACATCTTTGTTGCAGAGCAGATTTCTCATTTCCGGAGAATAAACGAACTTTGATTTTCGACGTAAAAAATGTACTTTTGATTTTAATTAATAAGCAATAACTGTTATTTTCTTTCAATTCGTCACAGATTATCGCTTTTCGTTGAATATTTACCAACAGATTCTTTCAAATACTTTCTATCTGACAACAGGCAGGGAGTTTTGCTAATTTTATATCACATGGAACAAAATAGTTTTCCAAAAGCTCAAGGGCTGTATGATCCAAGTAATGAACACGATGCATGTGGAATCGGTTTTGTCGCCCATATAAAAGGACAGAAGTCGCATGATTTGATTCAGCGCGGACTCACTGTTTTGCTGAATATGGATCATCGCGGAGCCACAAGCTCTGACAATAAAACAGGTGATGGCGCCGGTATATTGTTGCAATTACCACACAATTTCTATGTTTCGCTGAAAATTGCCATACCCGAAAGCGGTAAATACGGAACCGGACTTGTTTTTTTACCCGTAAATGAAGAAGAATCGGCCTATTGTGTGGAAGTGTTGAACCGCTATGTTGAAGCGGAAGGCTTGCACCTGATTTGCTGGCGCGATGTGCCAGTCGATAGTTCTGTACTGGGAGAAATTGCTAAACGATCGGAACCACGTATCCGTCAAATATTTGTAAAAGGAAATTACGAGCAGGATATTCTTGAGCGTAAACTATACCTCGCGCGCAAACAGGCTGAACGAATTGTAAGAGGATCGCAACTGGCAGAGAAAGACGCTTTCTATCTGCCAAGTTTCTCAAGTAAAGTGATCATTTACAAAGGGATGTTCACCGCAGAACAGCTTCGCGGTTACTTCAAAGACCTCACCAATCCGGCGATGACCAGTGCCATAGCACTCGTTCATTCCCGATTCAGTACGAACACCTTTCCAACATGGGATCTTGCGCAACCTTTCAGAATGATTGCCCACAACGGTGAAATCAATACAATAAAAGGAAACCGTCAGTGGATGCATGCACGCGAATCGCTGCTCCAATCCGACCTTTTCGGTGACGATCTTGACAAGCTTTTCCCAATCGTTGAACCCGGTAAATCTGACTCTGCATCTTTCGACAATGTGCTTGAATTCCTTAACATGACCGGACGCAGTATACCTCACTCATTGTGCATGCTGATTCCGGAGTCTTTTAACGAAAAGAATCCAATACCAGAAAGCCTTAAAGCTTTCTATGAATATCACTCCACATTGATGGAGCCATGGGACGGACCTGCATCAATGGTTTTCTCGGATGGCCGTTACATTGGAGGTACACTTGACCGAAGCGGATTACGTCCTTCGAGGTACATCATTACAAAAAATGACCTGATCGTTATGGGTTCTGAAGTTGGCGTTCAGGTTTTTCCGGCCAGTGAAATCAAAGAAAAAGGACGTTTGCGTCCCGGAAAATTACTTTTGGTAGATACTCAGCTCGGAATAATCATCCCTGATAAAGAAGTTAAAGCGGAATTAAGCCGCAAAAACCCCTATGTCAACTGGCTAAAAGAAAACAGGTTAGAACTTGAAGCCATCAAAGTAAAACAACGAGTGCCATCAGGAATGGGTGAAGAGTTTGGTTCCTACTCTAAGACATTTGGGTACAGCAAAGAAGAGATGATGTTGATCATCAAAGAAATGGCGGAAACCGCACAGGAACCTACAAGTTCGATGGGTAACGATACACCGCTGGCAGTATTCTCTGACAAACCAAAACGGTTTTTCAGTTATTTCCGCCAATTATTTGCGCAAGTTACCAATCCCCCGATCGATTCAATTCGCGAAGGTCTGGTGATGTCGCTTACAAATTACATTGGTTCGTTGAGCAGCAATATACTTGATGAGACACCGAACCATTGCAAACTGATCAAATTCGATAGTCCGATTATTACCAATACCGACCTCGGCAAGATTAAAGATCTTAAGCATGAGACATTCAATCATGTAACCATCCCAATGCTTTTCTCGAAAAAAGAAGGCGTCGAAGGATTTAAGAAGTCGTTTAAAGCAATGCTTGAAGCTGCCGAGAAAGCTGTCGATGAAAAGAAGAACTTTATCATTCTTACCGACCGTAATATTTCGGAAGATCTGGTTCCGATTCCTTCGCTTCTTTCGGTTGCCGCAGTACATCACCACCTGATCAAAGCCAAAAAGCGGATGCAGATCGGCATCATTGTCGAAACAGCTGAACCTCGGGAGGTTATGCATTTTGCATTGTTGCTTGGTTACGGAGCAAGCGTTGTAAACCCCTATCTGGCTTTTGCCGCTATTGATTACCTCGTAACCGAAGGGGAAATCAAACTTCCCTATATTGAGGCGCGTAAAAACTATATTAAGGCAATCGATAAAGGGCTTCTCAAGATCCAGTCGAAAATGGGAATATCCACCCTTCGTTCCTATCATGGCTCCCAATTATTTGAAGCCGTTGGTGTTAGCGATGAGTTGATCGATAATTATTTCAAGGGAACACCTTCACGTATCGGAGGCGTCGGTTATGAAGAGATATTCAAGGAAGCCGTGATCTTTCACGATGAAGCTTTTTTGAACCCATCAAAGAAAGTTCAATTCTCGACAGTCGGTGAATACCACTACCGCAACCACGGTGAATTCCATGCCTGGAACCCACAGAGTGTTGCACTTTTACAGTGGGCAACCAGAACAGATGATTATCAGACCTATAAAAAATTCAGCAAGCTTGTTGACGAGCAGAATGCAAAACCTGCATTTATCCGGGGTGCATTAAAATGGAAAAAGAATCCAATCCCGATTGAAGAAGTCGAACCTGCTGAGAATATTCTTAAACGCTTTGTAACAGGCGCAATGTCTTACGGATCAATCTCCAAGGAAGCGCATGAAGCGATTGCTGTAGCAATGAATACGATTGGCGGCAGAAGTAATACAGGTGAAGGTGGAGAAGATGCCCGCCGTTTTGGGACAGACAAAAACTCAAAAATAAAGCAAGTTGCATCGGGTCGTTTTGGGGTCACCAATAATTACCTGATCAATGCAGCTGAGCTTCAGATAAAAATTGCACAGGGGGCTAAACCGGGAGAAGGAGGCCAATTACCTGGATTTAAAGTCAATAAAATAATTGCCAAACTCAGGCATTCAACGCCAGGTATTACACTGATTTCGCCACCGCCTCACCACGATATTTATTCGATTGAGGATCTGGCGCAGTTAATATTCGATTTAAAGAATGTGAATCCCCAGGCAAAAGTGTCGGTTAAATTAGTAGCCGAATCAGGCGTTGGTACAATCGCCGCAGGTGTTGCCAAAGGCTTTGCAGATATCATCATCGTTAGCGGTTGTGAAGGTGGAACGGGAGCATCTCCGGCAAGTTCTATCAAACATGCCGGTTTACCTGCTGAATTCGGTATAGCCGAAGCACAGCAGACACTGGTAATGAATAATCTGCGTGGGCGTGTTAAACTTCAGGTCGACGGTCAGTTAAAGACAGGTCGCGATGTGGTGATCATGGGAATGCTTGGAGGTGAGGAGTTTGGATTCGCAACCGGAGCATTGATTTCGCTTGGATGTATCATGATGCGCAAATGCCATTTGAATACATGTCCTGCCGGTATCGCAACTCAAAATAAAAATTTAAGGAAACGTTTCTTAGGTCGTTCACAATACGTAATCAACTACTTCACCTTTATTTCGGAAGAAATTCGTGAGTATATGGCTGAAATAGGGGTACAAACTTTCGATGAACTGGTAGGAAGGGTTGACCTTTTGGAACAGAACCATGAAGTGACCAACTGGAAGATGAAAAATATCGATTTATCGAAATTCTTAAATCTTCCCGAAGAGGCGAAACTATATCCAATTCACAATACACAGCCAAATACCAAAAATCTGGATGATGTCATTGATAAAACATTGATCCGTGAAGCCAATAAGGCGATAAAAAGCGGAGAAAAAGTTTGGTTAGCCTACGAAATCAACAATACAATGCGTACGGTTGGTGCCATGCTTTCGGGACAAATATCAAAACGATATGGAGAAGAAGGTTTGCCTAAAGATACGATTAACTGCACATTCCGCGGTACTGCTGGTCAAAGCTTCGGTGCATTTTTGGTAAAAGGAGTATCATTCCGGCTTGAAGGTGATTCCAATGATTATCTTGGAAAAGGACTTTCGGGTGGTAAAATTGTGGTTCTTCCTCCAAATGGCTCAACTTTTGAACCCAATAAAAACATCATTGTAGGAAATACAACCCTTTATGGTGCAACCAGTGGTGATGTTTTCATCCAGGGAGTTGCCGGTGAACGTTTCTGTGTCCGCAATTCAGGAGCCAATGCAGTTGTTGAAGGTACAGGTGACCATTGCTGCGAATACATGACCGGAGGACGAACAGTCGTTCTTGGTGCTACAGGTCGCAATTTTGCTGCTGGAATGAGCGGCGGTATTGCCTATGTTCTTGACTTAAACGGCGATTTCGAATATTATTGCAACAAAGGACTCGTCGAATTAGGACCGGTTGAAGATAAAGCAGATATTACGGAATTGCAGGAATTAATTGGAAAACATCTTCTGTACACACTGAGTCCGCTTGCAAGCATGGTACTTACCAACTGGGATGAATACCTGCCAAAATTTGTAAAAATCATTCCATTAGAATATAAGAAAGTGTTGAACGAAATAAAACTGAAAGAGGTGAAACGAATGCTTGAATTGGCTGAAGATGCGCCTGACCGAAGAGAGTAATTTTAGTACCAAAAACGTTTAACGCAAAAGAAGATTAAAGTTTAGAAAAATGGGAAATCCAAAAGGTTTTATCGAAATAGAACGGAAATTGGGCGGATATCGCCCAATCAATGAGCGAATATTTGATTATGGCGAAGTAGAACAGACACTTAACGAGAATGATCGGAAAGATCAGGCTTCGCGGTGTATGGATTGCGGCATACCATTTTGCCACAGTTCCTGTCCGGTTGAAAGCAATATCCCTGAATGGCAGGATGCTGTCTATCGGGGCAAATGGGGCGAAGCCTACGATTTACTTTCGGCGACCAAC
>Ga0302293_10000672_pt1 | contig 17680 bp, 12 predicted proteins | sample III_Fen_N2_2_FD_198758 | JGI IMG/M metagenome (GOLD analysis project Ga0302293, IMG submission 198758) | Peat permafrost microbial communities from Stordalen Mire near Abisko, Sweden - III_Fen_N2_2 | ecosystem: Environmental > Terrestrial > Soil > Wetlands > Permafrost | place: Sweden: Abisko...
AGCGTGCTGGTGCGCGTTGCAGCCTCCGGCATCTGCGGCTCGGATATTCCCCGCTTTTTCCACAACGGCGTCCATTTTTATCCCATCGTATTGGGACATGAATTCTCCGGCGAAGTGATGAAAATTGGCTCGGAGGTGACCCGCGTTCACGTGGGTGATCGTGTCACCGGCGCACCGCTGCTGCCGTGTATGAAATGCGCGGACTGCCAAAAGGGTGACTACGCACTCTGCAAGCATTATAGCTTCATTGGTTCTCGCCAACAGGGGAGCAATGCGGAGTATATCGTGATTCCGGAGCGCAACGCGGTGGTTTTTGCCCCGTCCACTTCTTTTGAACAGGGCGCAATGTTTGAACCCTCCACCGTGGCGCTCCATGGCGTTCTGCAGTGCGACTACCGAGGCGGCGGCAGCGTGGCAATCCTCGGCGGCGGCACCATCGGCATCTTTACCCTGCAGTGGGCGCGGCTTCTCGGCGCAAAGTCGATTGCGGTATTTGACATCAGCCCGGAACGGCTCGCGCTTGCCAAGCGCATGGGTGCGGACGAAACATTCGACACGCGGGAAGCAGGCTTTCTGGAGTCCGCAAAAGAGTTTTCGCGCGGCGGATTTGACTATGTGTTTGAGACCGCGGGCGTGATTCCAACCATGAAGATGGCGTTTTCGCTCGCCGCGAATAAAGCGCATGTCTGCTTTATCGGTACCCCGCATGCGGACTTAACGTTTACTCCCGCCGAATGGGAGAACATGAACCGTAAGGAGTTTCGCTTGACGGGTTCCTGGATGAGCTACAGCGCACCGTTCCCCGGCAAAGAGTGGACGATGACCGCAGAATACTATGCCGACAGTCGGCTGAAGTTTGACGAAGGGTTTATCGGCGCGCGATACCCCATGGAACGCGCACAAGAGGCGTTTATGCTCTTTGAGACGCCGGGTGCGGTTTCGGGCAAGATATTACTCATGAACGAACCATATTTTTCTGAACGCGTACGCTGATTACGCAGCGTTGATCAAGAAAATTTGAAAATAACTGGAGGCATATTTATGGAAAAGTTAAATCCCGTCCTCGTCCCGAAACGGACACTATATGATGGATCCCTGATGCCGGGCATCGGCATGGGAACCTTTGGTTCCGATCGCTTTACCGCTGAGCAGGTGAGCGCCGCGGTTGCGGGCGCTATTGAGGTTGGCTACCGCTTGTTTGACTGCGCGGCGGTCTATGGCAACGAAGACCTGATCGGCAAGGTGTTTCAAGCTGCGTTTGAAAAAGGGACGGTCAAGCGCGAAGAGCTGTTTATCACGACGAAAGTCTGGAACAACATGCACGGGCAGGGCGATGTTCTGCTTTCCTGCGCAAAAAGCCTGCGCGACCTTAAACTCAACTATATCGATCTTTTCTTCATTCACTGGCCATTCTCGAATTATCATGCACCGGGATGCGATGGTGATGCACGCAACCCCGATAGCACGCCGTTCTCCGTGGATGCATTCATGGCGACATGGCGGCAGTGTGAGCGTCTCGTCGATATGGGGCTGGTCAAATACATCGGCATGTCCAGCATGACGATTCCCAAGCTTGAGGCCGTGCTTCCGCTCTGCCGAATCAAGCCCGCTGCCATCGAGATGGAGCTTCACCCGAGTTTCCAGCAGCAGGAGTTGTTTGACTATATCCTTGCGCGCAACATCCAGCCGATCGGTTTTTGCCCAATCGGGTCGCCGACGCGTCCGGATCGCGACAAGACGCCGGACGATGTGGTGGATATCCAGATGCCCGAAGTGGTTGAGATTGCCAAGGCGCACGGCGTACACCCCGCAGTGATCTGCATCAAGTGGGCGGTACAGCGCGGGCAGACTCCCATTCCGTTCTCTGTGTACGAAAACGAATACCTCAGCAACCTGAAGTGCGTGACGGAAGATCCGCTCACCGAAGCGGAGATGGAGTCCATTCAACATGCGGACAAAAACTGCCGCCTGATCAAGGGACAGGTGTTCCTCTGGTCTGGCGCGAATGACTGGCATGACCTCTGGGATGAAGACGGCACGATCACAAAGTAAAAAAGCAAGGTGGTAGACTCGGACGATTCCACTGGAATAGGATGATTTGTCAAAAACGATATGGATGCAAAACAATATTTTTTAAAATTGGTACAGCGTCAGAAATCTGGCTTTGCTGACGGCGTTTGCAGCATTTGCAGCGCAAACGCCTTTGTGATTGAGTCCGCGATGGAGTACGGTCTGGAGGCCGGGTGTGCGGTTCTGATCGAAGCAACCGCAAATCAGGTCAACCAATACGGCGGGTATACCGGAATGCAGCCTGCGGACTTCGCAGCATATGTGCAGTCTCTCGCGACCAAAATAGGTCTACCGCAAGAGCAGCTGATTTTGGGCGGGGATCATCTTGGCCCGCTTACATGGAGCGCTGAACCGGAAGCCGAAGCGATGGCAAAGGCGGACGTGCTCATCGACGCGTTTGTCCGTGCGGGTTTTCGCAAGATTCATCTGGACACGAGCATGCGCCTGCAGGATGACCCGACCGATCAACCGCTCTCGGACGAGACGATTGCGCGGCGCGCGGCGCGTCTATGCGCTGTTGCGGAGCGTGCGGCGGAAAACGGCGCAGAGCCGGTCTACGTCATCGGCAGCGAGGTTCCTGTTCCGGGTGGCGCAACGGAAAACGAGGACACACTCACCGTTACCCCGCCGGAGAATCTGGATGCGACGATTGCCGCGTTTCGCGCGGCGTTTCACGCGGCCGGACTGGATGAAGCATTCTCCAGGGTCATTGCAGTTGTCGTACAACCCGGCGTGGAGTTTGCGGACAACACCATCATCACGTACGATTCACATAAGGCACAGCGGCTCACCAGCCACGCCAAGACGCTTCCGTTTGTACTGGAAGGGCACTCGACAGACTATCAACCGCAGTCTGCGCTAGCCGCAATGCGAAAGGATGGCATCGCGATTCTCAAGGTCGGCCCCGCGCTGACATTTGCTTTGCGCGAGGCGCTTTATTCGCTTGAAGGTATGGAAAAGGATATCTATGCGTTCTCTCCGGCGGGCGGATATTCCCGCTTTAGTGACGTTCTGGAGCAGAAACTCATGCAAAAACCGAAGTATTGGGAGCGTTATTATCACGGCAGCGAGAGCGATCTTGCGTTCGCGCGGCGATACAGCCTTTCCGACCGTTGTCGGTATTATCTGGAGGAGGATTCCATCAAGGAAGCAATCGCGCGATTGGTTCAGAACATCAACGCAAAGTCCCTGCCGTTTGGCTTGATCAGCCAGTATTTTCCCGCGCAAAAGGAAGCGATTCTTGTGCACATAGGGGCGGTGAATGCGCAATGGCTCATCAAACAGCGTATTCGCGATGTGATCAAGTCCTATTATTGAACCGCTCGATTATGCTGCATAGCGTCATGGAGCGATTGCTCCTGGCGTACGTGGATTGCGCTCCAAGCGGGCAAAGTACGCTGTGATGGTGCTTCACACCAAAATAAGAACTGCACATTTCGGACATGCTGATTGTGCAGTAAGGAGCAAAAGAAGATGGCATTGACAGACACCAGAGATTTATTGTTAAAAGCACAGGATGGCGGATATGCGATCGCTGCCTTTAACACGGAAAATATGGAGATCATGCAGGCAGTGTTTGAGGCAGCGGAGGAGACACAATCCCCGTTTATTCTGCAAACGACGCCTTCGATGCTCAAATATGCGACCGCAGATGTATTCTTCGGCATGGCGCGCGGCCTTTCGCTTGCGTCGAGTGTGCCGGTTGCGCTGCATTTGGATCACGGCAATTCGTTTGCCGCCGCGGCTAAGTGTTTACGTGCGGGGTATACGTCTGTCATGATAGACGGATCGAAACTCGGCTTTGAGGAGAATATTGAGCTCACGAAGCGGGTTGTAGATATGTGCGCGCCTTGCTCTGTGCCGGTAGAGGCAGAGCTCGGCAAAGTCGGTGGCAAGGAGGAGGAAGTGCAGACGGATGATCCCGGCTATACCGACCCTGATGAGGCAGCCGATTTTTGCAAGCGCACGGGCATTTCATCGCTCGCTGTGGCAATTGGCACAGCGCACGGGTTCTACAAGGGGAAACCGGTGTTGGATCTGGCGCGCTTAGGCGAAATTCGGCGGCGCGTGGAGATTCCGCTGGTGTTGCACGGCGCATCTGGGCTCACGGATGAGGATGTGCAGAATTGCGTTCGCTTGGGCATTTGTAAAGTAAATTTTGCAACGGAACTGCGCAATGCCTATACCGAGGGCGTGAAGGATGCACTCGCGGATAATCCTTCGCTCTTTGACCCGAAGGAGTTCGGCAAGGTCGGTAAAGCGCGCGTCAAACAGCTTGTTATGCAGCGTATGGTCGTTTGCGGTGCTGCTGGAAAAGCGCGTGGTTAACCACCGCCCAAGGTTGGCAAGCAGGTGTTCAGCGTGAGCATGCGATCAGGCCAGCAAACGATTTGGTCAAGAATCCAGAAGATTCCGGCGGGTATGGTGCTGCTGCCGCTGCTCTGCGGCGCACTGCTCCATACCTTCTTTGCGCCTGCGTTAGAAATTGGTTCCTATACCACGGCGCTGTTTTCCAATACGGGCGCGGCAACGCTCATGGGGTTGCAGCTGTTCTGCATCGGGACACAAATCGAGATTCGAACCATACCGGGCATCATGCGTCGCGGAGGCGTGCTATTTTTTGCGCGTGTTTTGGCGGGATTGCTACTGGCGTTTTTGTTCCGCTTGCTTGCAACAGACAATATACTGCTGGGGGTGAGCGTGCTTGCCGCTGTGGCAGCAATATCCAACACGAACGGCAGCCTCTATATCGCGACAACCTCGCTGCTGGGTCGAGAGGACTACGCCGCCTGTGCGCCCGTTCTCGCGCTGACGAATGGGCCGTTTGTAACGCTCATCATCCTCGGCGTTACCGGGGCATCGTCGTTTTCGTTGCTGCCGCTAATTGCAACGATGATTCCGATGCTGCTCGGTATCATTGCGGGAAACGTCAGCGCCAAAGCAGCGGCGTTCTTTCAACCCGGGGTGAAGATGCTGCTTCCGTTTATCGGTTTTGCGTTGGGCGCGGGCATCGATCTGCGGCAGGCGTGGCTCGGTGGATTATCAGGCGTCTGGCTCGCGATTGGAACCATCTTGATCGGCGCGCTGATCGCTTACGCGTTGGATCGCTGGCTCAATCGATCGGATGGCGCGGCCGGTGTTGCAGCCGCCGCAACAGGCGCAAACGCGATTGCCGTTCCGGCAGCTATTGCGCTGGTCAACCCGCTCTGGCAGCCGTATGTGGCCATTGCGACCACACAGATTGCCGCCGCGGTGGTGATCGGCGCGCTGATCATTCCGCTGATCGCTCAGAGGATTCACCAATCCAAAGCCTAATGGTATAGCAAGACAAAAAAGCCGTGACCGTACTGACGAGTGCAACTCAACAGTTCAGTCACGGCTTATTTTTACTGCCGTGGTCAATGTATTCCACATGCTCCGGTTTCTAACGTCTGTGCAGCGCAACAGCAACTGCTGTTAGACATGCTTGTCCTTGTATTGCGACGGGGTGACCCCGCAATAACTCTTGAAGCATTTGCTGAAATAAAACTGATCGACAAAGCCCGTCTTTTCAGCGACATCCTTTACGCTGAGGTTGGTATCTTTCAACATTCCTTTTGCCATCTTGATGCGGTATTCAATGAGATAGCGGATCGGAGGAGTGCCGGTGTGTTCTTTGAAGATTTTGGTCAGGTACGAGGAGGAGAAATTGTAGGCAGAAGCGATTTGCGAGAAATTGATTTCACTGGCATAGTTCACATGCATAAATTGTATAACACTTGATACAATGTCCTCGGTGGATGTTTCGCGTTCCGTGTTGAGCAAGGATTGTTCCGATAGCAATTCGTCCTTTGCGCGACGCAGGGTTTTGACTAGCTCGTCTTTATTGAGTGGCTTTAAGAGATAATCGAACGCGCTGCATTGAATTGCTGTTTTTGCGAACTCAAATTCATTGTAGCCGCTGATGAGCACGCAGCGAACGGTCGGATTTTTTTTGTGGACTTGTTCGATCAGAGTTAGGCCATCCATCAGCGGCATTTTGATGTCCGTAAACAGGATGTGCGGGTTATATTGCTCGACAGCTAAGAGCGCAGACAGGCCATCATAACAGATCGCTGCGATTTCAAAGGAAGGGTCACAGGTCGTGATATTTTTCGCAATGTTGCTGGAAATCAGTTTCTCATCGTCCACTACGACGACTCTGAACACACTATTGGTCATATTTGCCCCCGATCGTGATGCTTGCGCCGCCGCTCTCTCTGTTTTCAATCTGAAAAACGGCATTCTCGCCATACAGAATCCGAAAGCGCAGATAAATATTCAGCAGCCCCATCCCCTTGATTTCCAAGGAAGGCAGCAATCCGGTATCGTCGATTTCCTGAATTTTACTTTTGAGGAGCACCAAAGATTCCGCCGTAAAACCTGGCCCGTTATCGACTGCGGTAATCGTATACGTTCCGTTGTTGATCTCTCCGGTGATATGGATATAATAAGGGGGTAGCTTCGTTGTGCAGAACCGGATCGAGTTTTCAATCAGTGGCTGTATGCATAGCTTCGGCACCATAATTCCATTCATGGCCTCCGGAATATCGATTGTGGAGAACAATTCATTATTGTATCGTATGGACATGCAACGCAAGAAATCTTGTGAGTATTTGACTTCGTCTGAAAGGGGAACTGTCGTATTGGAATCGGAAGAAATATAGCGCAAAATATTCGACATAGACTGGCACATGACGACGATTTCGTCATCCATACTGGCATCTGCCATGGCTTGAATTGTTTGCAAGCTGTTAAACAGAAAGTGCGGGTTCATCTGCGATTGAAGAGCGAGCATCTTTGACTGCATTTCTTGGTTTTTCAAGAGCAATTGTTTATTCAAACTGTCTACCAACTCATGCTGCATATCGATAAAACTGTCATACAAAACATTTAATTCGATTGTTTTTGTTTTCAGGCGCGTCTTATTCATGTAGCCATCAAGACTGATGTGTTGCATTTCTTTGTAAATATGCTCTATTGGAACGGTGATCTTGTTCGCCGCGAAATATGACAGCGCAAACGCAAGCCCAAAGGAGGCAATGGTCAGCAGCAAAACACTTTGGATATATCGATTCATCGGCATGAATAAGGAGTTCTGGTTGATTACAATAGCAAAACATAGCCCGTTCGTCAACTTGCGGAAGGTTACATAGCTGCTGGAATTCTCATTCGATACCTTGATGATTTCATCTGTATCTTTCAGCAAACTGATTTGCGGATAAACATACTGGTAACTATCCGCCTGCAAGGGGTAAATGATCGCACCGGTACTATCAAATACCAATAACTGCTCTCCATATACGCTCGTATAGGAAATTGCCTGAGCGAGGACATGCTGCATGGATTCCTTGACTTCGATATAGCCTTGAACGTTATTATACCTGTCATAATAGACACGTGACAGCGAGAAAAATCGTTTGCCATATTCGTTTGTGGTGTATCTGGATATCAACGGATCCACGCCGCCATAATACAAAACACTGCTCCCGCCGCTCTCTTTCGTTTCGTCATACCAGGGCAAGATTTGAACGGGGTGATTATAGATGTTTGAATACAACCCAGCCGCAATCACCGTATCCACACTGGAGTAAATGTTGACTTGGTCGACTGGCCGGTTTGGCCCGATTGTGGTAGTCAAGAGGTCATATAAAGCCTTCGTTTTTTGATGGTCGTCCTGGTTTACAAGATACTGGCTATAAGAATCTTTAATCAGATATGAATAGGCAATATCCGTTGAAACCATATTCATCTGGTCAATTTGACTTTGCGCGGAATCCGCGACAGACGTACAATTTTGCCCGAGCGCCGCAAATGTACGCGAGTTAATCTTCTGCGACTCGGTTGTGATTAAATAAATCGACAGCGCGAGGAACGGGATGAGAATGATGGAAGAAAAGACAACTATTAAATTGAATTTAATAGTGTTTTTAAACATAAAGTAACCTCTTAATAGTCGTTTCAGTTGAATCATAAGAACGAATTTATATCAGGTGATCCTGATAGCGGCAATAGTGAAAAATACACATGTTTTCTACGCGAAAAATACATTCCAAGTGGTGGGAATGCTTTATATAATTTGATTACACTTCGTGGGAATTATATCTTGCCTTGAGAAACACTGTCAATCGAAAAGAACAATAGTCAATTGAAGGAGGAGAACGTATGAAAAAAACACTTGCTCTCTTGCTGACCGCTCTCATGCTGCTTTCGCTTGCAGCATGTGCGCAGCCTGCAACGACAACTGAGGCGACACCGACCGAAGCCGCGACTCAAGCACCCGCCGCAGCCACAGAAGCTCCTGTGAAGCAGGATATCACGCTAACGTTCATGGCGAGCCAAGATTGGGTTCAGGATGCAGAACTCGCGTTGGCTGAGAAATTTACCGCACAAACAGGCATCAAGGTAGATTATCAGATCGTACCTTCTGATCAATATCCGAACCTTCTCCAAACCAAGCTGAACTCCGGCGAGTGCACAGATATTTTCTGCTCGCAGGCTGGCCGGTTCGACATCGTCACGACGCTGAACGTCGCGAAGAATGCAGTCGATCTGAGCGCAGAAGCTTGGACAAGCACGATGGAAGCGACCGCAGCGACCGAAGTCTCCGTGGACGGAAAAGTCTACGGTCAGCCGATGCAGGACACCTCCGCCGTATGGGCGATTGCCTATAACAAGAAAATTTTCAGCGATCTCGGTCTCTCCATTCCGAAAACGTGGGCAGAGTTCACAGCGGTCTGCGACGCGATTCTGGCAACTGGCGTGACCCCGATCTACGAACCAGTCTCGGATGGTTGGCATCAGGTGCTTTGGTTTGCCGAATTGGGCGCTGCTTATGATAAGGCAGAGCCGGGTTTGGTAGACGCACTGAATAACAACACGAAGAAGATGGCTGATAGCGCGATCATGAAGACCGCCATCGACCAGATCAAAGAAATGGCAGACAAAGGATACTGGGGCGCGAACTATATGGCCGACGTGTACGCCGACCAACCCGCCAAGATGGCGACTGGCGAATATGCCATGACTCTTGCTAACCAGGGCTTGCCGCAGCAGGTTGCCGATCTGAATGCCGGCCTTACCGCGGATGACATCGGATTCTTCGTGATGCCGATAGCCGACAACCAGATGCTCAACGTGAACCCCGTTGGCCCGACCCGCTTTATCTATTCGGGTTCCAAGAATATCGATGCTGCAAAGCAGTACCTTGCATTCCTGGCGCAGCCGGAAAATCTGCAGTACATGATCGATAACGTTGCGAAGTTCCAGAACCTGCCGTTCAGCGGCTTGACCCCGAAGTATTCCGGCACCGTGAAGGAATTCTATGATATGTATTCCGAAAAGGGCACCGTTCTTCAGACTTCCGTCAAGTATGTGAACCCGCAGTGGATGGAAATTGGTAAGGAAATCGTCAGCGTCATCCAGGGAACAGAAGATTCCATGAAGATGCTTGAACACATGGACAGCAATCGTGCGGATCAGGCAACAGCTGCCAAAGATACCGCTTGGTAAACAGGTAGACCCACGCAGCCCAAGGGGGAGAGCAGGCAGTCTGCTTTCCTCCTTTTTCTTGAATATTTAGGGTTTAAACGCAAAATACAATCAAGTTTCATGAATATTTGCTTTGAAGCGCACAATACAATCGAATTTTTGAATATTTAGGGTTGAAACGCAAAATACAATTAAATTTCATGAATATTTAGCGTTAAAACGCACTATACAATCAAACGAGGAAATCGAATGAACGCAAACATGATATGGTTTACATCCCCCGCCCAAAACTGGCTGCAATGCCTGCCTGTCGGCAACGGCCACATCGGCTGCATGATCAGCGGTGATCCTTTTTGCAACACGCTCAGCCTGAATGATGACACACTCTGGAGCGGGTATCAGCGCGATTACCTCAAGGCTGATTTTCAGCAGAATCTACAAGAAGTTCGTCGGCTGATGCTTGAAAACAAGCGCGCGCAAGCGGAAGAGATCGTGGAAACTTGCCTGACAAACCGCTTTACACAGGCGTTTTTGCCGCTGGGGGATCTACTCATCCGTTCGCGCGAGGGGGAAATCCTCGATTACCACCGCGCACTCGATCTGGCAAGCGGCGTTGCTCGCGCACGGTTTCTTCGCGATGGGAAAAGCGTATTATGCGAAACATTCGTCAGCTATCCCGATGATGTACTGGTTCACACGATGAATTCCGAAGCGCCAGAGGAATACGAAATTAGCTTCACCTGCGAACTCATGCACGAAGTCTGCTGTGATGACGAAGGAATAACGTTGACTGGTTACGCCCCGAATGATTTGATCATCGGCGACGTTGGCAATTTTGCGAGCAGCGCCAATCAACTATGCTATGACGAGCCGGAGAAATCCATGCGCTTTGCTGTACGCGCACAGATGATCACGGATGGAATGGTCGTATCGCACGAAAACAGCCTTTCGATTCAAGGTGCGCGGCGCATGATGATCGTTCTCTCCAGCGCAACGAGCTACGCCAAGGGGGATGCCTATCTGACCCATTGCGTTGACGCTACGCGCGCTGCCGCGCGACGTGACTGGAGGGGCATTAAGGATGCGCATGTGCTCGACCATTCGGCTCTGTTCAACCGTGTACAACTCGATCTCGGCGCAGACGGAAACGAAGATTCATGCGAGGAGCGTTTGGCGCGTATGCGCTGCGGCGAGACGAAAGGGTCTGACATCAGCCTACTGTTTCAGTATGGCAGATACCTTCTGATTGCCTCATCCAGACGCGGTTCACAGGCGGCGAATTTGCAAGGCATCTGGAATCGCGATGTGATTCCGCCATGGTGGAGCGGATACACGTTGAACATCAATTTGCAGATGAATTACTGGCTGACGGATCGCACGAATTTAACGGAATGCTTTGAGCCGTTTATTTCCTATACTGAGCGATTGAGCGAGGCTGGGAAGCAAACCGCTAGCGTGAACTATGGAGCGGAAGGTTCCGTCGCCCATCATCAGTCTGACATTTGGGCGCATTCGACTCCGGTGGGGCTTGACCGCGTACGAATTCCGCAAAGTGCGCGTTATATGATGTGGAACATGTCCCTGCCCTGGCTATGCTTGCAGATGTATGATCACTATTTATATAATCCGGACAAACAGTTTCTCGAGTCGGAATTGTATCCAATGATGAAAAGTTCGGCGGATTTCATAAAAAGTACGTTTACGCGCGTTGGCGGCAGACTATATAATATACCATCGACATCACCGGAAAACATGTATCGTGACGAAGCGGGGCGGGAACTTGCCATTTGCAATATGAGCGCGATGGATATCGCAATCACGAAAGAATTTAGTTTAGCCTTTGCGAACGTTTGCCGTATGCTCGATCATGCTTCAGTTGCGGAATACTGGACGCAGTTTGCAAATGAGGTTTGCGATTATACGGTTTCGAGTACGGGTGCTTTGCGAGAGTGGGATGGGGATTTTGAGGAAACGGAACGGGGCCATCGGCATTTCTCGATGTTGTTTGGAATATATCCCGGCAATAGCCTCATTGGCAGCGCTTATGAATCAGCCGCACGCAAATCCCTAAACGCAAGATTAGAATGCGGAAGCGGTCAAACGGGATGGAGCGCGGTTTGGGCGACATTACTGCTCGCGCGGTTTGGCGAAGGAGACGCGGCTTACGATACACTATTGAAGCTCATGCGTGAGAACATCCATGACAACCTGTTTGGGGCGCACCCACCCGACCTGTTTCAGATTGACGCAAGCTTCGGTTATACCATTGCGGTATGCGAGATGATCCTGCAGGAGTTCAACGGCGTCATACGGCTGCTACCCGCACTGCCTAAGGCACTGCCGAGCGGCAGTCTCACCGGCTTGAAGGTACATGGCGGACACGAAGTATCTCTGGCGTGGAAGAACTCGAAGGTCGAATGGGTGGGAATCATTGCCGCACGGGACGATGCGGTAACAATTGAAGCAAACGGTCTTTTCAGCAACGAGGTCGGTGATTGGGTGAGTGGAAGAGCACTGCACATTCCGCTTCGCCAAGGTGAGCACTATCGCTTCTTTCGCGTTTCCGACCTATGAAATAATCGATTTGGGAAAGCCGGTATGGTTTCGGCATGAGGGTTAAAAAAATACATGCTTTTCAAAACGGATTCTACATTCCAAGGATCGGCCTGATGCTATATATTTATCTTGCGATAGTCAATCAAAGTTGACTTTTTATGGATTCACTTCCATCTATCTGAATGATTCGGGGGATAACATGGCGACGAGAAAAAATTATCCAGCATATTTCCTGTATGGGGCGTTGCTATTATATGTGACCCTATACCTTTTGCCCGGAGTAATCGGAATCGGATATTCGTTTACAGACTGGTCAGCCTTTTCGGATACAACAAAATTCCTGGGCTTTGATCATATGTTTGATAATTATATCAAGGCCTTTTCAGACGAGAAGTACTTTGGTTACCTGGGAAACACACTTCTCTTTACGTTCGTAACGACCATAGCGAAGAATGTTTTGGGTTTGGCGCTGGCTGTTTTGCTGACAAAGAAAGTGAAGCTCTTAAACTTCCACCGCGCGGTGATGTATATTCCCGCCGTGCTTTCCGCGTTGATCGTCGGCATGATTTTCAAATCGATTCTCAACCCGGCAGACGGCCTGCTCAACAGCTTTCTCAAGGTGTTCGGGATTAAGGGACCACAGTGGCTGACGAATCCTAAGCTCGCGTTCTGGTCTGTTATGGGCGTGGATATCTGGAAGGGCATGGGATATATCATGACGATCTTCATCGCCGGAATCCTATCGATCTCCCCGACCTATTATGAAGCAGCCGACATCGACGGGGCAGGCGAGTGGCAGAAATTTCGCTCGATCACACTGCCGATGCTGGCTCCAACGATCACCGTGACCACGGTACTAAACGTAATCTATGGCCTTAGAGTGTTTGACATGGTTTATGCGCTCACGAACGGTGGGCCGGGCTATGCGACAGAGGTACTCTATACGGGCATCTATAAGGAGTTTGGCTACGGTAAATATGCAATGGGGACGACCTTGTCTTCCATCATGTTTGTGTTTATGGTAATCGTTGGATTTTTCCTGATCCGGGCGATGAACCGAAATGAGGTGGAAGAGTGATGAAAACAAAGAAACTTCTAAAATCGGTGGGTATCAATTCCGTTGCATGGATTATCTCCATCATCCTGATTACGCCGCTTGTCTTGATCTTCATCAATTCGCTAAAGTCCAGCCAGGCCGCTGCAGAGATGAGCTTACGGCTGCCGGATAGCATTCACCTGGAGAATTTTTTAACGGTCATCAAGCGCGGAAAACTCGGAACAGCCTTCCTCAACAGCCTCACGTATTCTGTTTTCAGCGTTCTGCTTTGTACGTTGACCTCCTCGATGGCTGCTTTCGTACTAGCCAGAAACAGAAGCAAGGCGAATAGAATCATTTACTTCATTATCGTATTGGGCATGGCAATGCCAATCAACTTTATTGCGCTGATGAAGGTGATGCAGACCTTGCAGATCATCAATACTAAAGTTGGCATCATTTTGCTATATGCGTCCATACAGACGCCGTTTAATGTGTTCTTAATCTATAGTTTTGTCGGGAAAATACCAAGAGATATTGACGAAGCGGCGATTATCGACGGCTGTTCGCCGTTTCGGCTGTTCTTTTCCGTCATTTTCCCGCTATTGAAACCCGTCTTGGTTACGGTTATGGTGCTGACGTTCCTGAATACATGGAACGAATACATCCTGCCGCTCTATTTCCTGGGTAGCTCTGCCAATTGGCCGATGACGCTGGCGGTTTACAATTTCTTTGGGATGTATTTCAGAGACTGGAACCTCGTCTGCGCAGATATTGTTCTGACGAGTCTGCCCGTTATTATCGTTTATCTACTTGGGCAAAAGTATATCGTCACCGGAATGACAGCAGGCGCCGTTAAGGGATAAGCGCTTGCCGAAAACGGCATGAAGGGAACCACTTGAATTTATTGAAATCGTTTTTTTATTCTTATAAAGGGGGGAAGGGCGTTACCGCGCCTCCCCCTAGCAAGGGTATCAAGCGATACTTCTTTTTGTGTTATACGCATTTCTGGAAACTCATGCGCTTGAATTTGCAGTTTTTGCTGTTTTGCCTGCCTGTTGTGACGATTCCTGCCGCCATAACGGCGTTGAATAAAGTGTTGCTCAACCTTGCGCGGGAAGGCAATGCGTTTTATGGCCAGGATTTCTGGGATGAGTTTCGGTCTAGCTTTTTGAAAAGCTGGGTCGCTCTGCTTCCAATGATGATACTCGCGGGCGTTGCGTTTTTCGGCTATCGTGCTTTGGACGACGTTTATGCGCATGCACTGCCGATTGTCGCCTTTCTGGCGGTTTGCAGCCTGGCGTATTGTCACAGTGTTTACAGCCTAACCATGCTCGCGCTGGTGAAGTTGCCGCTCGGGAAAATCATGAAAAACGCTGTAATCTTAACCCTGACAGAGATGCGGCGTAATGTTTTATTGATGATCGCGGTTTTTGTGAGTTTGCTTTGCGCGATTCTTTTCCCGTATTCTCTGCCAATCCTGCTACTGCTACTATTCTCGTTTTGTGGTCTTGCCAACGTTATGATCGCAAATGAGGCGATCGAGGAACGTGTTGTTCAACCTTTTACCAAACAAGATACAATCTAACCGAGGAGAGCAAAACCACAATGGATGATCTAGCCGGCAAATACGAATGGTCGTTTCAACACAGTGCGCCAAATATTCTGCGTTGCACGCTGACAAAGGGCACCGACGTTAAAAACGATTCATGGCTGATACAAAAGGAAGTTTATAGCCAAAGTTGTAGCGATCCTGACGCACAGAGTGTATCCGCACGGCTAGCGGACGAGGGGATTCTCTTCACGCTGAAAGATGAAGAGCTGCTCAAGCTGGTAGCGTTTGATTTGACTGAAATCGATGTGATTCAATATTCGACATTGGGTGAAAAACCGAAAATTGAGATTGTAAAAACCGTAGATGGGCAGCGGACACAGATTGCAAACTTACGAGCGCATATCGCTAGAAAAGCATACACAGGGGAAGTCAGCTTTCAAATCCCTTCCAGCGTCGGCATATTTGGTTTGGGGCAGGACGAAGAGGGCATATATAACAAGCGCGGAACAAAACAATACCTTTATCAGCATAACATGCGCACGCCGATGCCGGTCTTGGTAACCGATGCAGGCTATGCGCTTTTGTTTGATTGTCCGTCGCTGATGATCTATGACGACACCGGCGCAACCACGGATATTCTGCTTGACACCGTCGATCAGATCGATTTTTACCTGATAACGGGAAATCTGGACGTGATTGTATCCGGCATTCGCTACCTGACAGGCACTGCCGAACTGCTGCCAAAATGGGCGTTTGGATATATCCAATCGCGCGAACGATACAAAACGCAATTTGAAATGATAGAGGTTGCAAAGCGATATCGCGAACTGGGCGTGCCGCTGGATTGCGTGGTGCAGGACTGGAAAACGTGGTCCGGCGATCTCTGGGGACAAAAGACGGTAGACCGCGAGCGTTATCCCGATCTAGTAGAAATGAACCGGGCATTGCACGAAATGAACGTGCACAGCATGGTTTCCATTTGGCCGAATATGGCGGAAGGCGGAGCAGACCATACGGAGTTTGCCAAGGCAGGGTTGCTGCTTGGCGACTATTCCACCTATGATGCGTTTTCAAAAGAAGCGAGAAACCTGTATTGGAAACAACTCGAGCGGGAACTTGTCCCCGGAGGGTTCGATTCTTGGTGGTGTGATTCTACAGAACCGTTTACCGCCCCGGACTGGTGCGGTGAGAAACTGTTGCCGGAGGAGAAACGCTTCGAGCTGGTTGGTGGTGAGCATAAAAAATACCTTGATCCTGCTCTGGCAAATCTGTATTCGCTCATGCATGCGAAAGGTATCTACGAAAATCAGCGCGAGAAACAGCCGGATGCGCGCGTTTTTAACCTAACACGTTCCGGCTATCCGGGCATCCAGAAATACGGCGTCGTTCTTTGGGCAGGGGATACCTGTGCAAAATGGGAGGAGCTGCGCAAGGAAATTGCCAAGGGATTGAGCCTTTGCATGAGCGGCATGCCGTTTTGGACCATCGATATTGGCGCATTCTTTGTTGGCGGCACGGCCTGCTGGCGTAAATGGTGCGGCGATGAAAACGCCAATCCCGTATGGTTTTGGAACGGGGACTACGATGCGGGCGTCGGTAGTATCGCCTATCGAGAGCTCTATACACGCTGGTTGCAGTTTGGCGCGTTTCTGCCGCTGTTTCGCTCTCATGGCACGGACACGCCGCGCGAGATTTGGAATTTCGGCGCGCCGGGGGATCTGTTTTACGATGCGATTGCGAAGTTCATCAAACTCCGCTATTGGCTCATGCCGTACATCTACTCCATGGCGATGCGAGTAACGCTGGGAGACTATACCATGATGCGAAGCCTGCTGTTTGATTTTCCGGAAGATAAGAAAGCCCTCGAAATCGACGATCAATTTATGTTTGGTGATTCGCTTTTGATTTGCCCGGTCACGCAGGCGATGTATTACGACCAGAACGGTGCAATCGAATCCAGTAAAAAGAAATCCTGCTATCTGCCAAAGGGCACCGGCTGGTACAGCCTCTGGAATGCTGCTTACTATGAAGGCGGGCGCATGGTCAGCGTTGAAGCCGAAATCGATACAATGCCGATTTTCGTGAAAGCGGGCAGTATCCTGCTCACACAAAAACCAACGACATACGCAACGGAAGAAGTAAATGCGCTGGAGATCACCATTTTCAGCGGGGCAGATGCTGCGTGTGTCTATTACAACGACGATGGAATCAGCTACGGCTATAAGAATGGTCAGTATGAGAAAATCCAGTTTCATTGGAATGATGAAAGCAGGCAACTCCTGATGAGCGAGTGCAGCAAGTTTCGCGGGGATGCGATTACGATGGTGATCCATTTTGAGAAAACAGAGACGATCATCCGGTATGATGGTGGAGACAAGATTATTTCTTTTTGCTAGAAGAGCTTTTGAGTTGAAAAGGCGAAAAGTCAATACGAACGAGCAAGCAACAAACCCTCCGCGATTCAGCGGAGGGCTTGCTGTTTACTCTTGATTAACATGATTCAAAAAGTTGGTGCGATTTGGTTGATTTATTTTTTGAGAAATACGCTTACGCTACAATACTGATATTAGCTATTCTTTGCCTTCGAAGTAGCATTCGCTTGCTGCTCGGCAGTGTCAACCGTTATGCTCGAAACCAGAACCTTGATGTCTATAACGCGAAGTCCGGTCATGCTTTCAATTGCGTTTCGAACCTCCAGCAGAATCTTGTTGCAAACTTCGATTAATTTGTAACCATACTTGATGCTGACAGAAATGTCAACAGAGGCATCTGTTTGGGTGACCTTGACTTTGACGCCCTTTGTGTAACTCTTTTTACCGAGTATTTCGGTGATACCTTCTACCACGCCACCGCTCATTCCCGATACACCTTCGACTTCGGAAACCGCGAGGGCGGCTATGGTTGCAATAACGTCGTCTGCAAAGATGATATGGTCACCACCGGCTTCCACATTG
>Ga0302293_10000673_pt1 | contig 17677 bp, 13 predicted proteins | sample III_Fen_N2_2_FD_198758 | JGI IMG/M metagenome (GOLD analysis project Ga0302293, IMG submission 198758) | Peat permafrost microbial communities from Stordalen Mire near Abisko, Sweden - III_Fen_N2_2 | ecosystem: Environmental > Terrestrial > Soil > Wetlands > Permafrost | place: Sweden: Abisko...
GAAATTGGCACGTGATCGCTCTAAAAAGGCAAGTCTTCACAACAAAAAACTGCGCGATTGCCGCACGCATTTGACCGACTTGAAAGACGAAAAACGTGAAATGACCACCTTGTTCATTACCGAGGGTGATTCGGCGAGTGGATCGATCACTAAATCGCGTGACGTAAATACACAGGCTGTATTCTCTTTGCGTGGTAAGCCGCTCAACTGTTATGGACTCACCAAAAAAGTGGTGTACGAAAACGAGGAATTCAACCTCATTCAAGCAGCGTTAGACATTGAAGAAGATATGGACAACCTGCGTTACAACAACATTGTGATCGCTACCGATGCAGATGTCGATGGAATGCACATTCGGTTGTTGTTGTTGACCTTCTTTCTGCAATTTTTCCCTGATTTGGTGAAACGCAATCACGTCTATGTATTGCAAACACCATTGTTCCGGGTGCGAAATAAAAAGAAGACGATCTACTGTTATTCGGAGCAAGAACGCCGTGACGCCATTTCGGAGTTGGGTAAAAATCCTGAGATCACACGATTTAAGGGATTGGGTGAGATTTCGCCGGATGAGTTCCAGCACTTCATCGGTGATGATATTCGATTGGAACCGGTGTTATTGACCAAAGACGCTTCCATTGAAACGATTTTATCTTATTTCATGGGCAAAAACACACCCGAACGACAAGATTTCATCATTGATAACCTACGTGTTGAAAAAGATCCGGATGACATGAAACTTTCGGAAGAAGATGAAGAACGTATTGAAAAAGCTTCCTAGTTGCCTGTTTGCAGAATTTTAAGAATGTAGATTTCATGGAAAACGCTAAATTGTTTTTACTAATTAAGGATATTGTTATTCAAGCTCGGCAACGTGTTTATAGAATGGCAAACTCCTCTTTATTGGAAACGTATTGGCAGATTGGTGAGTTGATCGTTAATGAGGAGCAAGGAGGAAACCCTAAAGCTACTTATGGTAGTGGAACGCTTAAAACGCTTGCCGAACAATTAACAATTGAGTTTGGTAAAGGGTTTGATGAGAGTAACCTGCGCAATATGCGAATGTTCTATAATGCTTTTCCAATTCGTGACGCATTGCGTCACGAATTGAGTTGGACGCATTACAGATTGATTTCCAGAATGGATAGTGATGAAAAACGTAATTACTATTTAAATGAATCGATCCAATCAAATTGGAATAGTCGTGAACTGCAACGTCAAATTAATTCGCTTGCTTTTGAACGAGTTTTGACGGTTCAACAGAAGGGAGAGGAAAAAGCAACCACGATCCAACATGTGCTAAAGGATCCGTATATCTTTGAGTTTTTAGGTTTAAAGCCCTTGAATAAAAATTCTGAACGATCAATTGAAACGGCAATAATAGATCATTTACAACAGTTTTTATTGGAGTTTGGTAAAGGATTTGCCTTTGTAGCAAGACAACAACATATCGTAACCGATACATCCGATTTTTATATTGATCTGGTATTCTATAATTACATTTTAAAATGTTTTGTCATTATTGATCTCAAAACCGGATCGTTAACACATCAAGATATTGGGCAAATTGATATGTATGTGAGAATGTACGATGATTTAAAACGTACAAATGAAGATAACCCAACTATTGGTATTTTATTATGCTCTGAAAAAGATGAAACAATCGTTAAGTATTCTGTTTTAAAGGATCAAAATCAGTTGTTTGCGAGTAAATATTTGCTTTACCTTCCCAAAGAGGAGGAATTGAAAGAACTAATCGAACAAGATCGATTAAGGTTTGAATTGGAAATGAAGTAATGATCATAAAAAAATGAAGAGTGCCTCAATTGAAAAAGCATCATAAACTATGGCAGAAGACGAAAACATTCCGCTAGATAACGATAGCGAAGAGCAAAACGACGAAAACGGGAATGAGGATAACGGACAAGATGAAGCGCATCCGTTTGAAAAGAAAACCATCGATGACAACATCATTACGCTCAGTGGATTATATGAAAATTGGTTCCTCGATTATGCATCTTATGTAATTCTTGAGCGTGCCGTTCCTTCGTTGTACGATGGTTTCAAACCGGTGCAGCGACGTATCATGCATTCCATGAAAGAATTGGATGACGGACGCTACAACAAAGTAGCCAACGTGATCGGAAATACCATGAAATATCACCCGCACGGTGATGCTTCTATCGGTGATGCTTTGGTTGCGTTAGGTCAGAAAGATTTACTCATTGATTGCCAGGGAAACTGGGGGAATACACTTACAGGTGACGGTGCAGCTGCTCCGCGTTACATCGAAGCGCGTTTATCGAAGTTTGCCAGCCACGTAGTGTTTAACCCGAAAACGACCAACTGGTTGTTGAGTTATGACGGTCGAAACAAAGAACCCGATAATTTACCGGTTAAATTCCCAATTCTATTGGCGCAAGGTGCTGAAGGAATTGCCGTGGGAATGGCGTGTAAAATTTTACCGCACAATTTCATCGAACTCATTGATCAGTCCATCAATCACCTGCGTGGAAAAAAGGTAGAGCTCTATCCCGATTTCTTGAACGGTGGAATGGCCGATTTTTCCAATTACAACGATGGTTTACGTGGTGGAAAAGTACGTGTGCGTGCCAAGATCAAAAAGGTCGATAACAAAACCTTGATGATCAATGAAATTCCGTTTGGTTGTACTACTACTTCGTTGATCGAATCGGTGTTGAAAGCCAACGAAAAAGGGAAAATCAAGATTCGTAAAATTGAGGATAACACAGCTGCTGATGCGGAAATCGTGATTCACTTGGCGCCTGGAGTTTCGCCCGACAGAACGATCGACGCATTGTATGCTTTTACCGATTGCGAAGTTTCCATTTCGCCCAATGCTTCGGTAATTGATGGTGATACACCTCGTTTTATGGGTGTTACCGAAATTCTCAGAACAAACACAGACAATACGCTGCAATTACTCAAACGAGAGTTGGAAATTCGACTTACCGAGTTGCAGCAACAATGGCACTTTGCGACCCTTGAAAAGATTTTCATCCGCGAAGAAATGTACATCGACTTTAAGCATTACTCGGATAGAGAAACGCTTTACGGTTATTTATACAAACGCTTTGAGCCGTTTAAGAAGAGTTTCCTTCGCGAAATTGTGGATGAAGATTTGCAAAAATTGACGCAAATTCCAATGATCCGTATTACGCGTTTCGACTCCGATAAAGCAGATGAACTCATCGCGCGTTTGGAAGCTGAAATGGAAGAGGTGCGCGCTAACTTGGCAAACCTTGTAGAATACGCCATTGAATACTTCAAAGATTTGAAAAAACGCTTTGGTGCTGGGAAAGAACGCAAAACCGAAATCAAAATCTTCGATACCATTGCTGCGAGTAAGGTGATTATCGCCAATCGCAAATTGTATGTGGATACAGAAGAAGGATTCATTGGTTGGGCCTTGAAAAAGACCGAAGCCGTGAACGATTGTTCCGAAATTGACGATATTATTGTATTCTTCAACACCGGTAAGTTTATGATTACCAAGGTTGCTGAAAAGAAATTTGTCGGAAAAGGTATCGTACACGCCGATGTTTGGAAAAAAGGCGATAAACGTACCATCTATCACGTCATGTATCAAGATGGAGTGGGTGGAGCGACCATGATGAAACGCTTCTTCGTGAACTCGGTAACCCGTGATACGGAATACGATCTGACACGCGGTGTAAAAGGTTCCAAATTGTTGTATTTCTCTGTTCACCCGAATGGTGAGCGTGAAGTGGTGACCATTCACCTGCGACCTCGTCCGCACTTAAAGCGCTTACGTTTTGATATTGACTTGGGCGATTTGCTGATCAAAGCCAGAAGCGCTGCCGGAAATCGTGTTACGAAAGAAATCGTGCAGAAAATCACCCAGAAAGAAGTCGGAGGGTCAACACTTGCCGCTCGTAAAATCTGGTTTGATACCGTGGTTGGTCGTTTGAATGATGAAGGTCGTGGAAAATTCCTCGGATCGTTTAAAGGCGAGGATCGTTTGCTGACACTTTACAAAAACGGAGAATACCGCTTGTCGACCTTTGATTTGTCAAATCACTTTGATGAAGACATGGTTCACATCGAAAAATGGGTACAAGACAGACCTATCTCGGCGGTGTATTTCGACGGTGAACGCGAATTGCATTTTGTGAAACGATTCTGCTGTGAAATCACTTCCGATAAGCGCGTGAGCTACATTTCCGAATCGGAAGGCTCTTACTTGGACGTAGTGTCTACGGCTTTCCGCCCGAAGATCAAGATCATCTACAATAAATTGCTGAAAGAAACCAAGAACTTACCGGATAATGAAGTGGAAATTGCCGACTTCATTGAAGTGAAAGGTATGAAGGCACAAGGAAATCAACTCACCAAATTAAAAATCAAAGAGGTGGTGCTTGAGCATCCGATCGAAGGTGATATTCCTTGGCCGGAAGATGAGGTACTAGATTTGGACTTGGATTCGGATGCTGATTCGGATGACATCGATGCTGTGGATGGCGAAGCTCCTACGATTGAGTGGGATTTGTCTAAGCCGAGCGAAGATGATGATGAAGACAATCAGCCCACACTCTTTTAACTAGATTAAAATTAAGATACGAAACTGTCGCATTCATGGATTAAAACGTCCACGGAGCGGCAGTTTTTCTTTTATACAAGAAGTCGGGAGAATCTTATGAAACGGCTGGAGTAGGTTCTGCTTGTCCCAAACGTTTCATATGTCTGAAATGCGATCCTAATGCTTCCCCCATTGTTGGGTAATAGCGGTATTCCACTCCATAATCGGCGCAAGTTTTTGCGACAATTTGCTGAATAGCCGGATAATGAACGTGCGAAATGCGTGGAAACAAATGGTGCTCGACCTGAAAGTTCAAACCGCCTAAAAACCAGCTCACCACTTTATTGCGCGGAGCAAAATCGCTGGTTGTTGCAATTTGATGAACCGCCCATTCAGCGTTGATTTCGGTTACTTCGCCATGATGATGTTCAAACTCAACATTTTCTACCACGTGAGCCAGTTGGAAAACAAAAGACATCACCGATCCGAGCATGGCGTGCATTAATATAAATCCTACAATTGCCGGCCAAACGCCCCAAACCATGATAGGTAAAACAATGTACAGTCCCATGTAAATGAGTTTGGTGGTCCAAAACATCAAATGATCCATCAATTTCATTTTACCGACTTCAACCGCATAACCGTTCCCCATGAAATAATGTTGAAAATCTTTGAGCAACACCCAGAAAATGGTGCTGATAGCATATAAAAAGGTCAAGTAAATATGCTGAAAACGATGTGCTTTAAAACGAGGTTGTGTATCACTCATGCGCAATAGCGGTGATTTGGCAATATCATCGTCCACGCCATCAATATTGGTGTATGTATGGTGAAGAACATTGTGTTTTTGGCGCCACATAAAAGCATCACTTCCCAAGGCATTCATGGAAAGACCGAAAAAGTAATTGATGCGTTTATCGTTACTAAATGCTTCGTGGCAAGCATCGTGCATGATATTAAAGCCAACCAACGCCTGAATAAAACCAAGGGCAAGCGCCAAAATTGCTCCCAACCACATCGGAATAGGCAACAACATCAACGTCAGGTAACAAGCCAGGTAAGAGGTGATCAAAATCGTTGCTTTCCAATATAAATGGGCGTTACCGGAAGAATCCAGTTTGTTATCGCTGAAATACTGTTCAACTGACTTGCGAAGGGTTGCAAAAAAATCGCTGTTCGGACGGGAAAAATGTATTGTTGCCACGGGCTTTATTTTAATCGCAAAGTTAGGGAATAGAAACGAAAATAGGCTGATAGAGGTTCTTTCTTAATTTAATTTCTTTCTTTATCTTTGCTCCTTCTATCGGATGATTTCTCTCCGACAACCGTGAACGAGGAAAGGATGGTTGCTCTCCGCGACGAGCAAAAAGATTCAAAAAAACGTTTTTAATTATGGAAACAATGGAAAAATTGTCGTCGCAGGAATTGGTGCAATTAGAGGATCGTTTTGGAGCGCACAACTATCATCCGCTGCCGGTAGTGCTTTCACGCGGAAAAGGAGTTCACGTTTGGGATGTGGAAGGAAAACAATATTTCGACTTTTTGTCAGCTTATTCTGCTGTCAATCAAGGGCATTGTCATCCTAAAATTGTGGATGCATTGATCGAACAAGCGCAAACGCTTACTTTGACATCACGTGCTTTTTACAACGATTCATTAGGAGTTTACGAACAATTCATCACCCAATATTTCGGTTTTGATAAAGTTCTTCCGATGAATACGGGAGCTGAAGCTGTTGAGACTGCCATTAAATTGGCGCGTAAGTGGGGATATGAAAAACGAGGAATTGCTGAAAATCAAGCGCAAATCATTGTGTGCGAAGGCAACTTCCACGGAAGAACCACTACTATTATCTCGTTTTCAAACGATCCGGATGCCAACAAAAATTTCGGACCGTTTACTCCAGGATTTATCCGCATTCCATACAATGACACAAAAGCGCTTGAGGAAGCGTTGAAACAACCGAATGTTGTCGGATTTTTGGTAGAACCTATTCAAGGTGAAGCCGGTGTTTATGTTCCAGATGCAGGATATTTGTCAACATCAAAAGCATTGTGTGAGCAAGCGAATGTATTGTTCATTGCCGATGAAGTTCAGACTGGAATTGCTCGAACAGGTAAGTTATTGGCGGTAGATCATGAAAATGTGAAACCAGATATCTTGATTCTTGGTAAAGCAGTTTCCGGAGGTGTGTATCCTGTTTCAGCCGTTTTGGCAAGCGATGACATCATGATGGTGATCAAACCGGGGCAACACGGTTCTACTTTCGGTGGAAATCCGTTAGCTGCGAAAGTGGCAATTGCTGCCTTGGAAGTAGTGCGCGATGAAGAGTTGGCTGACAATGCGGAACGATTAGGAGCAATTTTCCGCGCTGAAATGAATCGTATCATCGAATCGACCGATTTGATAGTAAGTGTGCGTGGTAAAGGATTGTTGAATGCCATTATTATCAATGATACGCCAGAAAGCAAAACAGCTTGGAATCTTTGCGTTCAGATGAAAGATAACGGTTTGTTGGCGAAACCTACACACGGCAATATCATTCGTTTTGCACCGCCATTGGTCATGACCGAAGAGCAATTAATGGAATGTGTAACGATTATCGAAAAGACGATTCGCGAATACACTGTTTAATCGAACAAAAAAGTAATTTCGTGTAACCAATTGATCTACTTGTCGTAACATCCCCGACAACGATAATATTGACACTATGAAAAAAAGTTTATTAATTGCTACGGCAGTTTTTACCGGTTCGCTTGCGTTCGGTCAAGAACTGACATCTAAAAAAGGTTTTCCGATTTTACCTGAAACCGGAGATTATTCCATTGGTATTGATGCGACTCCGTTTTTGGAGTATTTCGGGAAAATCTTTTCAAATGGTGGTTCAAATGCACCAACGTGGAATTTCCTTAATTCAACGCAAACCATTGTTGGAAAACGAATGATCGATGAGAAAACGGCTTATCGTGGTATTGTGCGTATTGGATTCAGTTCCACGAAACAAAAAGCGATGATTTCGGATGCTACTGTAACAACTCCTCCAACATATCCTGAATTGCCTAAAATGGTAGAAGACAAACAAACGGTGAATTCAAATTTCATTGGTTTGGGTGCAGGATTGGAAAAACGTCGCGGTAACGGGCGTCTGCAAGGAATTTATGGTGCAGATTTGCTAATTTGGTCGCAAGGCGGAAAATCGAAATACGAATACGGAAATGCACTTTCTGCATCTGGAACAGTAGTAATCCCAAGTTTTGCAACAACTACCGATTTCGGAAGCAATATGACTTCCGATACATACGGAAACAGTGCACGTATTACTGAAGCAAAATCAGGACGTAGTTTTGGTGTTGGAGTTCGTGCATTTGTAGGTTGTGAATTTTTTATCGCTCCTAAAATTTCATTGGGCGCCGAATTCGGTTGGGGACTTGGTTTCCAAACAGTAGGTTCGTCTGTTACATCAACCGAATCGGTAGGTGGTACAGGTCCTTCAGTAGGTGTTCAAGAAATTGAATCCGGAAAATCATCGGCACTGATCTTAGACGTTGATCGCAATGCGTTCGGTACTGGTAATGGTGCGTTGAAATTGAATTTCTATTTCTAAAACCAACAATAATTAACGTGAATCCCGCTTTCTTTCAAAGGATGGCGGGATTTTTTGTGAATGTAAGATGAGTTAATGACAATGCATACAATCAACGAAACAGCTCATAATAGCTCTTTGGAAAAGTTTTCCGGTACATGGGAATGGCGATCCGAAATGCTAATTCCAATCATGCCTGAAAGCTTTTTCGGACTTTATTTAAGATGCGAAAAAGGAGAATCGCCCGAAACCAATAGCATTACAGGTCATTATATCTATCAGAAAAGAGACCGGAAGGTAATGGATAGCTTCTCCTATTCGAATGAACAGAAAGGAATTGTGGCAACCGGATTGGACGGTGAAGCTGTGTTGTTGGAACTTTACGATGAAAAAAACAATCGCATAGGTGAAGCTAAGTTCGAGATTATCAATGACGAACAAAACCTTGCCGTTTGGACCTTGAAGTCGTTAATCGGCCCATTTCCGCTTCCCCAAAAACAAACCTTGAAACGCATGCGAAGTCTTCCGCGTAGTTGAATGTTCGGATTGTTAAGTTCCGGAATACGTAACATAAGCAGCGTCTAAGATCCCTTTTTTAAGTTGTTCTTTGTCTGCCCAAAAATGAATATTGCCTTCTCCAAAAGATCCCTGAAAAAATAATACCCGGTTTTCATTCTTTTCAGGAGCCTTTTTATTGCTTTCTTCCGGTTGATCGTTGTCATCGTAACCAATGTCTTCAGATTGCCAAAATTTTGGTCGCCCCGAAATACGGTAATTCGGATCATCACTCGTGAATTTGCACTTCAAAAGCGACGCTAATTGTTCTTCCAGATCACTCGGAATCAGTTCATCCGTTTCTGCATAAAAACCATAATCATCTTCTTCAACACAAAAAATGGCTTTTGGTATAAACGTGAGTTGATAGGGTGATCCACCACTCGAAGGTTCATTTGTATTCGCCTTTAGTTCCAATTGATCGAAAGGACCGTCATAAAAAAGGATATTGGAGTATTCGGGTTCGTCATCCGCTATAAAAAGATAAAGAATGCCTTTCTCCGGAAACAAATCTTCCAGATCATAGTGCTTAAAGTCTTCAATGTTTAATTGGGCGTAGAACTCTAGGTTTTCAGGTCGATTCCAGGTTTTCGGTAAATGAGGAATTCCACCGATTTTTGAACTTCCCAATGGAACATCTTCTCCGTTTTTAACCCTTTTCAAGTTACTTTCTATAAAATAGTGCAAGGATGCCGCTAAACATTCCTTATCCATGGTTTCATAGTTGATGACATATTTCCCGTCGTAATACTGACCTTCTCCTAAATCTTCCCAAGCATCATCGGAAAAATCATAAGTTAAAATTGTTTCTTTTGCTGTTTTTAAAACATTCATACACCATTTTTTGTTGAAATCTACACGAATGAGCCAGTTTTCAGCGCATTAACAAGAAATAAACCGCTAAAATAATTGAGTGTTTTAAATTAAAAAGCCACCATTCTTTTATTGAATAATTATATTCGTGATTTTAAATAGTTAACTGGTTTTAATTGTGGTGTTTAACGAACAATGTTGGTTGATTTAGGGATAGCCAGCTGTTTAGTTTTACACCGATTGAATGTACACCCTCGTTTGTTGAAGTGAATTGTTTTATTTTCTTCTACTAAACAAGTTAATTGTTAACTAATTAAGTTATCTTCCTTTTTTCAATCATGAAAATGCCTGAATCAAAGAATAAACGCTAAACACTACTAGTTGAAAAATCAAGATACGATACAGATTCTGCAGGAAGAAATTCAACGGCTTCGATCGGAGAATGAACAACTACGTGAAAACCTGCGTACCGACAAATTGCGGAAAACAGTCATTGTTCCGGATGAATTTGCGGCTATTTTTGATAATGCTGAGAAAAATGTGAGCGATTATTTTGAGTCACTTTCCATTGAACCCGAACAAGGTGAAATCATTATCAACAATGAACGCTACGTACTATTCAAAAGCTCGTCATTGTCTTACGAGTTCTTAGACATCATTAAGGAATTATACAGCAATCGTCCGTTAGACGAAGCAATTCGGATCGGAAACAATTTCTTGTTTGATATTGCACATGTATTGGGTAAAAAAGATGCTTCGTCGTTTCATCAGCGCATGAACTTGGTTGATCCGGTTGAAAAACTAGCTGCGGGCCCGGTACATTTTGCTTACACCGGTTGGGCAAATGTGGAGATTATGCCAGAAAGTAATCCGACACCAGACGAAAACTATTTTCTGAAGTTTCGTCACCACAATTCATTCGAGGCGCAATCTTGGAAAAAAGTGGGACGTACATCCGATATTCCGGTGTGTACCATGAGCTGCGGCTATTCTTCAGGCTGGTGCGAAGAAAGTTTCGGATTATCGTTGACAACTGTGGAACTCGAATGCGAAGCGATGGGAGCCGATTATTGCACCTTCATCATGGCTCCGCCCGAAAAAATCAAGGAATACTTGAATGCGAATGAGAAAGGTAAATCAACCGAACAATTTGATGTGCCTATTTTCTTCGAGAAAAAATATGCGGAAGATCGCCTGAGAGCTTCGTTGGAACAAAAAGAAACACTGCTGCAAGAAGTGCATCACCGGGTAAAAAACAACCTGCAAATCGTTTCGAGCTTGTTGAATTTACAATTGGACAGTGTAAAAGACAAAGCAACCAAAACGGAGATTCGTTCTGGTATTATGCGGATCAACACCATGGCGCGGATTCAGGAAATGATCTACAGCGATATCAGCTTGTCGACATTACAGGTTGAGTATTTCTTCAGACACCTGTTCTTGTCGCTAGTGCAAGCGCACAATATTGAGTTTCTACCCATTGAAATGGAAATTTCCATCGAAGTTGAAGACGCTCAATTATCACCTGATGTAGCCATTTCCATTGGTTTAATCTTGAATGAAATTGTGGGGAATTCGTTTCATCAACTCGAAAAAACCGAAGGGAAATTTCAGTTGGAACTCAAAGAAGATCACGAATCATACCAGTTATGTATTGTCGGTTTAGTAAAAAACAACGCCTGGGATTCACCCGAAAATGCGTTCGCTTTATCACTGATCGACCTACTTTGTCAACAAGCCGATTCTAAACTCACTATGGGAAATAAGTCGGGGTATTCGTCCTATTTGTTTACCATCAAAAAAACGCAGGATAAATAATCCTAAACTGCTGAATCAACAGCTGTTTTTATATCTTTGACACTCTTAAAAAAACGAGTATTGGCAACAAAAATCAAATTTGGTACGGATGGCTGGAGAGCTATCATTGCAGAGGAGTTTACAGTAGAAAATGTAGCGCGAGTAGCGTATGCAACTGCACAATGGATCAAAAAATCAGGCTTAGATCAGCGAATTGCTGTAGGTCATGATTGCCGCTTTGCAGGTGAATTGTTTGCTGATACGGTGAGCAAGATTTTGCTTCAGGAAGGAATTGAGGTGAAATTGTCTCGCGGATTTGTGTCCACACCGATGATTTCTTTGGCCGCGAATCAGCTTTCTTGTGGTTTGGGAATTATCCTTACGGCGAGTCACAATCCTCCTTCTTACAACGGATTTAAATTAAAAGCTCATTACGGCGGACCGCTTACTCCTGAGAAAGTACAGGAAATTGAGGACATCATTCCTGAAACCGTGCCGTTTGATTATGCTTCGGTAGACTTGGATCCGTTTATGGCAAGTGGTCAATTGGAAATCGTGGATTTCGAAACCCGTTACGTAAAACACATCGAAGCACATTTTGATCTGGATGCCATTCGCAATTCTGACTTAAACTTGGTGTATGATGCCATGTACGGTGCCGGACAGAATGTGATTCGTCGCATTTTGCCGAATGTACAGTTGTTGCATTGCGAATACAATCCGTCGTTTTACGGACAAGCTCCCGAGCCGATTCAAAAGAACTTACAACCCCTAGAAGCTTATATCAAGCAAAAAGGAAATATCCATTGTGCCTTGGCTACTGATGGCGATGCAGACCGCATCGGTTTGTACAACGGAAAAGGTGAATTCATCGATTCGCACCACATCATTTTGTTGTTGATGCACTACTTGGTGAACTACAAACATCAAACCGGAAAAGTGGTTACGGCTTTCAGTACTACTCCGCGTGTGGGTCAATTGGCCAAGCATTACGGGTTGGAATCGGAAGTAGTGAAAATCGGTTTCAAATACATCGCCGGAATTATGGTGGAAGAAGATGTATTGATCGGTGGTGAAGAATCGGGTGGAATTGCCGTAAAAGGTCACATTCCTGAGCGCGATGGTATCTGGATGGGATTGATCATCTGGGAATTCATGTCCAAATCGGGTAAAACATTGGATGAATTGATTGCGGAAGTGTATGCCATTGTGGGAGCGTTTAAGTTTGAACGCAACGATTTGCATTTGACCGAAGCATTGAAAAATGAAGTGGTTGCGAATTGCAATAACAATAAATACACGTCTTTCGGTAAATACACCGTTCGTGAAGTGGGAACAATTGACGGTTGGAAATTCATTTTCGATGACAATCGTTGGTTGATGATTCGCGCTTCCGGAACAGAACCTGTTTTGAGAACATACGCAGAAGCTCCTACTTTAGAGGAAGTACGCGAGATCTTGAAAATCACTGAAGACATGATTCGTAACTAAGAAACTATGGCGCACGTTCAAACCGGAGGCAAAAAAAGTCGATTAACATTATACATTTTCATAGGATTATTCCTTGGAATAGGAGTTGGCGTTTTGTTGAATAAAAACTACGTTAACTACGAAAATAAGGAGTTGCACAAGATCGATGATAAGATTCAGGCCAACACTGTTGTAATAGGTCACGTGCGAAAAGAGACTTCTGAAAGAACTGCAGTTCAATCATCTGTCGAATCATCTGTCAAACTGTTAGCAGACACGAATATACTTGTTGCCGAAAATGCAAAATTGGCTGATAAGAAAGTAAAACTCAATGAATCACGTGATACCAAATTGCAGTATTTCACGGCGTTGAGCGAAAACATCTTCTTGCGATTGATCAAAATGATTGTGGCGTTGCTGGTGTTTTCAACCTTAGTGGTTGGTGTTGCTCGTTTGGGCGATATCAAAGCCGTTGGACGAATAGGAGGAAAGACCTTGTTATGGTTCATTAGCGCTTCGTTTGTGAGTTTGTTACTCGGAATGGTATTAGTGAACTTGTTCAAGCCCGGATTGATGATGGATTTACCACTTCCGGATGCTGGAACATCAACTGGAGTGGAGAAAGTAGCACTTTCATTCAAAGAATTCTTAAATCACGTATTCCCGAAAAGTCCGGTTGAGGCAATGGCGCACAACGAGATTCTACAAATTGTGGTATTCTCCTTGTTCTTCGGTGTTGCTTGTGCAGCTATCGGGAAAAAAGTGGAGCCCTTGGTGAATGCTTTGGAAATGCTGGCGGATATCATTCTAAAAATCACGGGTTACGTGATGAATTTTGCTCCGTTTGCCGTATTTGGTGCTATGACAGCCATTATCGCCAAGCAAGGAATTGAAGTATTGAATACCTATGTGATTTTCATAGCCGAATTCTATGGTGGTTTGTTGCTCTTGTGGGGCATTTTGTTCCTTGCAGGTTTCCTAGTCATCAAAAAACGCATCTTCGGTTTATTCAAACGCATCAAAGATCCGGTATTGATTGCTTTCAGTACTTCAAGTTCAGAAGCGGCTTTCCCGAAAACCATGCAGGAATTGGAAGATTTCGGTTGCGATAAAAAGATTGTGAGTTTTGTATTGCCACTTGGTTATTCATTTAACCTCGACGGAAGTATGATGTACATGACGTTCGCGTCGCTGTTTATCGCTCAGAGTTATGGTATCGATTTAAGTATCGGAACCCAAATGACCATGTTGTTGGTATTGATGCTTACCAGTAAAGGAATTGCCGGTGTGCCACGCGCATCGTTGGTAGTAATTGCCGGAACTCTGGCTTCATTCAATATTCCGGAGGCAGGGTTGGCTTTACTTCTTGGAATTGACCCGCTATTGGATATGGGAAGAAGTGCGACCAACGTTATTGGAAACAGCGTGGCAACAGCAGTAGTATCCAAATGGGAAAATCAGCTTAAAACCGATTAAATGGGTTCAATTTACGGCCAAATCTTTCGTTTATCTTCGTTCGGTGAATCGCACGGAGTAGGAATAGGCGGCGTTATTGATGGTGTCCCGGCCGGATTTGCACTCGATTTTGATGCCATTCAGTTGGAGTTGGATCGCCGTAAACCCGGACAATCTGCCATAGTTACCCAACGCAAAGAAGCCGACGAGGTGGAGTTTTTCTCCGGTATTTTCGAAGGAAAAACCACCGGAACCCCCATCGGATTTCTGGTTCGGAATACCAATCAAAAGTCGGAAGATTATAATGAAATGAATGCGGCTTTTCGCCCGTCGCACGCTGATTTTACGTACCAGCAAAAATACGGTATTCGCGATCCGAGAGGTGGTGGACGTTCAAGCGCACGTGAAACCGTTGCGCGTGTTGTGGCCGGTGCAATTGCCAAACAGCTATTAACCTCAATTGGTGTGCGCATTGATGCATTTGTCGATCAAGTAGGTTCTATCCGCTGGGAAGGAACATGGTCAGCCGATTTGGCTCTAGTACGCGAAAGCAATGTGGTTCGTGTTCCGGATATGAAAGCTGCCGAACAAATGGAAAACCTTATTCGCGAAGTGCGTAAAGACGGTGACACCATCGGTGGTTGCGTTCGTTGTGTAATTACAGGAACTCCAGCTGGTTTGGGTGAACCGGTATTTGATAAATTACACGCCGAGTTGGGCAAAGCCATGTTGTCGATCAACGCAGTAAAAGGATTTACCATCGGTTCAGGATTTGACGGCGTAGAAATGCGTGGTTCTGAACACAACGATGCGTTTAAAGCCGGTGGAGCAACGCTAAGCAATCATTCGGGTGGCATTCAAGGCGGCATTTCAAACGGTATGCCCATTGATTTCAGAGTGGCATTTAAGCCGGTCGCTACCATTATGACCGAACAGCAAACCATTGATACCAACCTGGAAGAAACAACCTTAACAGGCAAAGGAAGACACGATCCGTGTGTGGTTCCCCGAGCTGTTCCTATTGTAGAAGCAATGGCCGCAATGGTGATCCTAGATTTTTATTTACGACAAAAAGCTACTTTGTAATGCATGTATTGGGAATCATTCGAAAGCTGATCAATACAAAATGGTTTTTCGTGGTTTTTATGATCACCTTGGCTGTGACTTTCGGAACAAAATCCGATCGTTATTTCGGGTGGTCCAATGAAGCCTCCAGAGATGGTGAACCTATTCTATCCGATGGTTCCGGCTATTATGCTTACCTGCCTCAATGGTTCATTTACAAAACTTCCAATTTTGAATTTTTAAATGATATAAAAGCCGATACCGTTCGTTACAAGAATACTCGGGTTGCAGATAACATCTACTTTGACCACAATGGCAAAGCCACAGACAAGTATTACACGGGAACGGCTTTTTCAATGATTCCGTTTTTTGCCGTAGCACATGTCTATGCTAAAAACAGTGAATATCCTAAGGATGGTTACAGTAAGCCGTATCGGTTTATGGCGAATTTTGCAACGGTATTTTACCTGTTGTTTGGCTGTTTAGGCATTTATTTTCTGCTAAGGCGTTTCCACATTGATCGGATCTTTATCGCAATTGTTTTGTGCATGCTGGTATTTGGAACGGATGTTAGTTATTTCACCTACGTTCTTACACCTTTTTCGCATGTGTTTTCTTTTGCTATAGTGGCGTGGATGTTACTTTATGCCAAGAAATGGGCCGATGAACATTCAGCCAAAAACTTCATCGTGTTTTGCCTCTTTATAGGCTGGGCAGTAATGATTCGTCCTACAAATATTTTGGTGTTGGCATTCGTGCCGTTTATGTTTACCGGAACACAGTTGTTTTTCGCACGATTAAAACAGCTTTTCACGAAAAAATGGAAACACCTGTTGTTGGGCGCAGCCGTATTTATGTTATTCCTCGGCTTTCAGTTATGGAACGTTTACGACCAAACTGGCAAATTGGCACTCAATACCTACACAACCGAAACATTCGAATTTTGGGGGAATCCTAAAATTTGGGATGTGCTGTTCAGTTGGAGAAAAGGTTTGTTCATTTTTGCTCCCGTATTGGTATTGTTGCTTCCGGGCTGGTATGTATTGTACAAACACCAGCGCAACTTATTTTGGGGAAGCATTGTCTTTTTTGCATTGTTCACCTACGTTACCGCATCGTGGTGGTGTTGGTGGTATGGCGGTGGTTTGGGAATGCGTCCTTACATCGATGTGTTATCCGTTTTTGCACTTCCCTTGGCCTTCTTGTTGCAGCATTCCAAATGGTATGTCAATGCGCTTACCGTATCGTTTGTGTTACTCACCACATGGATGTATCAGGTGTATGAGTACCAAATGAAAAACAACATCTTGCACTACGATGATATGACCTACGAGCAATTTGCCCGTGTGTTTATGCAAGAAGATTTGCGTTATGGATGGTGCTTGCACTTGCAATACGAATCACTACCAACAGAAGGTTTTGTGACGATGAAACAACCTTCGTTTATGATGTTCAATGAACCTATGCCGCAGAATCGTTACTTCAAATTGTTGGGGTATGATTTTAATGACAATCCGCAATTGATGATTTACACCGATACAACGTATAAATCCAATCATTTCGGTGCGAAAATTACCGGCGAAGTGTATTTATATTCAGGTGAAACCAATCCTACAGTTGAAGCCGAATATTTCAAAGACGGCGTAGTTTTCCGCAAAGGGCAGTTTTTCATCGGTCAGTTTATTCCGGAAACCGAGAAATTGAGTCCGGTTGAAGTTGAAATCTATCCTGGCTTGACCTATGCCGAGTTCGATTCAATTCGCATTCAGTTTTTTGAAGGAAATACCTTTACGGGTGTGAAGTCATTGAAGATAAAGGAGTTGATTTTTGAGTGATTTCGGCTATTTATTAGAATTTTCAGAAATTTAAATTTTGTAAAGCAGAAATGTGTACATATATTTGTACGTAATTACGTACAAAATATACAGCAATGCTAACAACTTCAATTTCGCATTTCAGAAAAGATATTAAACGATACCTTGATAAGGTGACTCAAAATTTTGAAACACTAATCATAAATCGAGGTAAGGATGATGGTATTGTAATTATGTCTTTGGCAGAATACAATTCGTTATGTGCTACGCAGCATGAACTCTCATCAAAAGAGAATGAAAAAAGGCTGGATTCGGCCATTGAAAAATTAAAGATCGGAAAATCAGAAATTAAAAAACTGATTGAAGAATGAAGTACATTTTTGTGGATGAATCTTGGGATGATTATTTATACTGGCAGAAAACGGATAAGAAAAAATTGAAACGAATCAATGAGCTCATTAAAGATATAGCTAGAAATCCATTTGATGGAATAGGAAAACCAGAACCACTTAAATACAAATACGCAGGATTTTGGTCTCGAAGAATTGATGATGAACATCGACTGAT